>ERZ1370068.1633-contig-11542_pt1 | contig 41339 bp, 67 predicted proteins | sample MGYA00561227_ERZ1370068 | MGnify/ENA primary metagenome ERZ1370068 (study PRJEB38410, sample SAMEA6850437) | metagenome | study: Metagenomic assessment of the ecological functions of the soil: analysis of the soil microbiota associated with the... | reverse complement strand
CTCATGGTCCGCTCTGCCATGGATCATTGATGGTGTTCTCGTCTATGTTGAGGACGTCGATGAGCACTATGCTCAGGCTAAGGCCGCAGGAGCCGTTATCTTGTCTGAACCGGAAGATGGGCCGCCAGCGCGACGATATCGAGTTGAGGATCTAGAAGGACATCGATGGATGTTCATGGCACGAAACTAGCCCGCACGCTATTCACAATCGCAACAAGAGTGGAACGGTGTGCCGCCTAACAAAGTAACGCGCCGCCCGGTCAACTGCTCGAACGTTGGACTCTCTCGGAAGGCGCGGATCGAGGGAACAGATGGCACAGGTTGGCGGATCAATTCGGCGCTGACTGCGCTGAGGGCTTCGCCCATTTCTTCAATTCAATTTGGCAATCGCTTCCGTGTGCACTTCGTCCGGGCCATCGGCCAATCGCAAGGTGCGCACTGCCGCCCAAGCGCCGGCGAGAAACGTGTCCTGCGAAACGCCGGCGCCGCCATGTGCCTGAATCGCGCGATCCAACACTCGCAAGGTAACGTTTGGGGCGACGACTTTGATCATCGCGATCTCGGCCCGGGCCACCTTGTTGTCCGACCGTGTCCATCATGTGGGCGGCCTTCAGCGTTAGCAGCCGCACCTGTTCAATCTCCATGCGCGAGGTCGCAATGTCAGCCCGAATAGTGCCTTGTTCCGAGATTGGTTTGCCAAAAGCCACGCGCGACTGCACTCGTTTGCACATTAGCTTCCAGGGCTCGCTCGGCCACGCCGATGCAGCGCATGCAATGATGAATGCGCCCCGGGCCCGAGGCGGCCCTGCGCTATCTCGAATCCCTTCCCTCACCCAGCAACATGTTCGAGACCGGAATGCGAACGTCTTCAAACGAGACTTCCGCGTGGCCATGCGGCGCATGATCATAACCGTATACCGTCAGCAGTCGCTCGATCTTTACTCCCGGCGTGTCCATGGGCACCAGCACCATCGACTGCTGCTTATGGCGTGGAGCAGAAGTGTCGGTCTTGCCCATGAAGATTGCGATCTTGCAGCGCGGGTCGCCCGCTCCTGACGACCACCACTTGCGGCCGTTGATGACGTACTCGTCGCCGTCGCGGACGATACTCGACTTGGATGTTCGTCGCGTCCGATGAAGCGACCGCGGGTTCGGTCATCGCGAAGCACGAGCGGATCTCGCCCGCGAGCAAGGGCTTCAACCAGCGCTCCTGCTGCTCAGGCGTGCCATAGCGCGCGAGCACTTCCATGTTGCCGGTATCCGGCGCCGAGCAGTTGAACACTTCGGGCGCCATGGCGCTGCGACCCATGATTTCGCACAGCGGCGCATACTCGAGGTTTGACAGGCCCGCGCCGTGATCGTCGTCCGGGAGGAAGAGATTCCAAAGACCGGCGGCGCGCGCTTTGGGTTTTAGCTCCTCAATGATGCGCGTCGGCGACCATCGCTCCTGCTGAATCTCGTCATAGAAGCGTTGTTCATTGGGATAAATATGTTCCTCCATGAACGCCGTCAAACGCTGCTGCAGATCCCTTTTGTCTTCTCCGACAATTCAAAGTGCATCGCTTATCTTCCTCCGGATGATTTCGGGCCTGCTATCGCTCATTTACCAGACGGGCTTGCCCCAGTCCACATTGCTTCGCAACACCTTCTTTAGAATCTTGCCTCCCGGGTTGCGGGGCAGGACCTCGCTACAGAAAGCGAGATATTGTGGGATTTTGAAATCCGCCAACCGCGACTTCGCGAATTCGACAATCTCACTGATCTCGGCGTGTGTGCCGGGCTTCAGTACGATCGCCGCGCCTACCTTCTCTCCCATCATTTCATCGAACACACCCATGACCGCCACCTCGAACACCGCCGGATGTGCCGCCAACGCGTTTTCAACCTCGACGCAGTACACGTTTTCCGCCGCCGCGGTTCACCATGTCCTTTTGCGATCGAGAATCTGCACAAAGCCCTCCATATCGAGCCGCGCCACGTCGCCCGTGTGCAGCCAACCGTCGACAAACGTTTCGGCAGTCGCTTCGGGCTTATTCCAATAACCTTTGACTACGTTGGGACCGCGTATCAGCAACTCGCCCACATCGCCGTCCACGCCAGGTTCCAGCCTGACGTCTACAACCGGGGCCGGGAACCCAACCGTCTCTGGTCGGAGGCGCGCGTATTCATGCGGCAGAAACGTCGCCACTGATGAAGTCTCAGTCAATCCAAATCCGTTGCCGACGCGAGCATTCGGAAACGACTCCAGGATTCGCCCCACCAGATCCGGCGCTATGGGCGCACCGCCGTAACTCACCCAGCGGACGTGCGCGGTATTGATTTCGTGCCAATTCGGCTGATTCATCGCCAGCCAGTAGACTGCCGGCACTGAAGTTAACGCGTTAATGTGCTCCGCTTCAATCATCCTGAGAAACGTCTGCACGTCGAAAGTGGGCATGATTACCGTCGCGCTCTTTCCCTCACAGGCGACCAGGAATTGGCTGTTGCAGCCCGTCACGTGAAAGAGCGGCACCGAAACCAGAGTGCGCACGCTGCCATCGTCCGGCAACAGGCTCACCCGCCGGCAATTCTCGATGTTGGAGAGGAAATTCTCATGGGTAGTAATCGCCCCTTTGGGAAAGCCGGTGGTGCCGCTGGTGTAGAAGATCGCTGCGATGTCGTCCGGCTGAAGATACTCGACTGCCAGCGCCGGCCCGTCGGGCAGAGGTTCGTTGGGCAGGCAAACGACTTTGCTGCCCGAATCATTGATCACGTATTCAACTTCGTGTTCGGTGAAGCGCGTATTCACCGGCACCGCGATGGCCCCCGCCAGTTCGATGCCAAAAAGGCCAGGCACCAGTTGAGTCCATTGCCCAGACGAATCGCCACCCGATCGCCGCGTTTGATGCCCAGAGCCTGGAGCCCGCCAGCAACTCGCGCCGCGCAATCCCATAATTCGCGATAATTGATCCGCTCGCCGCCTGCTTCGACTATCGCTTCGACTGCGGCGCCGCATCGACCGTGCGCCGCAACATCTCAACCAGCGACGGTGGCCGGTCCAGATAGCGGGCGATCCCATCGGCGCCTCGCGTGATGCCTGAGTCATCAAACGGCTGAATCACAGACATCAGTATCCTCCCTGTCGCTCGAAGATCCGGCGTGGGTTTTCCACCAACATCGTGCGCACTTGCTCGTCTGTTACGCCCTTCTGCTTCAACGCCGGGATTACGTCGTTATGAATGTGCAGGTAATGCCAGCGGGGTAACAGCACGGGGATCTCTCGCTCGGGTAGATGGTGGCTGTAACATGCCGCATCATGCGACAGGACCATTTTCTCCGCGTGTCCGCGCGCGCACATAGCGCCGCCACCGTGTTTACTCGATCCTCGAATGAGAGGATCGAGTCAATCCCAAAACGATCCATGCCGAGGTACTGAGCCCATGCGAGATTAGTTCTTCCAGGTAATCCAGATCAGTCGTATCGCCTGAGTGGCCGATCACCACCCGCGAAAGATCTACGCCCTCTTCGCGAAAGATTCGCTGCTGGTCGAGCCCCACCCGCCGCAGCGCATGGGTGTGCGTCGAAATTGGCACTCCGGTACGACGATGAGCCTGGGCCGTAGCTCGCAGAATGCGCTCCACTCCGCGGCGTTACACCCGGTTCGTCGGTCGACGCACTTGAGGATGCCAGCTCTGACGCCGGTATCCGCGATGCCGCTTTCGATATCTCTGACAAACATTTCGGCAATCAGTTCCGGCCCACCCAGCACGGTACCAGGCCCGCGATAGTGAAAGAAAAATGGCACATCGTTATACGTGTAGATTCCCGCCGCCACGATGATCTGGAGTTGCGTCTGCTCCGCGATCCGTTGGATGCGGGAATGTATCGGCCCAAACCAATCACCGTGAGGTCAACAATGGTATCCACTCCGCGCGACTTCAGCTCATTCAAACGCGTGACGGCGTCAGCGATGCGTTTCTCCTCAACGCCCCAGTTCTCTGGATAGTTTTCAGAGATCTCTTTATCCAGTATGAAAGACGTGCTCATGCATCAACGTCGTACCCAATTGCCCCGAGTTGATAGCACCGCGAACAGTTTGGACCTGAGTCCATGATCGAAATCCTCAGCGATGTGTCCGCAGCTCTCGAGCCGACAAGGTGCGGCACTGGGTTAAACTGAAACAAGTGTAAGTGCTCGCCGCGTTGCCGCAGCACCGTAGTACGAGCGCGTTAAGCAAAACGCCTGCAAGTTGTCTCACTCGCTCGTCGTCAATGCCCAGTGCCAGGCCAGCCAGGATCGCCCGTCGGCGTAGCTGAGGTAAAAGCCAGAATGTTTGCTTGCCGGGGCGAGTCGCTCAGCTTCAGGCGCAGTGCTGATACGCGTTCGCGAAATTGGTTCCAGGTCTCGCCGCTATAGGGAAACCTGCCCGGCGATCCACGCTTCGACGATCTTCGTATCGCATGGCCGCCAGCGCCGGTGGACCTGCGCCTCATGATCTCGAACGCTTTGTCTGACCTGCCGGCGCATCTCATCGTACTTCGCTGCGAAACTGCAGGTCGGCTTCGGCATAGCAACGGACGCAATCTCCGCGATACACATGGGTCAAAGATCAAACTCGTTCCATTGATCTGTCGCTGATTATCTCGGGGAAGGGAACAGCCGCTTCGGCGTAAGCGGCGCTTACCTCTGCCGCGGTTTGCTGCTGTCGCAGCATCGCGCCGGAGTATGCGGTCGTAAACTCGATCCCTGGAGACAAAGTACTCGCCCAGCAAACGCGACTGTCGCCGGCCGAGCTTCGGATAGTGAATCGTAAGCGTCGCGCGTGCCCGCTGGCCGTGCCGCACCAGGTACACGATGCTCAATTGGACGTCTCCGCTAGTTGGGTTGTACTCTAAGGTGCTTGCAACTCAGGCTCAGACTCACAAGTAATAACGCCCAGCCTTGATAACTGAGTCAGCTATGCGACGGCGCGCGCTGCGACGGTATTGAAGGTCGTATGGGCAGCTAGCCGTCGTACTCCTGCGAAAGAGAGATTCGCTCTCATCATCATCGCGACAGCGCGGCCACGACCTGCCTGGCTGAGTGTTCCATGCGATCCGCCGCATCGCTGGCGTAAACGCGCGTGATGTCAACAGCGGTGGCACAATCATGTTCACCGCGCGGCGCGCCATCAGCTTCTCCGTCCGCAAGAGCGCGCTCTCCAAAGCGTAAACGCTCGATGATGATGTCGGCGATGTGGCCCGAGCACCTCCTGTTCGCTCGTCAGTGCGTCGCCGTACACGCTCTTGCGCGCGACCGAGCGTGAACGCGACCAGACGCTTAGCGCGGGCCAGCAGATCACGCTCGGCGGAAAACAGCGTCTCGACCGGACGCCGAAGAAGTGAACGTGCGATCGAGTGCGCGCTGTGCATCGTTGTCAGTCGGCCCAAAGGTGGGACATCGCCGCATTCCGCAGAAGCGCGCGTAGGGATGATTAGCCGGTTGATCTCATTCGTGCCTTCGTAGATGCGCGTGATGCGCGCGTCGCGGTACGCGCGCTCGGCGGGAAACTCCTGGGAATAGCCGTAGCCACCGTAAACCTGCAAGCGCTTCGTCCACGACGAAAGCCAATGCTTCGCTGGTCCATACCTTGTTAATGGAGCATTCGACGGCGAAGCCTTCGATGGTCTTGAGCACTCTGTTCCGATTCCGTCTCGGCCACTGCTTCCAGCGCCTGATCCACATCACCAAGCGTGCGATAGACCATCGCGTCGCCGACGCATAACAGCGCACGGCCATCTCGCCCAGCTTTTGCTTGATCATCCCGAAGTCGGCGATCGCTTGCCCAAACTGGTGTCGTTCGACGGCGTAGCGAGTAGCGCGCGTTAATGCCTGCTTTGCGCCGCCGATGTTGCGCGTGCCGAGTTTGAGCCGGCCGAGGTTCAGGATGTTGAAGGCGACCTTGTGACCCTGGCCCACCGTGCCGAGCACGTTTTCCAACCGGCACCTGCACGTTATCCAGGATGAGCGCTGTTGTTGACGAGCCGTCGAGACCGAGCTTCGGTTCTTCCCGGCCACTCACCACGCCCATGTCGCGTTCGACGATGAAAGCGGTAAATTGCTCGCCGTCAACTTTGGCGAAAATGGTGAACACGTCAGCGAAGCCGCCGTTGGTGATCCACATCTTCTGACCGTTGAGGATGTAATGCGTTCCGTCTGCGCTCAGAGTGGCCCTGGTTCGAGCCGCCAGCGCGTCGGAACCCGAGCCCGACTCCGTTAGTGCAAATGCACCGACCATCTCGCCGCTGGCGAGCAGAGGCAGGTAGCGCGCCTTCTGATCCGCATTGCCGAAATAGACGATCGGCAGCGTCCCGATGGCGGTGTGCGCTCCGAGCGAGCCGGCGAACGACGGCATGATCCCGATCTGCTCACCCACGTAAGCTGAGCTCACCTTGTCCAGACCCAGGCCTCCGTAGGCTTCCGGGATATCAACGCGCAGCAGGTCTAGTTCGCCCGCCTGCAGCAGTAATTCGCGCGTCAACGGCCAATCCCTGGCGTAAATGTCCTTTTCGCGCGGCAGGACTTCGGTGCGCATAAAGTCTTCGGCGATGCGACCAAACATCTGCTGTGCGCCCGACAGATCTTCGCGCGTGAACACCTGATCGGCGGTTACAGGTGTCGCTGAGAAAGACGCCGCCTCCGCTTTGCTTGATGGTCTCGACTGCTGTCGCCATGGTTTGAAGTAAGCCCGTAGCTTTGTTTGTAGCGCTAGTCCTGAGTCATTGGAAACGATTAATGATGCTGCTGGCCGACCGGACCGAGTGGAGACTCGGTCCCGTCGTGAGGCAACAGCAGCCACGCGAACGGATCGAAGTTATTGACGCAAAGCGAAGATCAGATGTATAAGTGCCTACCGAACGTTCGGTAAGATAGCATCTGACTAATGCGCATTCAAGTTTTGGCGTATGTCACCCGTGACCGCGAGATCGATCATATACTCTGCTGCTCGCTTTGTTTCGAATCCTTTGTAAGTAAGTTCCGGGAAACGCTTTCCTATGAAGCAAGATCGATCGAGAGTCTGGTTCGCGCTGGCGGTCTTGTTTGCCATCAACACGCTGAACTTTTATGACCGGCAGATTCTCGGCGCGGTCGGCGAAACCGTTCGTGACGAGTGGAAGTTGAGCGATACTGCGCTGGGATCGCTGGGCACGGCTTTTACACTGCTCTACGCTGTGGTCGGAGTTCCGCTGGGTAGAATGACAGATAGATTCTCCCGCCGCTGGATCTTGTGCGCGGCCGTCACGGTTTGGAGTTTGTTGACGGTGGCCTCGGGCCTGGCCCGCAACTTCACCGAACTCTTTGTCGTCCGTCTTGGCGTTGGCAGCGGTGAAGCAGCCTGCGCTCCAGCCGCAACCTCGCTAATCGGCGACCTCTTTCCGGCGTCGCGACGTGCCAAAGCTCTTTCGGTCTTCATGATTGGCCTGCCGCTGGGCATCGCTTTGAGCTTCCTGGGCAGCAGTTTGCTCGAACACCGCTATGGTTGGCGCTTCACGTTCTACATTGCTGCGATTCCAGGTCTCATCTGCGCTGTGCTGGCTCTGCTTATCTCGGGAACCAGTACGCGGCGCCGCGGAAGTTCACAACATTACCGCCGCCGCCAAGCGCCAGGGTTCGCCTTACTTGCTCGTGCTGTCGATTCCCACGATGTGGTGGATTATCGCATCGGGCGCGTTCCACAACTTCAATATGTACGCGATCGGAGCTTTCCTCTCACCATTCCTCCAGCGGGTTCATCACCTGAACAAATTGAACGCCGGCATGATCTCGATGGTGGTGTACGGTTTGGCTGGCATTCCCGGCCTGATTGCCGGCGGCATGCTGGGTGATCGGCATGGTGAGACGCAAGGCAAACGGACGATTGGTGGTTGCGACCGTGGCGATTTTCATTTCAGCGCCGCTAATGTTTCTCGGATTAGCCAGACCGGCCGGTAACATGACCGGATTTGTTTTCTTCGCGGGTTTGGGTATGGCCTCGATGTACGTCTACTACTCGACCGTGTACTCGGCAATTCAGGACGTCATCGAGCCGTCGCTGCGAGGCACAGCGATGGCGCTGTATTTCTTTGCCATGTATGTGCTGGGAGCTTCGTTGGGACCAGTCGGCATGGGATTTCTAAGCAGCTACTTCACCCGCAAGGCAGCGCTGGCAGCCGGGGTTACCGATACGAGTTTTCAGGCGCTGCGTCCCTTCGCGGCGGAAGGCTTGCACTCGGCCCTTTACGTCGTCCCGGTGTTCGGTGTGCTGCTCGGGCTCGTGCTGCTCGCGGCTTCGCGCACGGTGGCCCGAGATATGGAAAAGCTACAACTCTGGATGCGCGAGTCCGTCGCTACGGAGGCGCTGGAAAGCCGAGGCGGTGGAAGGGGTTGACCCGATCGTGGCGAGCTGGTGCGAGGTGCGAAGGGTTAATCACAAAGCGGGACCGGGCCGCAGAGCGGCCAAATGTTTATGGCTCACGTCGCCAGAGAGAGTTCTCTAGCTCCTTCGGAGCCCAATGTGAAGCCGAAACATTTTGCTCCTCCGGAGCTTTAGGAGTTGTTTTCGGATCTTTGTTCTATAAACATTTCGTCCCTCCGGGACTGAACGCGTGGTGATTGAATGAAAGCCTGGCAAGTCAGCGAGTGGTGTGAGCCGGAAGGGATGAAGCTGGCCGACATCGCGGTTCCGGAACCCAAGTCTGGCGAAGTCCGAATCCGCAATCATGCTGCGGCTCTGAACTTTTCGACATTCTCCAGATTCAGGGAAAGTATCAGACTAAACCGCCGCTGCCATTTACGCCGGGAGCCGAGGTGGCCGGTGTGGTCGATGCGGTGGGACCTGACGTCGCGCACCTTTCAATCGGCAATCGCGTCATGGGTTCGGGCGGATTAGGCGGCTTTGCAGAATACACAATCACTCCGGGTGCGAGAACGTTTCGCATTCCCGATTCGCTGGACTTTGCGTCTGCAGCAGCGATGCAGATCGTTTACCTCACGTCGTACCTGGCACTCAAGATCCGGGCCGCCATCAAACCTCAGGAATGGTTATTGGTCCATGCGGCAGCGGGCGGCGTAGGCAGTGCCGCGATGCAGCTGGGCAAGGCTTTCGGCGCGCGCATCATCGCCACCGCCGGCACCGCCGACAAAGTGGATTTCTGCCTGGCGCAAGGCGCGGATTACGCCCTGAACTATCGCGAGGCGAATTGGATCGAGCAAGTTAAAGAAATTACCGAAGGGCACGGCGCTGATGTGATTTACGATCCGGTGGGTGGTGATGTCTTTGACCTCTCAACCAGAGTGTATTGCTGCTGAAGGAAGGCTGCTCGTGATCGGCTTTGCCGGAGGCCGCATTCAGTATCGCGGCCAATCGAATCCTGCTGAAGAACATATCGGTTGTTGGTTGCTATTGGGGCGGATATTTGGAGCATCATCCGGGATTCCTGGCCCAGGCACAGGCTGACTTGTTTGCGTTGTACGAATCAGGCCAGATCAAACCTGTCGTCTCGCAAAGCCTATTCTTTGGACGAAGCGGTGCCTGCCTTGAGGGCGCTTGCCGACCGAAAGACCTACGGCAAAGTAGTTCTCACGGTACCGTAATCGCGCCCAACAACGGAGGATGGTCGCATGACGAATTCCCTCTTTGATCTGACCGGGAAGGTGGCGGTGATTACCGGCTCGACCAGAGGCATCGGCCGCGCAACTGCCGAGGCGATGGCGCGCGCGGGAGCGAAGGTCGTGATCTCGAGCCGCAAGGCAGATAAATGCACCGAGGTCGCAGATGCAATCAAAAGCGAAGGATGGGAAGCGACACCGATCGCGTGCAACATTGGGAAACGCGAAGACCTCGAGCGTTTGGTCGCCGAGACGAAGCAATGCTACGGCCGGATAGATAGTCTGGTCTGCAACGCGGCGGTGAATCCTTACTTTGGGCCGATGGCTCAGGCGCCCGACGAAGCCTTCACCAAAATCATCGATTCAAACGTCCGCAGCAATCTTTGGCTTTGCAATCTGGTAATTCCTGAGATGGCCGAACGCCGCGACGGCACGGTGATAATCGTTTCCAGTATTGGCGGACTAAAAGGTTCGTCGATGCTCGGCCTTTACTGCATTTCCAAAGCAGCCGATATGCAACTGGCGCGCAATCTGGCGGTGGAATGGGGATCGAGTAACATCCGTGCCAACTGCATCGCACCGGGATTGGTGCGAACAGATTTCGCGCGCGCTTTGTGGGAGGACCCGAAGACTCTGGCCCGAGCCGAGGCCGCTTGTCCGTTGGGTCGCATCGGCGAGCCGGAGGAGATCGCGGGCATGGCCGTGCTGCTGGCTTCGCGCGCGGGTAACTGGATTACCGGTCAGACACTTCGTAATTGACGGCGGGGCGACGATCGCCGGCGGTTGAGATTGCAGGATGAATATTCACGGCAAAGTTGTCATTGTCACCGGCGGCGCTAACGGCATCGGGCGGGCGCTTTGCCGTCGCTTTGCGGCTGAGGGCGCGCGTGGCGTGGTGGTGGCTGATCTCGATGGCGATGGCGCCGCCAACGTGGCGAAAGAAATAGGCGGGTTGGCAGTCACCACCAACGTGAGTGACGAAGCCGACATTGTTCATCTGGTCACTCAATCGATCAACGCATACGGGCCGATCGATCTCTTCTGCGCCAACGCCGGAGTTTTCGGTGAGTCTGGCGGCGCGGAGGTCGTGAACGAGGCGTGGCGCCAGATTTGGGACGTGAACGTGATGGCGCATATCTACTCGGCGAGGGCCGTACTGCCCGGCATGCTGGCGCGCGGCGCAGGCTACTTGCTGCATACAGCATCGGCGGCGGGACTGCTGACCCAGGTTGGCGGCGCGCCGTATGCGGTCACCAAACACGCAGCCGTTGCCTTTGCTGAGTGGCTGTCGATAACGCACGGAGACGCTGGTATCAAGGTCTCGTGCTTGTGTCCCCAGGGAGTGCGCACACAGATGTTGCTTGGTGCTGATGGCGAGCGAGAGAGTTTCCTCAAGGAGGGCGCTGTCGAGCCTGAAGACGTCGCCGAAGCGGTGATAGCTGGGCTGGCCGAAGAGCGCTTCCTGATATTGCCACACCCGGAAGTTGCGGAATATTTTCGGCGCAAGGCTGACGACTATGACCGTTGGCTGCGCGGCATGCGCCGCCTGAATGCGAAGTTCAGGGCCCACTCAGACAATGAACTTCCATCAAAATTGGCCGATGGCCGGAGAGTAAACCGCAGTGACTAATAAGATCATCATCATCCTGTTAGCTCTGGTTCTTTTCTCGGTAATGGTTTTTCCAGGCATCTCTTTCTCTTCGCAGCGGACTCTTATTGGCGCCGGTTACTTGAGGTCGCAGAATCAAGACCCGCCGGCCGATTCGGCCAGCGCACAGATCTACAAGGAAAAGTGCGCGACGTGCCATGACCGGCCGACGGCCCGCATTCCACCGCGCTCGCTGATTGCCGCGCAGGCGACCGAGGACGTAATCCGGACGCTGACCGCCGGCACAATGAAGCAATGGGCTGAAGGGTTGACTGCCGATCAGATTAGCGCGCTGGCGGCTTATCTCACCGGGAAACAGTCGAGCGCGGGCACTAAGGGCAAATCTGAATGAGAATCTCTGCAAAGATCCTGCGGGACCGATCAGCCTCAACGGTTCGCAGTGGAATGGGTGGGGACGCGATCTCGACAATTCTCGCTACCAACCTAGAGCCGGGAATCAAGCCTGAAGATGTTCCACGGCTCAAGGTCAAGTGGGCCTGGACGCATCCCGGTCCGATGGCAACTGGCCAGCCGACGATCATCGGCGATCGCCTTTTCATCACCACCGAGGTGGGCCAGCTATTTAGCCTGAACGCTCAAACAGGATGTACTTACTGGACGATGAACGCGGGCGCCGGCTTGCGCTCAGCCTCCAACTGTCGGCCCTCTTCCGGCTGGCTCTAAGGCAAAGTTCGCTCTCTATTTCGGCGATCAAAAATCAAACGTCGCAGCGGTGGACGCGGCCAGCGGCGAGTTGATCTGGAAGACCAAAGTCGAGGAGCATTCCATGTCCCGGATAACGGGGTCTCCAGTGCTCTATCGGAACCGGCTCTACGTACCCGTTTCTTCGGTTGAAGAAGTTACCGGACGAGACGCCAAGTATGAATGTTGCAAGTTCCGCGGCAGTCTCGTCGCGCTCGACTCCTACACCGGAAAAGTTATCTGGAAGAGCTTTACAGTTCAGGAGGAACCCAAGCCGTTCAAGAATAAATTCCGCCGGGACTCAGATGTATGGTCCCGCCGGTGGGGCCATCTGGTCAGCGCCAACGCTGGATCTGAAACGCAAGGTGATCTACGCCGCCACCGGCAATTCCTACACCGATGTCCCGACCGGCCACTCTGATGCAGTCGTCGCGTTTGCCATAGACACCGGCAAAATCAAATGGGTGAAGCAGGTCACTCCGAAAGACAACTTCCTGGTAGGCTGCCGCCAGCCGGGCGTGGGCAATTGCCCGGAAGACGCGGGGCCCGATTACGACTTTGGCAGTTCGCCGATTCTGCACACGCTGCCCGGCGGCAAACAAGTGCTCCTGGCTGGGCAGAAATCAGGCGTGATCTACGCACTTGATCCGGATCAAGATGGCAAGATTCTGTGGCAGGCAAGGCTCGGCGCCGGTGGCGCGCTGGGTGGTATCGAATGGGGATTTGCGGCCGACGCGCAGAACGTCTATGTTCCGGTCGCAGATGTGTCGGGACCGGGTCGCAAACCCGGCCTCACCGCATTGGAGATCACCACCGGCCGGCAGCTTTGGCAGGTACCGCTCCCGCGGCGAAGTGCAGTTGGGGTACGGTGCGCTGCAATAACTCTCAATCGGCAGCAGCGACCCTCATTCCGGGCGTGGTATTTTCCGGCACGGTGGACGGGCACCTGCGCGCTTATCTGACCACGGACGGTAAGGTCATTTGGGACTACGACACCGCACCGCCCGTCGCTACCGTGAATGGTGGTCAGACCAAGGGTGGCGCTCTGGATGGCGGCGGACCAACCGTCGCCAATGGCATCCTCTATACAAATTCGGGCTACGGTCGGATCGTCGGACAGCCCGGTAATCTGCTGTTGGCTTTCACGGTCGATGGTAAGTGACCGCGCCGCACCGTAACTGGCCACAGATTAACGCCGGATAACACGGATCAGGATCAAATTCAGTCTAGGTTCTCATAGCTATTCAAATCTCGCCGACGAAGACACAACAACTTACGGGACTTTTCTCCCGGAGTTAGTGAGGCCGGCACGGATTCTCATAGATGCTGTTTACGGATCTGGTGACGAAGAACTGCGCCATTCCACGAAACTATTGGAACGTGTACACTTGTCGCTTGAAATAGTCCGGTCGAGACCGGAATGCCATCAACTTCAGATAGAGTCAGACCCGGACGCGGTGGGACGCTGCTGAAGGCTGTGGTACGGAAGGAGCGAACCCGTACCGTCGTGTGGCGTTGGCTGGCTTCCAGCTTGGCCCCCACCGTGACGTGTCCGCCCAATGCCTACTTGACCAGTTAGGATCACTCGATCGCCAACCTTTGAGCTTCCGGCCGTTCCCACCTTGCGCACAGAGCAAGGCGTCCTTCACCCACGCTGCAGGAGTGGCCAAAGTCATCTGATCATCGTCGATTACCCCAAAGATCCTAGTCTTCACCAGCGTTCATAAGTTAACATGCGAGTTACATCAAGGTCGCAAAGTGAATTCACTTGAGCCGCCCAGTTCAAACCCAGATTCGATTACGATAACTCATGGCATCCGCGAGCCATAAGGTTAGACCCGGAGAGAGCCGTTTTGGTGACTCGGAAAGCACTGTTATCTGGCTTTCGTCCTGTTGATTGCCGCGCTCTGTTACGGCAGCATCTTTTTCGTCGAATCGGGAGACGCTCAATCAATGAAGTCGACTGGGTCGAAAGGCTCGAAGACCACCGTTCGCAGCCGCGTTCCCAAAGTTTCAAAGAAGCGTCGTGACCAGGAAGACGCGCGACAAACATGCGGCTCGTGAGGAGAACGAACCCCCGCGAGGGACGAAGCCGACGATCCTGAGGCCCGAGCAAACTGGTTCTGGTTTCAGCGAATGTTTCCGTTCAATGAAATCGCACCCCGACGCGCGGCAGCGGGCATGGGATTCAGTGCCCAAACGCGACAAAGGCGTGAACGTCCTGGCCGGACGATCTGGTATCCGATTGGACCTGCTCCCACCACTGACGATTTTTCAATAATACCGGATTTGTTTCAGGGAGAATTAACGCGATTGCCGTCTCTCCGGCAAATAACCAAATTGTTTTGATAGGGTCGGCGTCGGGAGGCATTTGGCGTTCGACTGATGGCGGCGCCAGCTTTACTCCGGTTTCGGACGATCAGGTTGACCTTGGCGGTGGCCACGATTGCCTTCGCACCCAGCAATCCGAGCATTGTCTACGCCGGTATGGGTGACCCCGATCATGGCTATTTTGGCAACCGGCGTGCTGCGATCTTCGGATGCCGGAGCCACCTGGACCAAAGTCAGCAACGGTACGCTGACCAAGGGCCTAGTCGATCAAGATTTTGGTTGACCCGGCCGACTCGAATCGAGTTTATCTGGCCCAGTACAATGTAGTTGACGTAAACACAAACGTTACATTCATCAGCGGGATTTATGTCTCCACCGACGGGGGCGTTAACTGGACCAGAACGCTCAACTGTCTGCCTCGCGATCTGGCGATGCACCCGACCAATTCGCAGATCTTATATGCCGGCGTGCAGGCCAGGCCGGAGACCAGCCCGGCCTTTACAAGTCGACTGATAGCGGACAAACCTGGACGAATGTTCATGCTTCGCCCCAGCACCTCGGTGCAGGACGCCACGAAAGACTTTAAAGTAGCAACCACGCCGGCCAGCCCAAATCGTGTTTATATCTATTACGGCACGAGGACCACGAGCCCCTTTCGAAGTTCGGCTTCGAGATGAGTGATGACTCCGGGCAAACGTTTACCAGCCGCGGCGTCATCAGCGCAAACCAAATTGATGCTGGACAGTTCGGCTACAACACCTACCTGGTGGCGAGTCCGGACGTCTGCGGATACGGTCTATGTTGGTTGACTCGGGACATGTTCCGCAGCACCAACGGTGGCCTAACCTTTACCTCAATCTCACTAACTCATGGGCGCCTCCTTACACCAGTAGCATCTATCAACCCCAAACAGAAAGTGCACTCGGATCATCAGGCTTTCGCGTTTGAACCGGGAAGCGGCTCGACCTTTTATGCCGGCTCTGACGGCGGTTTGTGGAAGACTACCAATAGCGGCTCGATCTTTTACTTCGCTTAATGCAAGCTTGTCACTGACCCAGTTCGTGGCTCTTTTTTTACATCCCACTGACGCGACCAGGACCTATGGCGGTGCAGTCAGGACACACGGCACGCAGCGGCGCGAGGCCGGCACCAGCAACTGGACGGACTTCAGTGGGGCGATGGCGGCCAAATCCGTAATTAACGTTTTGAACCCTGCCATGGTCTTCGACAGCTACATTAGAGGGAGGATCTATCGCGACCTCAACAATACGCAAACTTTCAGTGGCACCATCGCCCGGATCCAGACTCGTTTGGTGAGTCTCTATCGAGCCCCCGCATACTTGCTTATCCTCCGATAGTGGGAAATGGGGTGGATGCCAGATTGTATGTCGGAACATGGCGTCTCTTTATCTGTTCCGACTGTGACAACACCTCGAAGCTTTACCACACCGCGAATCCGCCTAACTGGTTTGCGCCCGGCGGCTTTACTGATCTGACCAATGGAGGCAGCGATGTGCTCGACGATTGCAGTCGCCAGGAGCAACACCAACATTATCTATACCGGTTCCCGAGGCGGCCGGGTGATGATGAGCAAACTGAACGGCGGAGCCGATTGGAACAACATAACTTCGTCGCCTTTGCCCACCAGAAGCATTACTAACATTACGGTCAGCCCGACGAATGCGAACCTGGTTTACTTAACGGTGTCAGGTTATGGCAGCGGTCACGTCTTCCGCTCGACCAATGGCGGCGCCAACTCGACGGACATAAGCAATAACTTACCCAATATTCCGACCAGCGCGTTTTTGATCGATCCGCTAAACGCTTCGATTCTTTATGCCGGAACGGATATTGGAGTCTTTCGCTCAACCGATAGCGGGGCGACGTGGACGGTTTTCAATAACAATCTGCCACCGGTGCCCCGTCATGGCGTTTGCAGCTCAGGCGAGCGGCCTGATTCAAATCGCGACCTATGGCCGTGGCGCCTATGAATTGCCAAATGAAACCGACCCTGACCCATCGTCCCTCTCCCTCGCCGACATCTACCTTCCAGTTCAGCGCGACGAACTACAACATCCAGGAAGATTGCACCTTTGTCACCATCACCGTAAATCGCACTGGCAGCACGCCGGGCTCGGCCACGGTCGACTATGCGACTTCGGATGGGACTGCCAGCGAACGCAAGATTACAACCGCGCGCTGGGCACGCTCAGTTTTGCGGCTGGTGAATCTTCGAAGACCTTCGTCGTGCTCATTAACGAGGATTCGCTTTGTCGAAGGAAACGAGACGTTCAGTGTTACCTTGAGCAATGCCAGTGGCGCTGGCATAGGAACGTCCCTGGCGACCGTGACTATCAACGACGACTCATCCGAACCTTCGACCAATGCCATCGACGATCCTCAGAACTTTGTCTGCCAGCAGTACCACGACTTCCTGAATCGGCAGCCTGATGCGAGCGGTTTGGCGTTCTGGACCGGCGGGATAACGTCGTGTGGCTCAAACCAGGCCTGCATCGAAACCAGCCGGATTAATATTTCGGCAGCTTTCTTCCTCTCGATCGAGTTCCAACAGACAGGCTACCTGGTTGAACGGATCTACAAAGTTGCTTATGCGAGATGCGATCGGCGTTTCGACAATTCCCAGCGTGCACGGACTGCCGGTGCCAATCATTCGGTTGAACGAGTTTCTGGCGGATGCCAAGCGGATCGGTGATGGAGTGGTGGTATTACAAGCCGGTTGGGAACAGGCCCTGGAGAACAACAAGCAAGCGTTTGCGTCTGAGTTCGTGGCGCGCTCGCGCTTCACGACGGCGCTCCCCACAGCCCTGACCCCAGCGCAGTTTGTCGATGCGTTGAGTGGAAATGCCGGGAATGTGCTATCGGCGAGTGAGCGGCAGACCGCGATAAACCTGTTTGGTGGAGCGGGAAACACGACTAATACGACCGCGCGAGCGCAGGCGGTAAGACAAGTAGCGGAAGACCAGGATTTTTTAATAGCGAGTCGAACCGCGCATTTGTGCTGATGCAGTACTTTGGTTATTTGAGAAGGAACCCGAACGACACCCCGGATTCAGATTACACAGGATACGACTTCTGGCTGCAGAAACTGATCTTATTCAATGGGAATTACATCGACGCCGAAATGGTTAGAGCCTTCATCAGCTCGATTGAGTACCGACAGAGATTTGGGCAATAGAGTAAGGCAGAAGGAGTGAAGATGTGAGTCGTGAGCTACCGCTAGTCAGGTCTAGTCAGTGAAGAGAATATCACTAACTATGGTGCGGATATCATTAACTATGAGGAACCCAGATTCAGGCACGAGCTTCCTCAACCATCTATCGTCCTGGTCCGTGTTATCCGTTAATCTGTGGCTAATTAGTTAGTGTCTCAATTCTTATGAGTAGCGAGATAGACCTTCGACTGCTGGTGCACGATGTCAACCAGGTTGCCTATCGCCAGGTTCACATCAATCAAGTGCAGTCCCCAATCGGCCAGAACCTGTCCGTTCGCTACCACGTCTCCGGTGATTTCGTCAGTCCGAGGATCCGACGGATCGCCGTGCACGGTAATTGCCAGATAAGAACCCTTTTCATTCGAAACGCACTCCGCAGTCAAAAGACCGGGTACGCTTACAAAGGAGTGTTGATAGGCTGCGACGGAGTGACCCACGACTTCTGCACCAGCTCGGCAGCGACGACGCCACTCCCGCGGGCTCCCAGATACGCATGTAACTCACCGCTTCCGCCAGCCAGCGCCGCCGGGTTCGTGCAACCGGAAACCATGTTTTCGCCAGCCACTTTCCCAAACCGGCTATTCGCGGGCGGCGGCGCGTTGGCTCGGAATGAAGCGTAAGTAATGACGCATCCGGTTTGCTTCGCAGAGTGACAGAGCGGCAGGTGTTGAAATGCGCCGCCTACGTCTTTACCGCGCGGTACGGGCAAACTCGTTCCCAATAACAAGGCCGAGATGATCCGCGACTGTACCGGCTTGCCATCGATCTCCTTTTGATCAGATCCATGAGCACGAACGAACCTTGCGAGTGGCCGATCAACACCACGCCGCGCCCGTTGTTGTCATGCTCGAGATAGTAGTTCCAGGCGTCGAGCACATCGTTGTAAGGGAGGAGTCGATCGGCGGTCGTGGGACGGCCGGCCATAAAGGCACGCAGCGCGGTAAGAGTAACTTGCCGGTAGAGCGGTGCGTAGACGCGGCATTGCGAACCGAAGCGCGCAAACTGCGCGCGGATGACACTCAATTCCTCCGGGCCGGCAACCATGTCACTGTTACCCGTCGTGTCATTCGAAACCGTTGGGTACACATAGAAGCAATCGATCGGCGCCTTCGGATTGGCAGCCCATTTTTCGGTCGTCAGCTTGCCGCTTGCCGCAATGATCGTCGTCGTCAGGTCAATCGCGCAGGCATCCTGCCGGCCCGGGCGACAGAGCCATGATTCCGCTTTGCTGTAGTCGTTCCTGCGGGCGCAGCTGCCGTGTTGGCAGGCGTGGTTTGGTTTTGCGCTGCAGCCAAACCCGCGGCCAACACCGTCGCTAGCATCAAGGCCATAACGAGATTTCGTAACATGTTTTCTCCTAAAAGAACGTCTGTAAAATGATGACCTACCGGACTGACAAGAAAGAGGCCGATCAAGATTCTGCGCCCACTACTAAATCTGAAAGCTCGCGGAGTGTACGTTCGATCTGAGACCGGTGCTCAATCGTGTGCACCCGCAGCGTTTGCGCGAACGCTTTCCAATCGAGCTCTTCTACCCACTCCAGCGAGTCCTGCTTTTCGCCGGGCTCACCCACTTTGATGACCAGCGTCACCGGCGCCCGGACCTCGAGTGAGCAGGAGTCGGAGGCATGTTCAAGCAAGGTGATCAAGCAAGCGTGAACGCGCGCCAGTTCCACCACCAGCTCGTCCCAGTTGTGCAAGAGCGGATCGCGCGACTGCAGGCTCGCGGGTATGGCGCGGGTTTCCGGTTGCTGTCCTTTAAGAAGCGCTTCCAGCTGCCCGATAGCTGGACGATCACTCTCAATCAGATGATCAACGATCTCCTGCGCTGACCAGCGACCCGGCCCGGGCGATTGCTTGCGCAGCGATGGCGGAACCGTCGCGATCACCGTTTCAAGGTCGGCGAACGATTCGGCGATCCGAACACGCAGCAATTCGATTGGAGACTCGGAGCCTTTGCGCTTCAAGTAGTTTAAGGCGCGAATCTTTTCCGGGTGCGGGTGCGGCATTATCCCTTCATCGTTAAAGTGTGCAAGATGAGCACTTGCTTTAACCGGGTTCTTGCTCAGTCCGGCAACTGCCAGGCCAAGCTGACCTTCGTCGTGGCTTTGCCTCAAAAGTTGAAGAGTTAGCCCTCTCATTCACACCGGGCTTCAGCCCGGTGATCCGCAGCCCGAACGGATGCGTGAAACCGTTTTAACGGTTTGCCTCTTTCACGGACCACAGAGCGGCTGAGGCTCAGAAGTTACTCCAGTCAACCAGCCGAGAAACCGTTGAAACGGTTTTTTGATATTCACCGCTCTGGGTCACCGGGCTGAAGCCCGGTGTGAATGAAGCTGCCACTTTCAGACTTTTGAGGCCGGACTGACCTTCGTCGTTTATTGTCGTTTTGCTGTCCACTTGGCTGAGCCAATTTCGCCCAGTTCCGCGGTGCCCTTCATCGTGCCGTCCTTCTCAATGGTGCCGGTATAGGTAAGGGTAAACTGTTGTCCCTGGGCCTCAACTTTGACGACAAAGTCGACCTTGTCGTCCTTCACCGTGCCGGTCAGCGGCGCTTCACCGAACGCGCCTTTGTACTGGCCGGTTAGCTTCTCGCCGTCCTGCTTGAAAGTGAAAGTCGGTGACCCGGTGCCTTGCGACGTTTCCACCTGAAATGCCCAGACGCCGCTGATATCAGTCGCTGAAGCAGCATTGGCTGCCGGTTTTGGCGCAGTGGCCACGGCATCACTTGCGCGCTTAACACTGAACTCGCCTTCTGACTGCCCGCCGAAGTCCGCTGAACCCTTCATTGAAGTCGCATCCATTGCGCCCTTCAGCGTAATCACCATGTCATTGTCCTGGAACTTGATCGTGTAGTGAAGCTTGATGTCTTTGCCGCTGGCGGTGCCGGCGATCGGAAGGTCGCCGGCGCGTCCTTTGACAGTGCCACTCACGTTTTCTCCGTCCTGCTTGAGATCAAAATGAATCGGGCGCTCGCCGAGCGGTGATTTCATGGTGCCATCCCAGGCGCCCGCGGCGCTAACTGATTGCGCAGCTACGACCGAGGCACAGAGAAGCACGAACAAGAAGGCAAAAATGGTTAGTAGTCTCATCACAGATCCTCCTTCGGAAAACCAATAACACCCTGATTGCGAAATTAGACTCTGAAAACAGATCACAAGAAGCATAATTCCGGCTACCGAACGGTCGGTAACGTAACATAGATCGTGTATATTGTCAGCCATGAAAAACAAGCAAATCCTGCTTACCAGCCGGCCCGCGGGAATGCCGACGACAGACAACTTCAGTATCGTAGACGCCGACGTGCCCGAACCCCGAGAAGGCGAAGTTCTGCTGCGAACGCTTTTCTTATCAGTTGACCCTTACATGCGCGGCCGCATGCGCGACCAAAAGTCATATGCCAAGCCCTTCGCATTGAATGAAGTGATCTACGGCGGCGTAGTGGCTGAAGTCGTCGAGTCGCGATCCCCGGCTCTGCAACCGGGCAACACTGTCACCGGGATGCTCGGTTGGCGGCTCTACTCTGTTGCCAGGGCCGATGAGGTTCGGAAAATTGATCCAAACCTCGCGCCGGTCAGCACGGCTTTGGGAGTTCTCGGCATGCCTGGCTTGACCGCCTACTTTGGCTTGCTCGACATTGGCCAACCACAGGCGGGCGAAACCGTCGTCGTTTCCAGGCGCGGCCGGGGCCGTAGGAATGACCGTGTGCCAGATTGCGAAGATCAAGGGGTGCCGGGTTGTCGGTATTGCGGGCAGCGAGGAGAAGAACCGATATCTGGAGAATGAACTTCACGTAGACGCAACGATCAACTACAAGACTGCTGACATCAAACAGGCAATGAGGGCCGCATGTCCCGCCGGCGTGGACGTTTACTTTGACAACGTTGGGGAGAGATTTCCGACGCTGTGATGCAGCTCTGAATCATGGTGCACGCATTGCGTTGTGCGGACAGATTTCGATGTACAACCTTGAACGACCGGATCTTGGTCCTCGCGTTCAGCCGTACCTGCTGGTCAATAGCGCGCTGATTAAAGGATTCATTATCACCGATTATGCGGCGCGGTTTTCTGAAGGCGGCAGACAATTGGCGCAGTGGCTGGCAGCGGGACAGCTAAAGTACGCGGAAAGCCTCGTGGAGGGTTTCGAGAATGCGCCACGCGCGTTTCTCGACTTGTTTGCCGGCAAGAACCTGGGCAAGCAACTCGTCAAAGTCGCCGACTAGCGGTGTAACTCTGATCGCTCAACCACGAAATGCTTATGGCACAACCAGTCTGGAACTTTGAACAGGAACCCGGCGACGAACCGCTCGATGAAACGGGTGTTAACCTCCGCGCCTATTTCGACCGGATGCCGGATGAGAAGATGCAACAGTACCGGTCCGACTGGACCGACGAGCAGACGATAGTTTGGGACGATAACTTCCGGGACGACGGTAATCTGATGTTGCTGTGTAGCGAACGCGATGTCGATGTGCGCGAGTATCGCAAGGTTCTGGAAAATTGCATTCGCTACCGCAACCGCGTTCGCGTCTTATTGACGAAGGATCGGTGAGGGGATTCCAGTGACGAAGGATGCCGAGAAGCAGTACCACACCTCAGGGATTGTACGGCTGACGCGGCCGCAACTCGTGGGGACGCTCACGGGCCTGCTGCTCGCGGCGCTGCTGGCCGCCATCGATCAAACCATCGTCGGCACGGCAGAGCCGCGCATCATCGCGCAGTTGTCCGGGTTCGATCGCTATCCATGGATCGCCACCGCTTACCTGCTATCGTCGACGGTGTCCGTGCCGATCTTCGCCAGTCTGTCCGATCTCCACGGACGCAAGCCGTTCTTTCTTCTCGGCGCGACCCTTTTCGTGTTGACCTCGGCGCTTTGCGGCGCCGCGGGCATGTTGACGTTTCTACCGATCGACGGCATGGGCCAGCTGATTCTGTTTCGCGGTCTGCAGGGTGTCGGCGCCGGCATGATGATGGGTGTGCTGTTCACGATCATCGGCGACATCTTCTCGCCTAAAGAGCGCGGCCGCTATCAGGGGCTGTTTGCGGCCGTCTGGGGATTGGCGTCGATCTTTGGGCCGACGCTCGGCGGCTGGCTCACCGATAACTGGTCATGGCGCGCCTGTTTCTGGGTGAACCTCCCGGTCGGGGCCGTGGCGGTGGCCGCGATTTACTTTGAGTTTCCTACCTGAAACCGCGCGGTTCCACGAAGCGGCTCGACTGGGCCGGCTTCGCCACGCTCATTGGCACCGTGGTGCCACTCCTCCTGGCGCTGACGTGGGCCACTCAATACGGTTGGACATCCACTCGCGTCGAATCATTGCTGGCCTTGTCGGCGATCATGTTGGGCGCATTTCTCTACGCGGAAACCAGGGCGTCAGAGCCCGTCATTCCACTCGTACTCTTCAAGAATCCGATCATCAGCATCTGTTCGGCTTGTTCGTTTGTAATGGGTATGGGGATGTTTGGCGTGATCATCTACTTGCCACTCTACATGCAGGGCGTACTGGGTGTGTCGGCGACGCGATCCGGGAATCTCCTGACGCCGCTGATGATCGGCGCGGTAGTCGGCGCCACCGTTAGTGGACATCATGGCCTCGCGGACCGGTAAATACAAAATCAGCGCGTTGGTCGGATCGATGCTGGTGGCCGTCGGCATGGTGGTTTTTGCTCAGCTCGGCGTGGCCTCGCCCCGGCTGTACGTGGTCTACGGAATGATCATCGCGGGCCTCGGCATGGGGTTGCTGCAACCGGTCTACACGCTCGCGGTGCAGAACGTCGCGCCGCGGCGGCAAATGGGCGCGGCCACCTCGTCCACGATCTTTTTCGATCGATTGGCAGTACCGTTGGGGTCGCGGCCTTTGGCTCGATCATGCTGACGCGCTACCACACGGCCTTCGCGCAAGCGTTGCCGGCCCACGTCCCCGACGGCGGCGCTGCCGTATTTCAAATCCACTTTCTGGCGCAAGTGCGGCCACAACTTGAAGCGGCGTTCGCCCGCATGCCGGGCGGCTCCGCGCTGCTCGAGACACTGTTCGCCAACGTGAAAACATCCCTCGAGAGTGGACTGCACCTGATCTTCGTCAGCAGCGCTGTCATCATGAGCCTCGCCGTCCTCTTTGCATCTCGGGCTGCGCAGCGAGCCGCTACGCACACGCACTGCTGAGTCGGAGCTGATCGGTGACAACAATATAGAGCACCTGCCGGACCTCGCTGGTTAGTCGGGTGATTATAGATTCCTCCCTCTGGGAGGGGCTAGGGAGGGGCGCAGCTACGAGTCGATACCCAAAAGATCCCGCGCGGGCTGAAAGCCCGCGCACACAGGTAATTTGCTTTTCTCTTTGCCGTAGCTGCGCCCCTTCCCGGCCCCTCCCAAAGGGAGGGGAGCAAATGCTATTTTCAATCTGACCTGAAGTTGGTCGGACAATCCCGACCACCGGTACGGTAGTTAGCAACACCCAATGGTAGTTCTCTTTGTATTACTTATCTCGCTGTTGCTCTATCGGGCCATCGGCGCCCTGGGTGTCGCTGCGCTGGCAACGTGGGTCGGTGCGACTCGGTGCGCACTCGCAACGATGCTTGTGTTTCACCGCCAGCGCCCACTTCACTAAGATGAAACATGATCTGGTGCGAATGATGCCGGATTGGATTCCACAACCGATGGCTCTGATTTACGTCACTGGTCTATGTGAGATTGCCGGGGCAATTGGTTTGTTGATGCCAGGTCTCCGTCAGGGGGGCGGGCATAGCGTTAATCGTTTTCTTCATCGTGGTGTTTCCGGCGAATGTGAAGGCGGCACGAACCGGTGTTGGATTGGGCGGCAAACGCGCGACGCCGCTTTGGCTGCGTTCGTCAATGCAGATACTCTTCATCGCACTGACATGGTGGTCGGCGTTGTGGAACTCCGGCTAGCCAGATACGGTCGCTAAGTCACCATCACCATTCAGAGGAGTAAACACAGATGACTAAATCGATCCCGGCAGGTTGGCACAGCGTGACGCCGCGGCTCGTCAGTCACGACGCAGGCAAACTGGTCGAGTTCCTCAAGCAGGCGTTCGGCGGGACCGGAGACTTTCATCCAGACATGCCTGCCCAGATCCGCATCGGCGACTCGCTCGTCATGGTGAGCGAAGTTGGCGTTCGCGCCGCAATGCCTGCGTTTCTCTACCTCTATGTCGACGATATCGACGCGACCTACGAGCGCGCCCTGAAAGCTGGTGGCGAATCGCTCGAAGAACCGCAGGACATGCCCTATGGCGATCGTCGCTGTATGGTCAAAGATCCAGGTGGCAACATCTGGCAAGTTGCCAGCCCATAACGAGGAGGCCTTCCAGGAATTCATGCGACAACGCTCAGCGGCTAAGCCCTAGCATGGTGTCTCTAACGTTCTGGCAACAAATGAGTACTCGTTGATTGCTCTCGTTCTTCAGTCCCGGAGGGACAAAATGTTTATGGACTCTCATCGACTGCCAAATCAATCTTCGCGCTCTTGCTGTCCTTGAGCTTGTTCACTTGCGCTTTGGCTCAAGACAGATGGCCGCAGTTTCGCGGCTCTCAATCATTAGGCACGGCCGATGCGCCGAACCTGCCGGATACCTGGAGCAAGACTGAGAATGTCGCCTGGACAACAGCCATTCCCGGCGTCGGTTGGAGCTCGCCAATCGTTTGGGGCGATAACATTTTCGTCACCTCTGTCATTAGTTCGGCCGAAGGCGAAAAGCCAAAGAAGGGGCTTTATATGGGCGGCGAAAGACCTCCCGCCAAAGACGAACATCGCTGGGTCGTTTACTGCGTTGATTTCAAGACGGGCAAGATACGTTGGGATCGCGAAGTCTATCGAGGAATACTCGCTTCCGCGCAATCGAAACACTTGAAAAACTCTTACGCCTCGGAAACGCCCGTCACGGATGGCGAAAGAGTTTATGCTTACTTCGGCAATGTAGGTTTGTTTTGTTTCGACATGAAAGGCAAGGCTCTGTGGTCGAAAAAGTTCGGCGTTTTTAAGACCCGCTACGGTTGGGGGACCGCCGCCTCGCCCGTTCTGTACCGGGACCGCATCTACATCGTCAACGATAATGACGAACAATCGTTCATCCTCGCTTTGGATAAGAAGACCGGCGAACAAATTTGGCGAACGGAAAGAAAGGAAGCCACGAATTGGGCGACGCCTTACATTTGGGAAAACGAGGTGCGCACCGAGATCGTCACGTCCGGCACAAACCGAGTTCGCTCTTACGATTTAGACGGCAAGTTGTTGTGGGAGTTTTCGGGAATGTCGTCCATAGCCATTCCCACGCCGTTTTCGAAATTTGGTTTGCTCTACATCGCGTCAGGGTACGTAGGCGATCAACTCCGCCCTGTCTATGCGATTCGCGCTGGGGCTACGGGTGACATATCGCTCAAGCAAGGCGAACAGATGAGCCGGCACATAGCCTGGCACCAATCCGCAAGCGGGACCTTACAATCCTTCGCCTCTGATTTACGGCGATCTCTACTATACGCTCTACGACCGTGGGTTTCTGACTGCCCACGATGCAAAGACGGGCAAGGAGGTGTACGCCAAACAGCGCATAGACCCGGCGACAACCGCGTTTACATCTTCGCCGTGGGCGTACAACGGAAAGATTTTTTGTTTGAGCGAGGACGGCGACACCTTTGTGATTCAAGCGGGAAATGATTTCAAAGTCGTAGGCAAGAATTCCCTGGATGAACTAAGCCTGGCGACGCCGGCAATTGTTCGCGGCAGTCTGATTATTCGCACAGCCTCGAGGCTTTACCGAATCACTAAAGGTATCAAAAGCGAAAGAGCGCAAGAGCATGAGCTGTTTTCGGCCTTGCCCGGAAAGTGCTTCCGGTATTGCTGTGCACAGCTTAACGCGACTGTTGCAGCTTGCCGCCTTTGGCCGCGAGCATCATCTTGATCAGCTCTTCAGTTATTTTCGGCTCGAGCCCTTCGGTGTGTCCCTTGTCAATGCGGACGACGTCGGCGACGACCCGGCCATCCTTGCAATCCGGATAGACGTAGATCTGCGCCTTGCCGGGCGCCGGCAGCAGTCCCCAGCCCGGACGCAATTGATTCAGACCGCGTGCTGTCATAGACGTAGCCAGCCTTGATATCGACAATCTCTTCTGGCGCGCCGCGCGTCCGCAACCGTATTTCTTAGCCCAGTCGGAGGTCTCGGGCACGCCTTTGTCGTCCACTCTCGCGCTGCCCGTCTCGTAGATAAAAGAGAAATCGTTGGCTGGTGGCTCGCGTAAGGCTGCCAGCGCCGCCGCCATCGCTGGATTAGCAACCGGGCAGCTCCTCCGGGGGCGAAAGTCGCGCTGCGGCCGGGGTTCCTCCCAGGCGGCCGCCCGACAGGCTAAGCCAGCCGTCGACCTTGTCCTTAAAGAAGTCGGTGCGCACGATCCGGTTGGAGGTCAGTCCGCCCTGCGAATGCCCGACCAGCCAGAAGGCCTTGATGTTCTCTTTGCCGAGTTGCTCGATGACAAAGTTGACGATGTTCTGCAAGTACTCATCGTCCGCCTCGGACCATGCCCTCGTCGGGGCGTTTGGCGTCACGATCACCAGACGGTATTTGTTCGTGTAGTCCATGATCGGAGAAATAATTGCGCTGCCAGTTTCCGTACGAGCCGCCGCCGTGCAGACTGAGAATAAAGGTGACTTTCTCGCCCTTCTTCAGGTCGCACGGGTAATCGAGGAAGTACGTGCGGCGCGTCTTCATCTCGACCACGTTACCCTGGTTGACCACCGTAGCACCTGAGCACTCGCTGTCGGGACAGTGCAGGTAAGGAGCCGGGGTGCAGGTCGTCCCCGCGAACCGGAAGGGTTGTTCCTGGGCGCTGACCGTTCCCGCGAACACTAACACTACGCAGGCCAGGGCCAGCGGCCCGAGCAAATTCAGGATTCTTCTCATATAGTTTTCCTCCAATGGTCTAACGCTATACTCGCCGCCGTCTGACAAAGCTCAGTATTCACAAAGAGCGCTGTGGACGGCGTATGGCTTCACTTCCAGGGTGAATTTAGTCCCATGGCAATCAGCGCAGATTGCCCCTCTGGTAGCAGCCGAATGTTTAGCAATTGAATTCGCATGCACCTGATGGCAAGTTAGGCAGGTCGTTGCCTGCTGTCCGCGCACGACTACATCGCGGACGTTCCGCAAGATGTGTCGATCGCCGGGATTCAAACTCTCGTCGTCGGCCCTGGCGAAATCAACCTGGTAATCCTGGAACAAGTTATCGCCGGCAATGAAGTTGTTGGGATAGAGGCAAGCCGGTCGAGCGTGATTTTCCCAAACGCAAATGACACTGCGCGCAGATCGAGGTAATCGCCCGCGCATCATCCTGCCGCTTCTTTGACAACCACATCAGCGAAGTATCTTTGGTGTGCTCCAGAGTCACGTCGCCATGACACCGCGTAGCAGTCGAGCCCGAACGCAGTGAAGGTTTTCGTCGCAGAGTCAACCGCGGTCGAATGACAGCCCGCACATCGATTACCGAACCGTTCCCGATCCCACGATAGTTTGTCCACGTCGATCCATTTGGTATCTGGGCCCAGGACCGCCTGCGTGTTCAAGATCGCAAACTTTCCATAGCCATCCTTCCTAAGGAAGCGCACGCGGTGACGGCTACCCAGAAAGTATTCAATTTGCGTAGCCACACTCGCCAGGGCCGTTTGCTTCCGCAACAGGGCCTGCAACTCAGGCGCATCTTCACCTTGTCTGAGAGTGACGCCATGGGCGTTTTTCTGCCACGTAGGGCCAATGTTATTGCGATGGCAAAACAGGCATTCGTCCCCATGAACATATTCGGGAATCGGCTTACCGACGTGATTGCTGCCCCATGCGGCCGGGTCATTTTGTGCTCTGAACAGGCGTCATAGCTTGTTGCTGAGCGTGTGAGACTTGTGGTCGAGAAACCGGAGAAACGTTGGTTTAAGCGTGGCTCTAAACGCTGATTGCTGAGCGCAGAGATACCAAAAGGGAAAAGGACCGCAGCGAAGAGCGCGAACACTATGATGGCAGTAACCGAAGCTTCAATTCTCTGTTTGTTTCGCATGTGTCGAATCGTTGATGCCCGTAAGCATCAAAGCCGTCGCGCGCTGATCGTGAAGGAAACCGTAATCAGCTCACCCTGCCGCTGAAATTGTGACCAGAACTCGGTAGCGGCCTGGCCGCGGAATAAACACGTCGAAGGAGACATCTGGGCCGCCATGAATCCGACTGCGATCCACACCATCCGGAATCATCTCGGTTGGATGGGAATGGATGTAATCGCTCGCGTCTTCAGAGAGGATCAAGGTATGCCCCCACGCGCCGAGGTAAGGCTGCAAGTCCCTGACCACCTCGCCCGTGTTTTCATCGGTCAAGCGGTACTTCAAATTCGCCTGCTTGCCGCCGATTAGTTCAGCCGGGTTGAGCGTTAGCTCAAAGCGCACTCCGGCAATGGTTTTGGTAAGAATCTTGTCGGGCTCGAGCTCGACCCGCGAAGAGAAAGATCCGCTTTGAAACCTGCTGTGATTAGATTGAGATGGGCCACCTGCGGCATACCGCCAACCGGGAAAACGTCGCAATAGATGATGTAGGCACCCGCTTTTGGCACCATCGTCTCAATAGTGAACCTGCCATCCGTTTGCTCGCCTGGATGCAGGTGCGCGAAGTAGTTCAAGTCCTGGCTCACCACGAAAAGGTGAAACGGCATGCCATGAACAATGTTGAATTCTTTGACGGGCGCCGCAGTCTTCGGGTGCGAGATGAAAACGTCAGGCGGAACTTCTCACCGGGCTTCACCACGACGGGAGTTGTCGCCAGGCGGATTTCATATTCAGCCTCTTCTGGCCGTCGGGTCCGTACCAGGGTCATCGCGCACTTCGGGCACTTCCCGGTTTGTCGGACATGACATCCGGGTGCATTGGGCAAACGTAGATGTCGTCGTCATTCTGATTGTCGGCAGTTGGCACGCCTTGCCTGGGAGGCGCGGTCGTGCGCAGTTTCTGGGCCGACGCCAGATTTGCCGGCGAAATCATAAGCGCAGACGAAACAATTAGCGGGGCTATGGAGAATCCGGGGACACATCCAAGCATGGCTCTTTAACGCGTCTTTCTCTGTCCACTGATGAGCGACAACTCGCACAACGCTGAAGCGAAGCGGATCGCTCGCGCCGGGCCATTTGGATTGTTCGGATTCTCGTTCGAGTTATCGAGATAAGCCGTTGCCTCGACGCGTGCTGCCGGCCGGCAACTCAACCGGCTCCCTAAAGTCATATTCCGGTTGCCAATCGTAGCGATAGTTGTCGCGCCCAAATCAGCACCTCGATGGTGCCGTCAGGCCGGTGCGCAGTTACTTCAACCGATTGTGCGAACGGAAAGAGTAAGGGACGAATCGCGATTGCCTGGCCGGCCTCTCGCATCAGGTAAGAGGCATTCACCCGGTAACGCTCTGCACCGGCAGGAATATCCTGTTCAGCCGCGACAAGGGTCACAGTGTGTCAGCGGTTTCATGGCTGGCCCTGTCGCAAAATATAGCCCGAGAGAACTTTGAGAGTTCGTTGCCTCACGGCCTTTTGATAGTGAGTTCGTAACACGATGCGAGCCCCGGCCGGCAGCAAGCGGCCTACATGTTTCGGCAAGCGAGTGACATCCTGACCCGGCATCCAGATGCCTAGTCGATCCTCTCTCGTTCCCTTCCCTGCCCCACAAGTCCACTGGGTCCTCGCTTGTCTGGCGCACTGGCGACAGGTCGATTCCAAACGAAGCGCAATGTACGGCGGCGCTACCACCGGGATGAAAGTCCACAGCCGTAACCCACTGTGCTTTTTTAAGATTAGTTGGCAGAACGATACAGCGATATTCATCACCTGCGCCTGATGAAATGTTTACTGGTTTCCTCAGGCTGTAAAATAAGATCGGGGTGACCAAGTTCCCAGCCACCCAGGGCCTAGCGTCGGGCGGCAAGTCCTTGTCATCACCTTTCGGAGCGCCGCCTTCGACCCACGAGACGATCTGATCCACCTCATGCTGCGTCAGACTGTAGTCATCATGAAAGCGGCCGAAGCCTTTCACCGCTTGAAACGGCGGCATGCGCTTCTCGAGAACTTCTTCTTTGAAGGCCTTTGCCCAGGGGCGAGCCCGGTTGTAGGTGGCCAACGAAATGTTCGTGGTGCTGCCCGAGTTGTGGCAAGCGAGGCAATGGCGCTGAAAGATGCGCACAATTTCTCGATTGAACAAAATTTTCGTGGTGATGGGTTCGTGGGAACTGGTGCCTCCGGGAGCGATTAAGATCGCCAGACAGGAGAGGAGCAGCGGCAATAGTACCGATGCTTGCCTGAAACGGCAGTGTTGGATTCTTTCGCGAAAGAGAAGGGACGATATGCGCATCAATCTCTGCCTTTAATCGCAAAAGCCGCCGCTGGTGAACTGTCGAAGCTTAATGAAGAAAGAGAGAGCCAGGATTAGCCACAGATTAACGCCGATCAGACAGATCAAACCAGAATAGCAAGCGAGACCTTCATCACCACCTATCTGTTTCTGATCCGTGTTATCCGCGTTAATCTCGTGGCTAATTTCTCTCTCTTTTTTACTACTGACCTGATTTGCTTATCCGCATGGCTTCGCCGGCGGCGGGCTGTCATAGACGAAGCTCAACCAGCCAATCATCATCTCTTCCCAGGTCTGGTCGCCCCAGCGCACCGGCCTTGCGTCGGGTCAGGGTTGTACTTGTTGTTGGTCGAGTTGTCAAAGTGCGCGACGCACTCGATTCTGGTCCCCTTCGGCACTGCGATTGGCTCTTTGGCGACATAGTACGGTTTGCCAACTGAAGTCGTAACTCGGCACTGAAAGCAGTATCTTCGATGGTGCCATCGGGGAAAACTGCCCGATACACAAAATCTTTCCCACGCAGATGCATGTGCGGCATAAAGCTGTAGAGGTGGGCCGGCTCGTTGAACGTGTACGCTGGACTTCACTTCATAGTTCGGATCGCCCGCCGGGATGACAAATCTGGCTTCGAGCACCGGCCGGGTGACGACCGCGTATTTGACCGGCGCCTTCGCATAGATCAGCCCGACCGTGGTGGTGTCCTTGAGGGCCGTGCCGTTCGGCGTGTAGTGCATCTGGAAAACGAGACTCGATCCGGCCGGCACCTTCCTGGCAAAGCCCGGTGCGTACATTGCCGGATCTTCGCCCGGCGCGAAGCCGACGAGCAGGCGCGCATCCGCCGCTGGTGGTTCCGGGTTCCTGGACGAACACAATCACGTGATGAACGGCGGCACTGCCGGTGCTGCCGAATCTCGGCGGACGTGATCCAGCGATCCTCTTTGAAGTTCGTCGGCACCGTTAAATACTGATAGTCAACGACGCCATCAGCGGGCACTGATTGTTCGGGAACTGAAAACGTTTCATCCGGCTTGCCGATGCGCCAGCCGGCCGTAAATTGCGGCGTGGGTGGAGGTCTTTAGGGTCGCCTTCCCTGGCTCCGCCGTCCACCCAGGAAGCGATCGTGTCAATCGCCTCCTGGCTGATCCGACGATCATTCAGCCATTCGCCGTGCTTGGGGTCGGCGTGCCAGGGCGGCATCTGTCTGCTGGCGACCTTTTCACGAATGGCCTTGGCCCACGGCCGCGCATCTTTGTAGTGTGAGCAACGACATGGGTGCGATCTCGCCAGGACGATGACAGCCGGCGCAACTCTTGTTGAAGATCGGCGCCACGTCCTTCGAGAAGGTCACGTTGCTGCCAGTCGCCCCAAGCTTGCCGTTAGCGCTGCTGATCTTGCATCGACGAAGGAACAGGCGCCTAGCAAAACAATTGTTGTCGCAATGAGAAAAAGGCTTCTCTTCATGATTCTTAGTCGCTCCTTAAGTTATTTTCCACTAAATTGCATTAACTCTGCGAAATGACTGAATCTCTTCTGTCGAAAAGTTCAGTTCCGGACAATACCTCAGCAGTATGTTCGCCGAGCGCTGGCGCGCTGCGTCGCACCTCTGCAGGCGTCGCGCCCAGTTGCAAAGGCGTTCCGGCTAGTCGGCACAGGCTTCCGGCTGCCGGAAAACTTCATTTCGCCGATAGTCTTTCTCGCTTTCACTTGCGGATCACCAAGAACTTCATCGAGAGTCATAGACCGGCCCACAGGGAACGCGGGCCTGCTCTAACGCGGCGATGGCTTGCTCGCGGGTGCGCTCGGCGCACCACCCATTCATGATCTCTGTAATCAACTCATGGTTGTCCGCGCGCGTCAGGTCATCTTTGCAACGCGGATCATTTATCAAATCCTCCCGGCGCACTGCACTTGCCCAACGACGAAACATTGGTTCGCCCACTACCGAGATCAGCACCCAGCCGTCAACTACGCGATAGATGTCACCCGGCCCGGCGTAATAGCTTGCATTTCCTTGCTGCTGTGCGCGTGATGCGCGTCATTTTCTGCTCCGCCAGCAATGGCATCATGAAGGTGATGCTGGTGGCCAGCCAGCGATACATCAATCACTTGCCCGCGCCCGGTTTTCTGTCTTTCATAAAGCGCCATCATGGCGCCGAACGCGGCATGAAGTGCGGTGCCGTAATCGACATAGGGGACAATGGCTCGAACCGGAGCCCCGGAAAGCCCGTCAGGATTGTCGCGCCGCTCATCGCCTGGGCGACGCTGTCGAACCCGACGCGCTCGGCATATGGACCATCGGATCCAAACGCCGAAGCCATCACCAGAATAATGTCCGGCTTCACCAGGCGCAACGAATCATAATCGAGCCCAAGTTTCTTCATGACGTCGATCGGTAAATTAACAATGACGATATCCGCGCTCTTGATTAGGCGGCTGGTGATCTCTGCTCCATCAGGGATGTGCGAGATCCAGCGTGATGCCTCTCTTGTTGCGATTCAGATTTAGAAAGAGTCCGCCTTCACCACTCTCCGCTATCGGTCCCACATAACGGTCTTCGCCGCCCCCACGACGTTCGACACGGATTACGTCCGCGCCAAAATCCGCCATCAACATTGCGCAATAAGGGGCGGCAATGAAGCGACCGAAGTCAATGACTCGAACCCCGGTTAGCGGCAGAGAACCCATCCTAATTCATCGTGATTTCCGGTCTACAAACGACTTGCAACAGTTGCGACGCCGTCTGCACCGGATAAAAATCTCCGGCAACGGTTTTGGCGAAACCAGTGCCAACCGACACCGTGGTATTATCGGTTTCGCTTTTTGCTGGCATGATAGGCAAGACGGGCGATTTCTAATGCGCTATTTGACGCGCCCAGCCTATCGGATGTATAAGCTACCGGACGGTCGGTAAGGTAACATGACGAGGGGTTAAGCGCAATCCCTACCCCATGCAATTACAGGAGCATTGGTACGCATGAAAGCGCAAAGAAATCAGTTCCCAATAACGAACGCCTGGCGGAAGTCTATCGAACAGCAGCTCAGATCATTCTACGCAAAGGCTATGATGCTACTTCAATTAACGACATCGCTAACGCGCTGGGCATGACGAAAGCAGGCCTGTATCACTATATCAATGGCAAGAAGGAACTGCTCTTTGACATCATGAATTTCGGCCTGGACGAGCTCGACGAGGAGGTTGCGAAACCGGCCCGCACCATCACGGATCCAAGTGCGCGGCTGCGCTTTATTATCGCCAGCCACGCGCAGCTGGTAACCAGGGGACAAGGCGCCATCACCATCCTGGTTGACGAAATTACCGCGCTGACGCCGGCGCAAAACCGAATGATCACGCGGCGCAAGCGCGAATACTTCAACCGTCTCCGTGACGTTTTGAATGAGCTCAAGGCGGCTGGGAAACTGCACGACGTGGATACGACGGTGGCTACTTTCAGCCTGTTGGGAATGATTAACTGGCTTTCGCGGTGGTTCAGACAGGACGGCGATCTAACGCGAGGAACAGGTTGCTGAACAGATCGCCACAATTGCTCTGCACGGCCTATATGCGCGCCGAATCACATTCTACACAGTCTGTTTCAAGGGTCGTGAAGAAGTCGACATGACGAGGTCAGAGAAGTCAGGATGATCGATCGGATCATGTCTCAGCTTGCGCCAATCACAAATTCAAAATGCAAACTGACTCTGACTTCCTCGAGCTTCTGAGATTTGCTTCATGAACATCCTCGTTTGTCTCAAACAGATTCTTGATCCGGAGATCCCTGCGCGTGACTTTCGCATTGATCCGGTTAAGCACGAGGCCGAAGCGCGGCGCGGCGAACCTGGTCACCAACATCTTCTGCGAGAACGCGCTTGAGACGGCTCTGCAGTTCCGCGAGCACCACGCACCGGAACGATCACCGTGCTCTGTTACGGGGCAGCGACGGCCGAAGACTCTCTGCGCAAGGCACTGGCGATGAAGGCCGACGCTGCGGCGCTCGTCCTAAACGACGGAAACCAGAATCCCGACCCGCTCACCGTCGCGCGCGTGCTCGCCGCCGCAATTCGCAAGCTGGGCGCCTTTGATCTGATTATGGTTGGGCGCGAAGCGGGCGACTGGGGAGCCGGACAAACCGGCGGCCTGCTGGCCGAGGAGTTAGGCCTGCCATGCGTCTCGTTCGTTGATCGAATTGAGTCAAATGACGGCAAGTTGCGACTCAAGCGGCAGACCGATACCGGTTGGGAAGTGCTCGAAACCGAGGTGCCAGTCGTTGTCAGCGTCACCAACGACGAACACAATGTGCCACGGATTCCCAAAGGTGCGGGACGTGATGATGTCTTACCGGCAGCCCCTGACTCAGTGGGGCATCGACGATCTCGACGTCGCCGCGGATGAAGCACGTGCCGGTAACAGTTACTACGAGGTGGCCGAACTTTCTATTCCCGAAAAGAGGCTCGCTGTGAGTTCGTTACCGGCGAGACGCTGGACGATAGAGTTGAGATGTTGGCCAGGCGCATCGTCGAGGTTACGCGCGCGCTGTAAGTACACAGCTCGGCCGGCCTCAAGCCTGAGAAAGTCGAACACCAGGACATACACCTATGAACGCCGTCGTCATCTGTCTATTTGCACAAGCCGGTTTCGATAAGGCCGCGCAAGGACTCGCGGGCGCTGGCCGGAGACTCGCTAACAGTCTGGGGACGGAATTGCATGCGATTGTTCTGGGCGCCGGGGCGCACGCGCTTGCCGGGGACCTCGCCCTGGTTGTTGATACGGTCGTCACCGTCGATCAAGGCGAATACGAACCGGAGACCTGCTTGAGCGCACTAACTCAATTGTGTCGCGAACTGTCGCCTCGCGCAGTGCTTCTCGCTAACGACACCTATAGCCAGGAGATCACCCCACGTCTCGCTCACCGGCTCGGCGGCTCCGCCGTTGGCGATGGAGTGGACGTGCACGTCGACGGAGAAACGTTCGAGGTCACGCGCCAGGTTTACGGCGGAAAGGCACAGGCCGTTATCCAACTGAAGCGCCAGCCGGCGGTCGTATGGATCCGCTCTCGATCCTTCGCACCTGCCAATCCACTCGCCCGTCGCCGGTGAGATCAAACAGGCGGCGTTGGCTATCCCGCCGGACACGCGGACACGGGTCATAGAACGCCAGCGAGAGACGCAGGGTGAAGCAAGGCTGGAAGAGGCCCGCGTGATCGTCTCCGGAGGGCGCGGGATCGGCGGACCTGAACCGTTTGATTTGGAACTAAAGCCGCTCGCCGACTTGTTGGGAGCACAGATGGGAGCCTCGCGCGCCGCATGTGACGCCGGCTGGGTGCCCCGACCTGGCAGGTCGGTCAGACGGGCAAGAAGGTCACGCCAGACTTGTATCTCGCCATCGCCATCACGGGTGCGAGCCAGCACATGGCCGGCATCTCCGAAGCAAAGAATATCGCCGCTATTAACACCGATCCAGACGCACCCATCTTTAAGCACTGCCGGTTCGGCATTGTCGAGGACTATCGCAAGGTCGTACCGCTGCTTCGCGAGAAGCTCGTAGCTTTACAGAAATAAAGGCATTTATATAGTTGACTCACCCCAGCGCAACCCGAAGGGTTGCAAGAAAGTAGCCGGTGGTCGGAGTCCGCGGAGACCACCGGAAAAGTCGTTCGTCATGACCGCACCCCGAAGGGGTGCCAGACGTCACAACAAGTGGTTCTCGTCAAATTCGATACCGGCCGCGTTGAGAAGATCTCTATTCATCGACAAATGAATGCTTACGATGATGCGTCTAGATCACAGGTCAAAGCAAAGATCGCTACATCGAAAGTTCTGGCACCCCTCCGGGGTGCGACCCAATAATATCGCATTCCCGGTGGTCTCCGCGGACTCCGACCACCGGCTACTTTCTTGCAACCCTTCGGGTTGCGCTGAGGTGAGTCAACTATATAGTTCCCGGAAATAAACCCTGACGTCGCTTCCCAAGATGAACCCTGCTGGAGCCACGCGCCAGATCTACTGGAACATCTCTCATATCTGGGTGATGTATGTCTTGCTCTTGCCGACTCTGGCGATCGCGCGCTTACGGCGTCTACCGGCACCTGAGAAACTGGCGGCGAGGTGCGCCAGCCGCGCGTTTCGATCAACCCGCAAGGCGGATCAATCTGGTCCTCAAACACGCTGTCGCGCAAGGGCGCACTGCCCGGAACGGCTACGCGGGAGTCTTTCACCGGTTTATTAGTTATGGCTTCGTGATTCTAACCATCGCCACGACCGTGGTAGCGCTCGACGCAGATTTCGGCACGTCGATCATGCGCGGCAATTTCTACCTCTACTTTCAATCTTTCACAGTTGATTTGTTCGGCGCGCTGGTGCTGTTGGGGTCGCCATGGCCGCCGCGCGCCGCTATCTCCAGCGACCGAAAAAACTCGTTCACACAAATGAAGCGACCTTGATTCTCGTTGCAATTTTTTTGCTTTGCCTGCAGGGATTCCTGGTCGAAGGTTGGCGCATCGCGGCTACGAATGATCCATGGGGCGCCTGGTCGCCGTTCGGCTAATTTGATCGCTGGCGCCTCACGACCGTGGCTGAGTGTTGCCGCCATGCAATCGAGCCACCGTTGGATGTGGTGGTTTCACCTCTCGCTGAGCTTTGGCGTCATCGCCTGGTTGCCCTACACGAAGATGATGCATGTTCTTACGGCCCCCTGAACATCTACACAGCCAACCTCGAAGCACTCGGGGCGTCACTAAAACACATAGACTTCGATAAGACCGAAAGCTTCGGCGTCAACTCTCTCAACGCCTTCACCTGGAAAGACTCTGCTCGATTTGGATGCCTGCACCGAATGCGGGCGCTGCACCGACGTCTGTCCGGCCAACGCAGTCGGCAAAGAACTCTCGCCGCGCGACATCATTCTTCAACTACGGGACTTGATGCACGACCAATCCCGAGATTCGCAAACCAAAATAATCGGGTCGGTCCCGCCACCTCCTCTAATGCACTTTGGCAGTGCACAACCTGCGCCGCCTGTATGGAAGCGTGCCCCGTCTTTATCGAGCAGATGCCAAAAATCGTGGATATGCGGCGCTATCTCGTGATGGAGGAAGCTGAGTTTCCCGACTCGATGCAACAGGCAATCATGTCACTGGAAAAGCGCGGTCATCCATTCAGCGGCACGAACGCGACTCGTCTGGATTGGGCTGAGGGGTTGGGCGTCAATCAGATCAGCGAGACAAAAGACGCCGAGGTGCTGTTGTGGGTTGGCTGCGGCGGGGCGCTTGTCGAACGCAACCAGAAAGTGACGCGGGCGACGGCGCAACTGCTCACCCAGGCGGGGGTGAAGTTTGCCATCATGGGACGCGAGGAAAAGTGCTCCGGCGATCCCGCGCGGCGCATCGGCAACGAGTTCTTGTTCGAGACGCTGGCGAAAGAAAACGTTGAGAACCTGAACCGGTACGAGGTCAAGAAAGTCATTACCGCGTGTCCTCACTGCTTCAACACTTTCAAGAACGAGTACCCGCAATATGGCGGCATGTTTGAGGTCTATCACCACAGCGAGTATCTGGCCCGGCTGGTCGATGAAGGTAAACTCAAGCCTCTGGTCGCAGTTGACCGAGAAGGTTACGTTTCACGACCCGTGTTACTTAGGCCGGCAGAACGGTGTCTACGACGCACCCCGGCAGCTGGTGCAAATCTCGACCTCCGGTAAGGCCGTAGAGATGGGGCGCAGCCGCGCTAAGAGCTTCTGTTGTGGCGGCGGCGGCGGGATGAGCTTCGTTGATGAGCCTGCCACCCAACGAGTGAATCAGGAACGCGCGCGCGAAGCGATTGAAACCGGAGCCGACGTGCTGGCAGTTGGCTGCCCGTTCTGCATGACGATGATGGAAGATGGTATCAACGCGCGGAAAGGCGAGCGTGATATCCGCGTCATGGACGTCGCGGAGTTGTTATGGGAAGCGGGGCGTTTGAAAAGTGCTGAGTGAAAAGTGATGAGTGATGAGAACGGAGGGACAGAAATGGGCAACGAAACCGACAAACTCCTGGTAACGCTCGACGACGGCATCAAGCGCATTACCATCAACCGGCCCGAACGACGCAACTCGGTTGACCGCGAGACTGTGCAACTGCTCCGCGATGCCATTCAACACTCAAGCGACGATGGCACGCGGGTCGTGATTCTGACCGGCGCCGGCGAATCGTTTTGCGCGGGTGCGGATCTGGCGGCGACCAGCGCGAGCGATATCGCGAATTTCGACGTCACCAAATCGTTACGCGAGAACGTCAACCCGACCATCCTCGCGATGCGCGCCTTGCCCATTCCGATCATCGCGCGCGTTCACGGTCACGCAGTAGGAGTCGGCTGCAACTACGCACTCGCCTGCGACCTGATTGTCGCCTCCAGAGCAGGCCCAATTCGGCCAGGTGTTTGTCCGGATCGGCTTGATGCCGGATGGCGGTGGCACATTTTTTCTGCCGCGTCTGGTTGGTTATCACAAGGCGTTTGAATTGATGGCGACCGGCGATAGCATCGGCGCGCAGGAAGCGCAGCAACTCGGCTTCGTCAACAAAGTTGTCCCATTCTCTGAATTGGACGCAACCGTGGATGCCTTCGCTACACGTCTGGCCCTGGCCCCTCCAATTGCCATCGCAAAGATCAAGGACGGCCTCAATCACGGGGCGCAGAGTGACCTTGCCGCCGCACTCGATTTTGAAGCAGTCAACCAGGATGCCTGTTTCCATTCACCCGATTTCATCGAAGGCGTCACGGCTTTCGTGCAAAAGCGCAAAGCCGTCTTCGGTAAAGGAGTGTGAATCTTCACAACCAACAACCATGAGTGAAGACCAGAAAGAAAAACGCACGCGCACGATTACCTGGGAAGACCCACGAGCTCTGGCTGAGGCGGGAAGCGGTCTGTCAGGTCTTGAATACTTGCAGAAGATCGTCGCTGGTGAATTGCCGCCCCCGCCGATAGGCGCGTTGATGAATTTCCGGTATTGTCGAGCTGCAGTGAGGGGCGCGCGGTTTTTGTCGTCGAACCCGCTGAGTATCACTATAACCCGATTGGCGTCGTCCATGGAGGTTTGGCGGCCACCTTGCTCGACTCAGCCATGGGCTGCGCCGTTCACTCGACCTTACCTCAAGGTGCTGGCTATACGACGCTTGAGATCAAGGTCAACTATGTCCGCCCGATGACCGCCGAAACCGGACGCGTGCGCTGCGAAGCGAAGGTGATTCATGTCGGCGGACGCACCGCGATCGCTGAAGGCAGGATCGTTGATGAAAGTGGGAAGCTTTATGCCCACGGCACAACGACGTGCATTGTCTTTCGATCGTGACCCCGGAAGACAGCAGGAAACGAAGGATGGGTATGAAAATCAACGCCGCGATTTTGTGGGAACAAGGCAAGCCACTTTCGGTTGAGGAAGCGGAACTCAGAGCCGCCACGGGCTGGCGAGGTCCTGGTTGAACTGAAGGCGGCCGGCGTTTGCCATAGCGATCTGCATCCCGCGCGAGGAGACTGGCCCGCACGCACGCCGCTCGTACTCGGACACGAGGGTGCCGGGATAGTGCGCGAAGTCGGTGAAGGTGTGACGCGCGTGCGCCCAAACGATCATGTTGTCTTCTGCTGGGCCCCACCTTGCGGCGCTTGCCCTCCGTGTCTGGAGAGTCGGCCAACTCTCTGCGATCGTCTTTGGCACACGACTTACCGTAATCGACTGCCCGCAGGCGGCACTCGATTACGCGCCCGCGGGCAAGACGTTGCCCACTTTAACGGCACAGCGTGTTTTGCGGATTTTGCCGTGGTGAGCGAAGAGGCGCGGTCCCGGTTCCCGCCGATGTCCCGTTTGACGCCCTCGCGACAATAGGCTGCGCCGTGATCACCGGCGTTGGGGCCGTGATGAACGCGGCGCGCGTTCCGCCGGGCGCAAAGATATTAGTCGTCGGCGCGGGTGGAGTGGGCCTGAACGTTGTGCAGGGCGCGGTGCTCGCCTCGTGCGAGACAATCATCGCGGTGGATACGCGAGCGAATCCGCTCGATCTCGCGCGAGCTTTCGGTGCGACTCATACTCTCGATGCGTCGACCGAGAAAATTTCGGGGCTGGTACGCGAACTAACCGATGGTCGCGGAGCGGACTTTGTATTTGATACTGTCGGATCGCCGCAGACTCTAACTTTCGCACTCGAATCCGCTCGCAAGGGCGGCACAGTTGTGCTGACTGGGTTATCGCGAACCGACGCCCTCGCCTCAATTCCGGTCTTTCCTTTCGTGATGCAGGAGAAGCGCCTGGTCGGCTCGCTCTACGGCTCAGGACAACCGTTGACGGATATTCCAAAACTGGTCGCTCTCCATCAAGAAGGCAAGCTGAAACTGCTCGAACTTGCCAGCCGCACCTATCGCCTCGGCGAGGTCAACGAAGCACTTTCGGCCCTGGGCGCGGGTGAAGGCGCCAGGGGCATCATC
>ERZ1370068.9932-contig-8674_pt1 | contig 41342 bp, 48 predicted proteins | sample MGYA00561227_ERZ1370068 | MGnify/ENA primary metagenome ERZ1370068 (study PRJEB38410, sample SAMEA6850437) | metagenome | study: Metagenomic assessment of the ecological functions of the soil: analysis of the soil microbiota associated with the... | reverse complement strand
TTGTACTTCGTTCGAATGCGTATTGCTAACACGGTGTGATCGAGGCAAATCGGATCGTGGCCGTCCGCGCCGCTGAACGCACGCCATCCCTGCCGGCGCGCAGCTCGTCGGCCTCGGCTGGCTTCACCGCCGCTCCCCGGGCTCATCGATTGTCACACTCATATCTTTCTTCAGGGCGAGGTGCCCGCAGCCGGCGGCTACGACGTGCAGCTCCTGAAGCAGCCCTCGCCTCCTACCGCGTTGCGCCGGCCGCGGTGGTCGCCGCGCGGCGCGCCCTGGAGCAGGGCTTCACGACGATCCGCGACGTCGAGACCGAGGGCGCGGGATACGGCGACGTCGGCATCAAGCAGGCGATCGACGAGGGCTACATCCCGGGGCCGCGGATGTTCGTCGCGACCCGCGCGATCTCGACCACCGGCGGCTATCCGCTCGAGGGCTACGCGCCGGAGATCGTGGTGCCCAAGGGCGCGCAGCTGGTCGACGGCCCGGTCGAGCGCGCGCAAGGCCGCGCGCGAGCAGCTGGATCACGGCGCGGACTGGATCAAGGTCTACATGACGCACCGCTCGTGGGTGGATGACGCAGGGCGCGCTGGTCTCGCAACCCACCCTGACCGTGGAGGAGCTCAAGGCGATCGTCGACGAGGCGCACGGCTGGGGCACCGCAAGGTCGCCTGCCACGCCTACAACGGACCGGGCCTGCAGCGGGCGCTGGACGGCGGCTGCGACTCCATCGAGCACGGGCTCGAGCTCGACGATGCGCAGGTCGCGCAGATGGTCAAGCAGGGCACCTGGTACGTGCCCACCGCTGATCCGTCTACTACTACGATCTCGACCCGCCGGACACGCCGTCGGGCAAGCGCGATCGCAAAGCGCGTCGCGGTCCATGGCGTGTCCTTCACCGAAGGCGCTGCGTGCCGGCGTCAGGATCGCCTTCGGAACCGACGTGCGGCGGCTTCGTCTGGTCCGAACCGATCGCCCAGGAGTTTGCCCGCGAGAGTCGAGTTTGGCATGACGCCCATGCAGGCGATCCAGTCGGCGACGTCGCGCGCCGCAGAGCTCCTCGACATGCGCGGCAAGCTGAGCGGTGGCGCCGGGGGCGTATGCGGACCTGGTCGCCTTTGCCAGAAATCCGCTCGAGGACGTAAACGTGCTCAGGGACGCCGGGATTCGTGATGAAGGATGGCGCGATAGTTCGCGCCCGCGGGTCGCGCCTGCAAAGTGATCTCGACGCTCCTGTCCCCGCGCAGCGCAACGCGGTCAGCGACGCCCCAAGGCCGAGCCTCACGGACCTGCGTTGCTGTGTGCGGCGGATGAAGTCTGCAACGTTGTCGTGCAGCTGCTTGAGCGCCGCGTCCTTGGCGTACACCATGTGGCCTGACTCGTAGAACTTGTACTCGATGTTCCCCTGCAGGTTCTGCGGGATTGGCGAGGTGATGCATCTCATAGATGCCCTGGTAGAAGGGCGTCGCCAGGTCGAAGTACCCGCGCGTGCAGCTGCACTTTCAGATTGGGGTTGAGTTTCATGGCGTTGGCCAGATCGGGCATGACGTTCGTGCCCTGGCGCGAGGTCATGGGCGGCCTGATCTCTGCCCGGGCAGCTGGTGTGCGAAGTTCCAGCTACGGAAGGTGCGGATGCTCGGCTTGAACATCTTGTCTTCACCGTAGCGCAGCCCTGCGCGCGTACTCGTTGAACGCGGACACGTAGGCGGAGCCGAGGACGCGGACTGCGGTCATAGTCGGCCCGCTGGCTCAAAGGATCGATGTCGGGCCCGGAGAAGCGCGAGTCCAGGCGGCCGGTCGTGAGGCTCGAGTCGCCCTGCAGGTTCTGCCGGAATTCCCCGCCGTCGATACGCAGGTCGGCCTTCAGGATGTACTCGACCGGCAGGCCGGTGTACTGGTGCAGTTTCTCGGCGATCGCGGCGCGGTCGCTGGCGCTGAGATCCGAGCCCGCCGCCAAGGCGCGCCCGTAGTCGCCCATCGCGAACTGCTCCACCTCGGTGAGCAGGAGCCTCGAGGCTCGCATGCTCGGCGGGTAGTTTGTGGTGATACCAGGCGGTCGCGGCGTACGTGGGCAGTGCGGTCTGGTAGGGCAGATCGACGCCGGGGTTGCCGGTCGGCCGATCCAGGCTCAGGTCGAAATTCAGGATCTGCGAGAGCAGGATGACACCGTTCAGGTCCACCGAGCGGTCCGCCTGAGCCTCATTCACCACCACCGCCGAGCGCGGCGTGCCGTAGCTTTCCCGAAGAGGTATTTGGGGTGAGTTCCAGCGACCGTATTTGGAGAGGAATTGCGAGATGAATTCGCTGAAGGCGTAGGCATCCGCATCCACCCCGTAGAACGCCTTCTCCTTGTCCTTGCCGGCGATGCGGCTGAAGCCGGTCCCGGGGGCATCGATGAATACCATGTCGGTGGCGTCGAGGAGGCTGTAGGCGTTGTTGGTCAGGGAATAGGCGCCGCCGGGGATGTGCTTGTCGGTTGCCGTCACGATGCGGCGCGGCCCGAAGGCCTCCCAGGTGCAATCCACAGCGTGGCCGACCCCGGACCGCCGTTGTAGAAGAAGGTCACGGGCCGGGCCGCCGCTGCTTTGAAATAGGCCACGTAGAACATCGCGGCCTCGGCGCTGGGATTCGGCGGCATACCACCTTCATCGCCGCCCGCGCGTGGGCTTTCGCTCGCCGGATCGCGCGGCACGTCGTCCCAGCCCTTCGGTGCACGATGAGAGTCCCCGCAATCGCCCGGTAGGCAAGCGGGCGGCCGCCGATCGTGACGCTGCCGCTGTTGGTGACGGCTTCGGCCTTAAAGGGCTCGAACTTGTGTCCCTCGGGCTTCCTAAGGTCGCTCTCCGGCTTGGGATCCTGCGCCTTCGAGTCCGGTGTCGCTGCCAGGGCAGTACATGATGTCAGTGCATGACTGCGATCAGGGGGCCATAAACGGGCTCGACTCATGCCGTCTTCCTTCGAATTCACCGTCCGCGAGCGGACGCGGAAGTCTAGCCGACCGACCGGGTGAAGTGAGCTTGCGGGATCCTCGTCCGAGCCTGCGGAAGGCAAAGTATTGGTCAAGATGTCGCCCCGGCCCGGCCGGCCAGGGCGGCACGCGCGGGATGGTTGCGGACGGTGCGGTGCTGGCGGGCGACCCGGCCGGCGCTATTAGCGCGCGCCAGATCCGAGAGCGATGGCCGGTCGAGTCCAGCGCGGGCGCCGCCCGCTGGAAGCTGAGGACGAGTTCCTCGCTCGTGCGGCGAACCTGATCCCCGTCCACGGCAGCGAGGCTCGCCGCCTGCAGCTGTGACCTGAGTTCCGTGATCGTGGTGCGCAGGGCCTGTGCCAGTGCCGGGTCGCGCGCTGAGCGCCGCGGCGAACACCAGCTGGTAGGCAGCGTCGATGCCGTCGACGTTGTTGCGCATGTCGTCGATCGAGGTGCCGCTGAAGCGCGACTCGCCACCATCGGCCTTTGCTCGCCGATCTCATAGGCCAGCTTGGCGGCACCTCGAGCATGCCCTGACCCGTCAGGCCGCGTGTCGCGGACCTTGAGACGCAGATCCGTCAGGTGGAAGATCAGGGCGTCGGTCGCCGCAATCGCATCCGCGCGGTGGGCGCCGAACAGCCGCGCCTCGATGAAGTGAAAGCCGCTGACTGCGCTCGGCCAGGCATCGATCTCGGCATCCAGCTCGCAAGTGAAACCGCTGGTAAACACTCGGCGCGCTCCCACCCGACGCGGGCCGCGATCCAGGCGTGCTGTGCACCCTGCAGATCATTGGCCTGCATGCGCGCGCGCATGCTCTTGGCATCGGTGAGGCACTGCTCGATGGCAGTGGTGAGCTGCGGGCGATAGCGCTCAGCGGCAACGTCCAGCGAAAGCGTCGGCGGCGCCGACGCAGCCGCAGCTAGCGCGCCTGCGCGCAGGGCGTCACCGAGAGCAGCAGCGCGGCGACGGCGGTCATCACCTTCGCCACCATCACGAACCCCGGTCTCATTTGTTGCTCTCCGGTCAATCAGCGGATGCCCGCACTACACCCGCGTTGTCTTTCAGAATCATGACAGCGCAGCGCGAAGGCGGCGCGGAGACTGCGGCGATGCTTGGCCGCGGCAAAGTTCACCAATCTGCAAGAGAACTGCAATCGCCCCGGATAAAAGAGCACGCCACAGCGCACGGATTTCCTGTGACGCTTGCTTCTGGGAGGAGAAATGAACTTTGCATCCGCGCAGCCCGAAGATATGGATTGCTTCATCCGCAGCGGCTCTGGTGCTGACGAGCGCTCTGGTGGCACCCGCAGTCTTGCAGACCACGACGATGGTCGTCGGGGACCAAGACCCCGATCAAGCACGTCGTGATCATATTTGGCGAGAACGAGAGCTTCGATCACTATTTCGGCACCTACCCGGTGGCCCGCAATAGCGAGCAGCCACTGTTCAAGGCGGCTCCCGATACCCCTCCATCAACGGCTTGAACACCGGGCTGTTGAGCAAGAATCCCACTCTGTTCAACCCGGCGCGTCTCGGGCGGCAGGACGCCTTCACCTGCTCCTTCAACCATGACTACACCGCCGAGCAGAAGGCGGCCGACGGCGGCCTGCTCGACAAGTTCGTGCAGGCAACGTCGCGCACCGGCAACCGGTTGCGCCACCGATGGCTCAACGGTCATGGGGTACTTCGACGGCAATACCGTCACGGCGCTGTGGAACTACGCGCAGAACTACGCACTGAACGACAACTCGTTCGACACAAACTTCGGGCCTGTCGACCGTCGGTGCCGTCAACCTGGTTTCGGGCCAGACCGGCAACGCGCATCTCGCCACGAGCTTTGCCAACGGCAAGGTGGCCAACTTCATGCCCGTCACGGTGACCGGCGACCCGGACCCGGCGCTGGATGACTGCGGCGCGGATGCCGGCGGGACGAAGACCGGTGCCAAGACCGTGGAGATGCAGGGCCGCAACGTCGGCGACCTGTTGAACCTCAAGGGCGTGACGTAGGGGCTGGTTCCAGGGTGGCTTCGTCCCACCGCGGCCGCCGTGGTGAATGCCGTACGGCCTCGACCAACACGCCGGCGGTCTGCGGCGCAGCCCACATTGAGCACCAGTTCAGGTGCACCTGCTGGTGCCCAACCCCACCATCAATCCCGGCGCGGACATCCACGTCTCGACCGCCGACTACTCGCGCACCACGCGCCGTTCATGTACTACCCTCGACGCGTAACCCGCATCACCTGCGCCCCGCCTCGGTGGCCGAGATCGGGCACAACGGTCGCGCCAACCATCAGTACGACATGACGGACTTCTACGCCGCACTGAATGCGCACAACCTGCCGGCGGTGTCGTACCTGAAGGCGCCGAAGTACCAGGACGCGCACCCGGGTAACTCCGATCCGTTGCTCGAGCAGGTGTTCATCGTGCAGGTGGTCAACGCCCTGCAGCAAGCGGAGGAGTGGAAGGACACCGCGGTGTTCCTGGCGTACGACGACCTGACGGTTGGTACGATCACGTAAACGGTCCGATCGTCAACGCCTCGGCCAATGCCTCCGGCACCGACGATACCGATACCAACGCCAACGATCTGTTCATCCCGACGCTTGCCGCTGTCGGCCTCGACGGCGCCGGCGAATTCCGCGGCGCCTCGACCTCCGGGTCTGCGGGCGACCGGGCAACGGCGCGCTGGCGGGCCGCTGTGGCTACGGACCGCGCCTGCCGCTGCTGCTGGTCTCCCGTGGGCGCGGCAGAACTTCGTCGACCACACGCTTACGGATCAGACTCCATGCTGCTCTTCATCGAGCAGAACTGGGGGTGGCTGGAGTTCATCGATCGGCTGCCGCCCGCCGCAGGCCAGGGGGTCGTTCGATCGCCTCGCCGGAACATTGATGAACATGTTCGACTTCCGAGGGTAACCCCGACAAGCGACCGGTCATCCTGGACCCGCTGTCCGGGCGCGTTGTCCGCAGGTAAGACCTGCAACCGGTGGCAGACCAGAACGAGCACCCGATGAGGGTGCTCGCTCTGGCACCTGCCGCTCGCCTTCGCGACCGACAACCTGTCACACTCGCGACCTGTTGCCGCCATGCCGCAAAGCCATCGAACCGCAGTACGCGCGCTGGGCGTGGTGCTCAGCTGGTTGCCGCTGCTGGCCGGCGGCGCGCCCCCAGGGGAGCCGGCACGGTGCTGCCACTGGGGACCGATCTTGGCGAGGAGGCGTTTACCCGCCCGCGCGAGGTGTTCCGCTCCGAGGCGGCCGGAGGCCGCAAGTCCTACTTGGTGCCTCCTCGAGACGTCGCCTTCAGCTCCCGAGGCTGCTTCGGCACGGTTGCGCGCCAGGCCGGATCAGCTGCGCCACCTGTCACGTCAACGGCACGACCAACTTTGCTGTACGTCCCCGGACTCTCGACGCACCCGGGAACTTCGACACGACCAGTGCGGTGTTCAATCCCAAGACCGACGACGGCGTCTCAACCGCGCTGACGGTTCCGAGCCTCGCGCGGCGCGCACCTGCTGGCTCCCTACGGGCACGACGGACGAACTCTTTCACTGCGGGATTTTGTCCGCAACGTGGTGGTGAACGAGTTCGCCGGCGCCGAGCCGCCCGCGCAGATCCTGGATGCGCTGGTCATCTACATCGAGGACATCGACTTCGCCCCGAACCGGCGCCTGGGTGTCGGCGGCCGCTCTGTCGGCGCGGTGACGGCGGCGCGAGCAACGTGGCCGCGCGCTCGTTCGCCAGACCGTTCTCGCACGACGCGAGCCTAAGTTGCGCGGGCTGCCACCAGCCGGCCGAGCGCCTTCGTCGGACCACCGGCAGCATGATGTCGGCTCGGGCGGTCTGTACAAGACGCCGACGCTGCTTAACGCGAACTTCAACGCGCCTTACTTTCACGACGGGCGCTTCGCCGATTACGCCCAGGTGGTGGCTTACTTTGACCGGGGTCTTCAGGCTGGGATTCAGGCGCGCGACCGCGAGGACCTCGTAGCCTACCTGAGCGCGGTTGGCGATGGGGAGCGGGCGCTGATTGCTGATGATATCGATACCCGGGTCAGGGAACTCACCGACTTCGCCGTGGTGTTGGATACCGCGCTGCCACAGCACGACGTACCCGCAGCCACCCTGGTGGTTGACGCCCTGAACCGGGAGCTGCGCGAACTCACCGAGAAGTTCCCGGAGCGCAAGGACAGCGCCGTCAGCGGGGGTCTGGCCGAGCGCTCCCGGCCCGCAGCGCGCTGAAGGAACTGGTGCTGTCGCTGCACGGTGTGACGATCGCCATCCAGGCGGGGCAGTTCGAGGCCGCCGCCGCCGCGCTCGGCACCTACCGGGCGCAGCTCCCGCCGACGGTGCAGGCCATGAGGGCGGCACGCAACTGGTCCTTGTTCGATCGCCAGATTCACGACGCGCACTTCGCCGCCCTGCGTCAGCTGTACCAGGCGGGCGCTCGACTCCCGCGTCGACCGCGACGGCATCGCAGCTGCCCCCGCGGCCTTCGATGTTACCCACGAACTGACACGCCGCGCGTGCTGCCGGTGCCCTCCCCTACGGTCGCTGAGGTTGCCCGCCGATTGGTGAGGCGACGCGTGGCGTTCGAAGCTCGTGCGTTGATTCACTGGCGGAGAGTCTGATGGCAAGGTACGCGGCGGTTGGCCGCGGGCGCTCGAGCGCGCCATGAAGGAACGCAAGGCAGGCACGCTGCGCAGCGGCCGCTCGGGCAAGAAGGTAACCAGCCGCAAGCAGGCAATCGCGATCGGCTTGTCGGAAGCGCGCAAACGGGGTGCGAAGGTCCCGCGCCGCAAGAGCTCCAGCCGCGGTTAGCCCTGCGAGGCGGCGCTCTGCGCGGCGAAGATCCTGCGCAGCGCCTCCATGGTGTCGGCGTCCTCGACGCGCTTGTCCTCGCGGTAGCGTTTCACGCGCGCCAGTCGCAGCGCCACGCCGCCCGGATAGCGGCTGCTCGCCTGCAGATCGCTGAAGGCAATCTCGACGACGAGTTCCGGGCGACGTACACCGTCAGGGATCGCGGCGGGTCTCCACCGCAGCAATTCCCGGGTCTGCCACTCGAGCAGCGCGTCGGTGAGGCCTTTGAAAGTCTTCTCCCAGCATGACGTAGCCTCGCCCGTGGCAGGCTCCAGCGCGCCGAGGTGCAGGTTGGAGAGTTTGCCGCTGCGCCGCCCGCTGGCCCCACTCGGCCGCCAGCACCACCAGGTCGAGCGTGTGGGCGCGTTTGATCTTCAGCCGGCTGGCGCCGCGGCCGCCCGCCTCGTACGGGGCATCGAGGGACTTCAGCCATCTACCCTCATGGCCGGCCGCGAGCGCGCCTCGTAGAACGCCGCCGCCGCCTCAGCGGACGCGGTGACGTCGCGTGCATCTTGCGCCGCGGCCGCCGGCACCGCCTTGCAGCCAGGGCGTCGAAGCGCTCGTGGGTCGAGGCGCTCCACGATGCTGCGCCGCTCGCTACGCCAGGCAATCAGCGAAGAATGCCCGGCAGCGGCAGCTGCGCGCGCAGCTCCTCCACCCGCAGCTTCAGCGCCCGAAGCGGCGCATCGTGACCTGAAGCGGCAGCGGCCGCGCGCGCATCCAAGGCAATGGCCTCCCCCGTCCAGGATCAGCTCCTGGGCGGGCAGGGTGCAGACGAGTTCGACAACTTCCGGGGATGGCCGCGGTGACCTCATTGAGCGCCCGGGGTGTAGGTGGGCACCGTCGCTGCCTGCTCTTGTGCACCTGGATGCGCGCCCCGGGTCCATCTTCCACTCGAACGCCAAGCTCGCCGCGGGCGCTCTGCAGCGCCGTGCCCATGCCGCCGCGGTCTGCCGCCAGCATCGGCGCCACCGGCGAGAACAGCTGCAGCTGGAACCGGATCGAGCGCGCATCTCGCCACTGCCAGCAACGCCGCGGCCGCCACCGCGCCCAGGTGCTTTATGAGTACATATCCGCGGCACGCCGCGCACTGCGCTGCACCGGCAGTTGCGCCTGGCCACGGGCGAGGGCCTCGAGCGCTGGCCGCCCACGAATCAGCGCGCCCTGTCGCAGTTCGCCGCTGAGCAGACGCCCCAGGAACTGGCTGACTCCGCGGGCGTCGCCCGCGCGAACAGCCTGCGCAGCGACCGCACTGCGCCGTGCCGCCGAACCCGCGCCGCGCAGCTGCGCGAGCCCGCTCAGTGCCACGAGTCGACATCCGCCACGGGACAGGGAGGCGCGGGCGGGGGTGAGGCCGCTGCCTCCTGCAGCAGCGGCGTAGCCGAGCCCGATGCTGCCCTGCGGGGTTTCCCCGGACAGGTAGAGCGTGCCGATGCCGACCTCACCGGGCGCGAGCGCCCGCAGCAATCGCCGCCAGCTCGCGCACCTTTGCTCGTCAGTGCGGCTGCCGGTCGCGCCCACGCGCTGCGAAGCCTCTGACCAGGGCGGCCAGGGATGTAACGCGGCCGCATTGTAGGCGTTTGCTGCCGGGGCGCGCCGACCGGCAGCAGCGCGACCGTCAGCGCAGGGATTGGGCGAGGCTTGAAGAGGTTCCTGCGGCGCCACACGGATGATCCTGCCGCGCGCGGGCTGTCGATGATCGGCGATGAGCAGGAACGCGATCGACACCGCGAACGGCAGCACCATCGGCAGCACCGACGGCCGCGTCTTCAGATGGCGGGTGCGCGTAGCCGAGCAAGACGTTGGACATCACGGCGATCAGCATCATCAAGGTCCACGCCGCCCACTGGGTATGCGGTTCCACCAGGCCGCCTGGCTGTAGCCCTGCGAGTTGAGGACGTCGTTCATGCTTGACACCAACCAGCGCGCTCACCGGGACTTCGGGCGCCTCGAGGGCGGCGCGCGGAAGCGAGCTACCACATCTCTCGCCTGCAGCTGGCTGGTGCGGGCGCTGATCTCGTCCAGCTTGCTGCGCGTCGCGGGTCGCTAGAAAAGGACTGCGCTGGTCCGCAGCACTAGCGCAACAGCGCGCGTGTCTGTGTGGACCGCCGCGGCCGGCAGCAGCGTCGGCGCGCAGGTACTCGGTGCCGATCGCGTTGGCCTCGGCCTCTTCGTAGGTTCTTGCGCTGGTCGTAGCGCCGCGTCGCCATCGAGAAGCTGAAGCCGATGATGAGCCCCAGCAGCGTCAGGGTCGCCGGTGAGCACCAGGCTGAAGGCGGCGGTTGCCTGCTCGCTTTGCGGCACGTACTCGCCCAGGAGTGAGGCGCCCAGCCGCGCGCACAGCCACAGTGCCGCGAACGAAACGATGAAGAGCGGTAGGGAAAATCCACGAGGATTTTCATGCCCCTGCGCCTCAGGAGACTGGCGCTGCGCCGCCCTCGCGGCGCCGGCGATCGACGAATGCGCTCAGTGCCTCGTGCACGCCCGCATCCATCGGCGGCGGCTGGAAAGCCGCGAGCGTCTCCCGCCATAGCGCCCCGGCGCGCTCGGTCGCGCGGTCCTGGCGCCGCCATCGGACCAGGCGCCGAAGTTGCGCCAGTCCGAGACCAGCGGCGTGTAGAACGCGTCGCGGTAGCGCTGCATGGTGTGGGCGGCGGCGAGAATGCCCGCCGGGCCCGACCTCCGCCACGGCATCGATGCCGATTTCCTCCAGCGAGGCGGATCACCGGCTGGAACAGCTCGGCAAACATCTGCAGCATCTCGACATCGAGGATGAACTTCTCGGTGGAGGCGGTGAGACTGCCTCCAGCCACCCGGCCGCGTGCAGCACGAAGTGGCAGCCGCCGAGCAGCGCACCCTACAGACTCATCTGTGACTCGTAGGCGGCCTGGGCGTCCGGCGCGTTGGCGGCGGTGGCGCTCGAGCAGCGCCAGGGAGCGCCGATGCGGCGCGCCAGCTGACCAGCGCTGAAGGCCGCCTTGGTGTATTCCGGGCGTGCCGAACGCCGGGCGAACCGGACTTCATGTCGACGTTCGACGTGAAGCTGCCGTACATGATCGGCGTCCTGGCCGCACGAGCTGCGCGAGCGTGATGCCGAACAGGGCTTCGGCATGGGCGAGAGTCAGTGCGCCGGCACTGGTGATCGGCGCCATGGCCCCCGCGAGGTAAAGGGTGTGATGATCACGAGCTGGCCGTGGCGCGCAAATCTCGAGGATGCCGTCCGTCATCGGCAGGTCCAGCTGCAGTGGCGAGTTGGTGTTGCAGACGGTGTAGCAATGCGGCTCGCTCTGAAACGTCGCCTCGTCGATGCCGTGCGCGATGTGCAGCATTGCAAAGCAGTCCGCGAGCTGCCCGTCGCCGCGACAATAGAAGTAGGGCACCTTTGTCCCCGAGCGTCAGCTGCGCGAAGGTGGTGTCCAGGCGGCGCTCGGCGATCGAGACGTCCTGTGGTTCTACCATCTGGCCGAGGACGTGGATGACGTCAGCGCCTGCGACAGGCGCACCCAGTCGCGAAAGTCCGCGATCGTCCCCGAGTCGCTTGCCGTGCTGGGCGTCGCTGACACTCGGAGGTCCGGCGACGGGCGCGAACACGACGTGGCGACCCCGACGCGATGCGTGGGCGCCCGGGGTTGCGTGCGATCAGGTTCGCTTCCGCCGGTACCGATTCGAGCGCCTGGTTCACCAGGGCCGGATCGAGCCGCACCATGTGGGTCGATTCATCGACCGTCGCGCCGGCCCGCCGGAGCACGGCACGTCCGCGGGGTGACAGGATGCGCATTCCCTGGCGCCTTTCGAGGATGCCGAGCGCCGCCAGGTGGATGCTCTCGACCTGTGTCGTCGGAGAACAGCTTCACCGGCTCGAACGGATTGATCAGCTGCCGATAGCCGGACCGAGCGCCCGATGAGCGGGGCCGCACCGGCTCTCGGGGTGTCGCGCCTGCGAGGGTCTCATGATTTAAGACAAGTCCGGTTGCACGAGGTGCGGGGAGTATGCCATTTGCGCGCCCGTGCCCACGGGCTCATGGCCGCCCGGCGCGGCAAAGCCCGTATAAAGGAAGCCTGCCGGCGTACCGCTCGCCCGTCGCGCGGGCTGCCCGGCCTTGAGGGGACCTGCGAAATGTCGGATCCGAAGACCCACTACGACGAGCTGCTGGCGCAGTACTACACCTGGATGTTCGGGGTTTCCTTCGCGGAGAAGGTTGCCGAGCAGCACGCGCCGCTGCAGCGCATCCTCGGGCCGGCGCCCCGTGTCAGGCGGTACGCGCGGCGCCGCGCTCGATCTGGGATGCGGTCCCGGCTTCCAGTCCCTGGCGCTGGCAGACCTCGGCTTCGGCCCCGGTCATCGCCCTGGATACCAGCGCGGCGCTGCTGGCGGAACTGCGCCGTCACGCCGGCGGCCGGCCGATCGTGGGCCACGAGGCAGACCTGCTGTCGCTCACTTCCCACGCGGACGCAGGCTCGGCAGCGGTCATTACCTGCATGGGCGACACGCTCACTCATCTTGCCGATCAGGAATCCGTGCGCAGCCTGTTCGCGCGGGCTGCGGCCACGCTGGCGCCGGGCGGGCGGCTGATCTATCACTCATCGGGACCTGAGTGTGGAACTGACGGGCCTGGATCGCTTCTTCGACGTATGCAGTGACGCCGACACCGTCATGAGCTGCTTTGTGGAGTACGAGACCCCGCGCACCGTGATGGTCCATGACCTGGTGCACGTGCGGAGGCGGCGCGCTGGCGGCTGCGCAAGAGCTGCTACCGCAAGCTGCGGATGTCCTGCGCCGGGTGACGGAGGAGCTGGTGCGGGCCGGCTGGCGTTGCGCCAGCCGCCATGGCCGGACGGCTGGTGCTGCTGAGCGCGCTGCAACCCTGACGACGCGCCGATTTGCGCGCGCCTTTCTTCCCGCGATGGCTCAGGCGGCAGCAGGCACCGACAGGCGTTCGCCGCGCGCTGCCTCCGGGAGGTAGTATTCACTCGCCGCCTAACCGGGAATCCACCATGTCCTCCGTCGCCAGTGTTGAACAGATCCGCAGCCACTTTCCGGCGCTCCAGCGTCGGCGTCACAATGGCTTCCCCGTGTGCGTACTTCTGACGGCCCCGGAGGCGCGCAGGTGCCAAGGGTCGTCGCCGGATGCGGTCGGCGGATTACCTAAGGCTTACCCGACAACGCTCACTACCATTGGGCGTTCCCGAGCAGCCACGAGACCGACGCCGCTAATCCTCGGCGCAGCGCCCTGGCGGACTGGCTCGGCGGCGAGCCGGAGGAGATCGTGTTCGGCGCCAACATGACGACCCTCACGCTGCATCTGGGTCGGGCCCTGGGCCGCGACTGGCGCCCGCGGGCGAGGTGATCGTGGTGACCGAACTGGATCACCATGCCAACTCTGAAGCACCTGGCGCCAGGCGGGCCCGGGAGCGCGGCGATCGAAGTGCGGCGTGGTGCGCATGCGTCCCGAGGACGGGCGACTGGACGAGGCCTGGACGTGGCGCGCAAAAGCTCACCCGCGAGGTCCGGCTCTTCGCCGTGGGTGCAGCCTCTCGAACGCGCTCGGCACGATCAATGATGCGGCGCAGTCTTCGTGTGCGCAGGCGCACGCGGTCGGCGCACAGGTGAATTCGTCGACGGCGTCCCGCTTCGCGGCACACCAGATGCCCCAGGTAGGCGCCTGGGGGTGCGATTTCTTTGCCTGCTCACCGCCTACAGAGTTTCTACCGGCGCCGCACGTCGGGGTGTTGTGGCGCGGAGGCGCGGAAGCGTTCGGAGCGAAACTCGACGTGCGCCATAGCTCGCGCCGGCGGCCGACAGCGCGCCGGAGCGCCTGGAAACCTGGGACGCTGAACCACGAGGGCATCGTCGGGAGCGGGTGCGGCGATCGAGTATCTGGCGCGCCTCCCTGACGCGGGCCGATCGGCACGCCGGCGCGCGCCTGGCGCAGGTGCGCGGTGCTGCACGAGCGCGGCGCGGAGCTGCTGGGCAAGCTGTGGAACGGCCTCGCCGCGATCCGCGGCGTCACGCTTGTACGGTCCGCCGCCCGCGAGCGCCGCACCGCGACACTGCTACGCTTTACCTCTGGCCGGACACGATGCGGAGGCCATCGCCACGGCACTCGCGGCCCAAGGGTGTGTTCGTCTCGCACGGGGATTTCTATGCCACCACCGTGGCGCGCATTTACGGACGCGAGCCGGGATGGCTTCGTGCGTGTGCCGGCTGCGCCGCCTACCACCGCCGATGAGGTGGAGCGCCTGCTCGAGGCGGTAAGGAAACTCGCGCTCTGACGGTCTTCTTAGCGGGTCTGGCTCGAGCTCAGGGGGTCCTCGTGCGCAAGCTTCTCCATCGACGCTGGCTGCTGTTGCCAGCACCGTGGTCGCGGCCGGATGCAGCGCCCCCGCGCCGCAGGCGCCGGCACGTCCGCGAGCGCCTACCTGGACAACGCCGGTCGGGATGACGTCCTCAGCGGCGGGGTGCGGATGATCCCCGTGCACACCCCCAAGGGTACCTTCCGGGTGTGGACCAAGCGAGTCAGCAACAACCCGCATCAAGGTGCTGCTGCTGCACGGGGCCCGGGACTTTACCACGAGTACTTCGAGGCCTTCGACAGCTACTTCCCGGGGGCGGGCATCGAGTACTACTACTATGACCAGCTTGGCTCGGCCTACGGCGATCAGCCCAGGACGCCTCACTGTGGGACCTGCCACGCTTTAGTCGAGGAAGTGGAGCGGCGCGTGGCCCTGGGACTGGGGCCGGATAATTTCTATCTCTTTGGTCAGTCCTGGGAGGCTGCTGGGACTGGAACCACGCACTGAAGTACCAGCGGCACCTGAAGGGACTCATCATCTCCAACATGATGTCGAGCACTACCGGCGTACAACGTTTACGCCCACGACGTGCTGATGCCGGTCATGGACCAGGCCGCACTCGCGCAGATCCGGCATCTGGAGGAGACCGGGGACACGGAGAATCCGCGTTACATGGAGCTGCTGATGAAGCAGCAGTACGAAAGTGCACATCCTGCGCATGCCGCAGGAGCAGTGGCCGGACCCGGTCGCGCGCGCCCTCGCGCACCTGAACCGGGACGTGTACGTCGCCATGGAGCCCGAGCGAGGCTGGGCGCGAGCGGCAGCCTCGCTCAACTGGGACCGCACCAAGAATAGCCCGCGACACTGACGGTGCCGACACTCACCATCGGGGCAGCGCTACGACACGATGGATCCGAAGCACATGCAGTGGATGGCGCAGAGCGTGAGGAACGGCCGCTACCTCTACTGCCCGCAAGGCAGCCACCTGGCGCTGTATGACGATCAGCAGGTCTATGTCAAGGGCCTGATCGCCTCTCATCCGCGACGTGGACGCGGGACGCTTCCCGGCGCAGCGGCGCTAGCCGCTCCTAAAGACCCGGCCGCAGGTCGTCTCCTTCGCTCGATACTGCGAACAAGCAGAACTTCGCAGAGCGCCGGCACCCGCATCCGTGCGTGTCAGTGAGGTGCGGATCCAGGCGCCCGTCGTCGCCGCGACCACGTCGACCAGCTGACCGCCGAGATGCACGAGCTCGCCGACCCGCAGCCACGGGCGAGTTGCGAGCGTATCCGCTCATCGGCCGGAATCAGGTGGTGTTGGCGCTGTGGTTGATCACGTCTCGCGCGGCAGCGGCAGGTTCCATGCGGCCGCCGGGTGTAGAAGCGCGCCGACTGCTCGATGTCGAAGTTAGCCAGCAGCTGGTTGTCGGACATCGGGCCCCAGCCCGAGCGCGAGGTCTTCCGGAATGAGATCGGCCAGGGCGTCGAATCGGTAGTCGGCGCGCGACAGAATGCGCGCCGTGATGTCGTAGTCGGCGCGCGGGGTCAGGCGCCACCTGCCCAGCCGCACTTCGGTGGTATCCCGCGCGTCACTCTGGCGCGGGTCATCCAGGGGCCAACACCCGTCCGCCGGATGCACGGCGCGCAGTTCCAGCAGTGCCAGCCGCTGCAGAGGCGACGGCGACAGCTGTGACGGACAGCACGGTGCGCAGATCCATGCGTGGATCTTCGCGCCGGTTGCGCGCTGTACGCCGTGACCGCCATCTTGGTTGGCGCGTTCGCGGCCCCAGGGTTGGCGGCGCGGCGGATCCGCGAGCGACGCCGCCACGCCGCCACCGCCGGGCGACCGCGGGTCGCCCGCACGCAGCCGTGCCGCCAGCAAGTCATGGCACGGTGCCTGGTGGTGTACCTCGACCCGGCCATCGCGGCGGCCTTGAGTTCGCGGTTCACCCGCCGATGCGGCGCTGCTTCGCCCGGAGCCGCGTGCCCGCCGAGATCGAATTCGTTGGCGGACTGCGCTGCGGAGACCTGCCCGTAGGCCTCGGACACCAGGCGTTGCGCGGCGGCGAGGTTCGGATGGCGGCTGGGGTTGTATGTTGCATCGCGGCGCGCTGTGGCGCCGGTGGCAGAGAGTCAGGACCAAGGCAGTGGAGCACAGCAGCAGTCTTGCGGACATGATAGACCTCGCGGCTGGCGGACAATCCGAGCCGAGACAGGTTGGCCGCCGCAGCGGCAAGCTTCCTCGCGGGCGGCCCGCGCCGTGATTCGCACAACGCGCCACGGCAGGAGATCCGGCTGGACCGCCGCCGGGCTCGGCAGGACTTTCGCGGCGCGCCGCCGCGCTTCGCAGTGGCGGGTAAGATCGGCGTGAGCGCAGTGGCAGGGCGGCCGGATCGAACCCATCGGGACGCGACGCTGCTGCGGTCACTGCGGCCGCATTACTTCTCGATGGGCGCGCTTCTGGCACGAAGCCGGGAACGGCGGTGACGTCCTGCGCGCCGCTTCTCGGCTGCCCAGGTGAGTAGCGTTCTTGGCGTGCCGGTGCAGGGGAAGGCGAGCATATCGTGCCCCGACTTGCTGACCTCGTGCGGCTGGGCCGGGCCGGGCGGGCCCAGCATCGGTGTACTCAAGAAGATCGTCCTGAGCCTCATGACTCGCGCGCGCATCCTTCGCGGCGGGCAAGACGCCGGTCAAGGGCGTCTCACCACTGGAGCGTCGCCGAAGGCGTGGGCGATGACGCCTACCTTCATCAGCATGCCGCCACGCTTTGGCACCGGCGCTGAGCGCCAAGAAGGGCGATGCCTACTTTCAGCTGCGGATCGCCGGGTTTCCGAGCGGTCCCAGGTGCGCACGCTCGAACGGGCGCTCGCCCTGCGCCTCCTCGATCGGGTCTAAAGGCGCCGTCGGGCCGGCATCCACGTCCCGGAGCGGCAACGGCCGGCGGCGAGGTGCCCGCCCGGCGTGGTACCTTTTGCGTATCAGTTTGGTGAGGGAGTCTCTGAAGGATGCCCAGCCAGAGTTCCCGACAGCAGCCAGCAGCGCGGCTGGATCATTCCGATCGGTGGCGCAAGAGAATAATAAGGAAAATGACCGCCCCATCCCCGAGCGCCAGTGCGTTCCCGGGAGGTGGAGGACGCCGACATTGTCGTGATCCTCACCGCCAGCCGCGTGCACGAGACCGCGCGCCCGCCACGAGCAGGTGTTCAGTCGAGCTCGGCGCTGCGCGCGTCGACCGTCATGGATTTCGACACCGCGCCGTGACTGCCAGGAGCCCGGCACGGCTGCAGCGGCTGGAGGAGGCGACCGGCATCTTCTTCACCGGCGGCAACCAGCTGCGCCTGACGACCCTGCTCGGCGGTACGCCCGTGGCCAAGGTGATCCGCGCCCGCAACGCCGCACGGCGTGACGGTGGGCGGAACCAGCGCCGGCGCCAGCATCCTGAGCGAGCACATGATCGCCTCCGGGCGATGAGGGCTCGGCCGTGATCGCCGGCAGCGTGCGTCTGGCACCGGGCCTGGGCCTCACCAACCGCTTCATCATCGACCAGCATTTCCGCCAGCGCGATCGGCTCGGCCGGCTGCTCACCGCGCTCGGCCTACAACCCGTTCGCGATCGGCATCGGCCTTGATGAGGACACCGCCGCCTTCATCGGCGCCGGACGAGACCATCGAGGTGGAGGGCAGCGGCGGCGTGACCATCGTGGATGCCTCGAGGTCGAGTTATTCCTCGATGGACAAGGTCGACGGAGGGCGCAGCCGGTGTGCATGCTCGGGCCTGCGGCCTGCATCTGCTCGTGGCCGGTGACGACCTTCAATCTGACAGCGCCGCGGCCTCGGCCGGCACGCTCGTGCACTCCAGGAGTAGTCGACCGCCGGCACACAGCGCGCGGCACGTTGCCCCGAACAACTATCAGATGAGCAGTCACCCATGCGCATTCTTGATCGTTCCGTCTACGTCGGCCCCTCGCTGTACGCGCATTTTCCCGTCATCCGGCTCGAGCTGGATCTCGGGGCGCTCGAGGCCTGGCCGACCGGCCGCGCTTGGCGCGCGAGTTCGTCGATGCGCTCGCCGCGGCGCTGCCGGGCCTTGCCGAGCACGGCTGCTCGTATCGCGAGCCCGGCGGCTTCTTCCGCCGCATGCGCGAGGACGACGGCACCTGGCTCGGCCACGTGCTCGAGCACGTCGCGATCGAGCTGCAGAACATCGCCGGCGAGGACGTCACCTTCGGCAAGACGCGCAGCGCGGAGCAGGCCCGGCGTCTACACGGTCGTCTACGAGTACGCCCAGCGCGACGAAGGGCATCGCCGCCGGCGAGCTCGGCCTGCGCCTGCTGTGCTCGCTGCTGCCCGAGTCGATGCCGCCCGGCGGGCACGCGTGCCCGACGACTGGAACTGGCCGGAGGCGCGCGACCAGTTCATCCGCTTCGCGCAGCGCCGCGCGCTCGGCCCGTCGACCGCCTCGCTGGTGCGCGCGGCCGAAGCGCGCGGCATCCCGTGGCTGCGGCTCAACGACCAGTCGCTGGTGCAGCTCGGGCACGGCAAGTACCAGCAGCGCATCCAGGCCACCGTCACCGGACGCACGCTCGCACATCGCCGTCGAGCTTGCCAGCGACAAGGAAGAGACCAACAAGATCCTCGCACGCTCGGCCTGCCGGTGCCGCAGCAGGAACTGGTGCAGAGCGAGGCGCAGGCGGTACGCGCCGCGCGCCGCATCGGCTTCCCGTCGTTACCAAGCCGTACAACGGCAACCACGGCCGCGGCATTTCGATCCGCCTGACGACCGACGCGGAAGTGCGCGCCAGGGCTTCATGCGGCGGCCCGCGAGCATTCGCGCTCGGTGATCGTCGAGACTTTCCTCGAAGGCGACGACCATCGCCTGCTGGTGGTGAACGGCGAGCTGGTCGCGGCAACGCGCCGCACGCCCGGCCACGTCGTCGGCGACGGCGAGCGACACATCGTCGCAGCTCGATCGAGATCGTCAACCAGGACCCGCGCCGCGGCGTCGGGCACGAGAAGGTGCTGACGCGCCTCGAGCTCGACGCGCAGGCACAGAAGATGCTCGAGCGCGTCGGGCTGACCGCCGCAGTCGGTGCCGGCCCGAGGCCAGATCGTGTCTATCTGCGCTCGACGGCCAACCTGTCCACCGGCGGCACCGCCACCGATGTGACCGACGTCATCCATCCCGACAACCGCGACATGGCGGTGCGCGCGATCCGCGCCATCGGGCTCGGACGTCGGCGGCGTCGATTTCCTGTCGAAGAACATCACCGAGAGCTACCGCACGCATCGGCGGCGGCATCTGCGAGGTGAATGCCGCGCCCGGATTCCGCATGCACGTGGCGCCGAGCGAGGGCACGCCGCGCGACGTGGCCGGCCCCGGTGATCGACATGCTGTTCCCGCCCGGCGCGCCGTCGCGCGTGCCGATCGCGGCGATCACCGGCACCAACGGCAAGACGACGACCGCGCGCATGCTCGGCGCACATCACCAAGATGGCCGGCTTACACGCCCGGGACTCACGACGACGGACGGCGTCTACATCGACGGCCAGCGCACCGTGCCGGGCGACATGACCGGCCCGGTGTCCGCGCGCATGGTGCTCGCCGATCCGCAGATCGACATCGCGGTGCTCGAGACGGCGCGCGGCGGACTGCTGCGCGCCGGCATGGGCGTGCACGGAGGTGAACGTCGGCGCCGTGCTCAACGTGCAGTCGGATCACCTGGGCCTGAAGGGCATCGACACGCTCGGAGCAGCTCGCGGAGGTGAAGCGCGTCGTGATCGAGGTCGCGACCGACTGCGCGGTGCTGAATGCGGACGATCCGCTCGTGCTGAAGATGTCCGGCTCACACCGAAGCGAAGAACATCTGCTACGTGACGATGAACCCGCAGCACGCGCTGGTGCGCGAGCACATTCGCGCCGGCGGCCGCGCCTGCGCGCTGGAGGCGGGCGTCAACGGCCAGATGATCACGCTGTACGACCACGGCGGCCACATCCCGCTGCTGTGGACGCACCTGATACCCGCGACGCTCGAAGGCCGCGCGCACGCACAACGTGCAGAACGCGATGTTCGCCGCCGCGATGGCGTTCTCGCTCGGCATCAAGCTCGACGCGATCCGCCAGGGCCTGCGCACGTTCGACACGACCTTCTTCCAGGCGCCGGGCCGCATGAACGTGTTCAACGAGCATCCCGTTCAAGGTGCTGTTCGACTACGGCCACAACGCGCACGCGGTCGGCGGCGATGGCCGACCTCGCGCAGCGACTCGACGTCACGGGCCGGCGCATCGTGGTGCTGGCCGGCCCCGGCGACCGGCGCGACGAGGACCTGCGCGGCGATCGCGAACGCCGTTGCCGGCGCGCTTCGATCACTACATCTGCCGCCGCGACGACAACCTGCGCGAGCGCGGCGCCGGACGAGGTGCCGCAGATCATGGCGAGCGCGCTGCTGCGCGGCCGGCGTTGCCGAGCAGGCGATCTCGATCATTCCCGACGAGCAGGAAGCGATCGACGCGGCGCTCAGTATGGGCCAGCCCGGTGACCTGCTGCTGGTCTTTGCCGATGCGCTGGCGCGCTCGTGGAAGCAGATCACCAAGTTCAGACCCGCCGGCGCCGCGCCCGTGAGCGCACCGGTGCCGACTGCGTTCCGCAGAGCACTCCTCGCTCGCTAGTGCCCAATCCCGGCTGAGTGAAGGTCCAGCGCCCACGTTCAGCCTCGAGGGCCTGATCCGTGATGAACGCGGCGTGCGCTATGCGCCGGAGGCGGAAGACTGAACACCGACGACCGGCCTCCCGTTTGACGCCTCCAGGCGTCTGACGGGCCCCAACCTATTCTTTCCCGGTACTGGCGCGCAGCTGGAAACTGCCGACATCACGGTAGACGGCACGCTGCCGCCGGGTGGCGGGCGCGCGTTGAGCGTGCCCGGGCGCACCTGGGCTGGCACGAGCGCGGCTCACCGACCGCCCGCACGCGAGGCGGGTGTCGCTGGCGCTGGCGGCGCCATGCGACCAGCTGTTCACGGCGACCGAGGTCAACGAGTGGGCGCTGTGCGCTACGCTCGCAAGCGGCGACGCGGTGCTCACCCGGAGTTTGGGAGGCGGCGCTGCTGGCGGAGATGCTCGAGGATGCTGCCGACCCGGCGCTCGTCATCCCCCGGTGCTGGATGAGTCCGCCGCGCTGGCGCGCCTCGCCAGCTCGCTGCCCGCGAAGCCCAGCCGCGCCTCATGGCGCCGCCCGCGGCCGCGGGCGAGCGCGGCCTGCCGCAGGTGCTCGACGAGACCTCTGCTGACTCCCGGTGCCGGCGGCGGCGGCCGCGACTTCGCCCACGGGGCTCAGCGAGATCGCCGCCGTACCCTGGAGTGAGCTGCACGATGTGCCCACGGCGATCGTGACCGGCTCGAACGGCAAGACCACCACCGTGTCGTCTGCTGGCCGCGTGTGCCCGCGAGCACGGCTGGCCGAGCGCCTTCTGCTGCACCGACGGAGTGTTCTAGACGGGCAACTGCCGTGGGCGGAGACTATTCCGGTCCGGAGGCGCGCCGGGTCATACGCGAGCGGCGCGCCCAGGGCGGCGGTCATCGAGATCGCCCGCGGCGGCATCCTGCGGCGCGGGCTTGCGATCTCGCGCGCGCGCGTGGCGGTGGTGACCAACGTCGGCGCGGATCATTTCGGTGAATACGGCATCGATGACCTGGCGGGGCTCGCGGACGTCAAGTTGACCGTGGGTGGCGTGGTAGGCTGAGGGTTTGCTGGTCCTCAACGCCGACGATGCGCAACTCCTCGCCAAGGCTCCTGCCCTGGCGCAGCGCTTCGGTCGCGCGCCGCCGCTGGCCTGGTTCGCCCTGGATGCCGATGATCCGCCGCGCGCGCGCACCGCGTTCGCGGCGGTTCCACGTGCGGGTGCGCGAGGGACAGCCTGCTGCTGCATCACGCGGGCCGCGATGCAGACCTTGGCGCGGTCGCTGACCCGCCCCTGACCGTCGGCGGAAGTGCCGCCTACAACATCGCCAACCTCGCGGGCGCGGCGCTCGCCGGCGCCGGGCTCGGCATCCCGGCCGCCGTCATGGCGAGGGTGTTCGGCCGCTTTGGCGCCAAGTTCACCGGACAATCTCGGTCGCATGATGCGTTTCGAGCGCGACGGTGTGCGCATCCTCGTCGACTACGCGCACAACCCCGACGGCATGCGTGGCCTGCTCACCGTCGCCCAGCACCTGCGCACCGGGGCGGCCGCTGGGGACGCTCCTCGGCCAGGCGGGCAATCGCCGCGACAGCGAGGTCGAGGCGCTGGCGCGTGGTGGCGGAGTTCCAACCCGACCTGATCGTCGTCAAGGAGGACGAGGCGCATCTGCGCGGTCGCGACCCCGGCGAGCTCCCGCGCCTCATTCACGCGGCACTGCGACGTGCCGGCCTGCCGGAGTCAGCGTTGCCGATGCGCAAGAGCGAGCTTGAGGCTGTGCAATGCGCGCTCGAGTGGGCGCGTCCGGGCGACGTGCTGGCGTTGCCGGTGCATCTCAGCCCGCCGCCCCGCGCGGCGGTGCTCGAGATGCTCGCAGGCTAGACCTTACCGCGTACGCAGGACTGCAGTTTCTCGCCCAGGTGATGCAACCGCGGGCGCACCCGGCCCGCGCACCGTCGCTACTCACCCACGTCGATGAACGGGATCGCGGACTGTCCGTACATGTTGACCGGGCAGCTTGCCGTCCCACTTCTGCACCGCTTCTCCCAGGACACCGGCGGGTTCTGTGACAGCGCGTCGGCCCGGATCTTCATCGACTGCTGCGCCTCGGCGGTGGCGGTGATGACCTTCTGCCGCGCTTAGCACTGCCTGGTCTGCTCTGGTGCGATTCTTGTGCAGCCTGAGCGCGCTGCTGTGCAATGACTTTTCGCTTCCACCACGCCGCCGTTGAACGCCCGGCTGAATCCGGAAGTCCGTGATCGAGAATCCGGTCACGTCCACGCATTGCCGCCCGTCAGGGCCTCGACGATCGCCGCCTGCGCGGCATCGTTGGCGCTTTGCCGATTGGAAATCAGGTCCCACCGCGTCCCACTGGCCGATCACGTTCTTCGGGTGCTTTGGTAAACCTGTTGCCCGATGAGCTTGTTGGCCCAGTCGGTGCCGACACTGCGGTGAGACGTCCGCCCGCTTCGCGTCCGGACGCAGCTTGTGGTTCGAGCGTGAATTCGACCTGGTGGTGGCTTCCCTGCACATCGCACGCGTGTAAGCCTGGGACGCTTGCCGTCCCAACGCTGGATGCGCACGTCCATCGGGTGGGGTCGAGGTGGTGAAGGGGTTGACGAAGTACACGGGCCCTCCACCAGCGGGGCGCCCTCGACCTGTCCGAAACTGGCCTTGATGCCGCGGAAACCGGTATCGACTGTGTGCACTGCAGCCACTCCGCAGCGGAAGAAAACCAGCGAGACAAGAAGTAGGCGCCCCACGCGATCCCCCTGAATTTTTCCGAACAACACCCGCCGGCCCGCCGCACTCACCAGCGCCAGGGGATCAGGCAAGGAGCCCCATGGCGAGTCGCTTGAAAGCAGGTCGATACTCGTGCGGGCGGCGGAAGATGAAGTCCGACACCGATGCCGATGCTCACGACAATCAGGCCGAACAGCCACAGCCGCAGCACGATCGTCGTGAGTTCCCAGGCGGTTCTCATTGTTAGGGAGGGCATCATGCCCGCGCTGCCTCCGCTTGCGCCAGTGGTTCCAAGCGCCCGCCGCTGCCAGGACCTGCGCACCGCAGCGCGGCCGGTGTGAGCTGGGATGCTCTGGCTGTCGCGCACCGAAGCGCGTGGTCGCCGCGCGTTGCGTGAGCAGCGCGTTCATCTTCCCGCGCGCGGCCGCCAGGTGTCATCCTGGCAGCGCCGCGCTCGGCGGGCGGGCGCGTGAGCAAGGCGGCCGCCGCCAGGCGCGCAGCGGTGACGTCGGGGACGGGTAATTGAAACCCGCACACTCGTCACCTCGGCTGTGGTCGCCGAACGCGATGCCGCGCGCGATCAGCTGTGATCTCGCGAACTGCGGGGCGATCTCGGCCAGGATCGAGCCCCATAGCCAGCCCGTGGTCGCGTGCCCTGAGGGAAAGGAGCCGGTCTCTCCGAGTGCGCCGCGTAAACCAGTTCTGCACTTAGCAAGGCTCGGGTACTGATGAAGGGACGCCGCCGACCGCCGCTGCCGGTGTCCTTCTGACGGGGGCCATCAGCCACTCGGCGTCGTTGTGGCGCACCAGATCCATCATGTGCAGGAAGCGCGGCGCGCTCTGCGGTCGAGTGTTATGCCCAGCAGGTAGGTAAAGCGCGCGGCGCGACCTTTTCGGCAGGCTTGACGACATCAAGTCCGCGTGCGCCCTCCTGCGCGCGCGCCGTGCCGATGAGCGAACGCGACTGGAAGTACGCTTCCATCGTCGGCCGCCGCCATCGAGTCATCTGCCGGCGCCGGTGGCAGCCACGCCTCGATGTGCAACCCCTCCCCGGGAAGAGGTAACCGGGTTCAGGCTAAGAGCTACCCAGCGCCTGGGCGGCCAACAGCGCGCAGGCGGCCAGGAGGCCGCGAAGCGCATGGCCGCCGCTGAGGCTCGTGCGCGGCAGTGCTCATCAAGTCCGTGCTATCATGTGGTGAAAAGCGTCCCCTTGCTGAGCGGCTGCCCCGCGGCCGCAGGAACTCGTAGGTAGCGACCCGCCGGCCGCTGCCGTAGTGTGCGCCCGCGGCATCGAGTTCTCGTCGCCGGCGCTTTCGAGGCGTCCGGGATATTAGACCAAGCCAGCTCCGGCCGGCGGCAGCGTCGCTGCCTTGCGGTGCCGGAGGTTTGCCCGTGGGCGTACGGCCGCGGTAAGGTCAGCGGGGTTCCGTGTGCGCGCAAGCCCATGGGGTTCGTGGCGATCCTCGGCAGCATCGCGCCTGGTGGGCATGATCGTGCGCAACTCGGTGATCCTGGTGGACCAGATCGAGACCGAGATCGCCCACGGCGCGGGCGCTGGGAGGCGGTGATCGAGGCCACCTCGCACCGCTTCCGGCCGATACTGCTCACCGCCGCGGCGGCGATATTCGCGGCATGGTGCCGATCGCGCCGACCGTGTTCTGGGGTCCGATGGCCTATGCCATCATGGGGACTTGCCGTGGCCACGCTGCTGACGCTCGTCTTCCTGCCGGCGCTGTACGTCGCCTGGTGTCCGGATCCGCGAGCACGAACCGGCACCCGTTAGCACCTCGTCACGCTGAGGAGCCAGCCGCCCGTCATGCCTACGCTCGACCGTCGCTGGCTTTCTCGAAGGCGTCGCTGCTGGCCGCGGCGAGCCTGAAGCTGGCACGGCGCACCGCTGCGGGCCGCGCATCCGCAGCGCGTGGCCGTGGTGGGGCAGGCACTTGCCGGCCTCGTGGCCGCCTACGAACTGATGCGCGCCGGGCATACCGTGAGCGTCTTCGAAGCCAGCGCCCGTGCCGGCGGCCGGGTGCGCACGCGCCGCGACGCCTTTGGCGACGGCCTGTACGTTGAAGAGGGCGCGGTCGCTCGGCGACGGCTATACCCTGCTGCGCCAGTACATCGGAACAGTTTGCCCTGCCCCTGACTGGAGGCGTCGCCAATTGATCCGCAACCGAGCGCCGATGTCTACTACGTGAGCGGCAAGCGCCACCTCACCGCGCCGGGCAGGGAGCCTCGACTGGCCTTATGCGCTGTCGGCGCAGGAGCGGCAGCTGGGCCTGAACGGTCTGTGGGAGCAGCACCTGCGGCCGGTGCAGGGTTCGCTGGCGGAGCCCTTCAGCGCCGGCTCCATCCATCACGCCGCGCGCAAGCTCGATGCGCTCACCATCAACGACCTGGTGCATAAGCAGGGCGCGACCGATGCCGCGGTGCTGCTGCTCGGCCGACGCGCTGCTCGGCCCGGACTTCGATCATGTCTCGGCATTGCAGGACCTGGTGTGGAGCGCTTCCTGGCGCGCAACCGCCGCTGGTCGCGCCTGCGCGACGGCAACGATCGTCTGCCGGAGGCCTCGCGCAGCGCCTGGGACCGCGCCTGCATTACGGCGCCGAACTTCGCAGCCTGACGCAGGACCGCAAGGCGGTGCGGCTCGGCATCGCGCACGAGGGGACGCTGGCACAGGTGGAGGTCGACCGCGCCGTCCTCGCCATTCCGTTCTCGGTGCTGCGCCACGTGCAGCTGGACAACTCGTTTTCGAGCGCCAAACGCGCCGCGGTCGCGGGGCTGCGTTACGAGTCGGCGACGCACGTCTACCTGCAAACCAAGAGTCGTTTCTGGCAGCGTGCCAAGCTTAGCGGCTTTGTCATCACCGACTTGCCGATCGGCAACGTGCTGGACGCCTGCCAGGGTCAGCCGGGAACCGCGGGCGTTCTGTGCACCGAGGCCTTCGCCGCCGCGAGCCGGCGGGCGACCGCCATGACGGCGGAGGAACGCCTGCGCTGGAGCCGGGAGAACCTGACGCGGGTGTTTCCCGAGATGGCGCAGGAATTCGTGGCGGGCAGCTCGGTGTGCTGGGACACGGAACCGTTCGCGCGCGGCGCCTGGGCCTATTACGCCCCGGGGAGATGCACACGATGTTTGCGCACGTCGCCACGCCGGAGAAGCGCGTGCACTTCGCCGGAGAGCACACCGCGAGCGTGTACCTCATGGAAGGCGCGGCGCAGTCCGGCGTGCGCGCGGCCTCGAAATCAGCGCGCTGTGAACGCCCCTCAATGCACGCCGGTGAGGCGTGCTGTAACCGTTCCAGATGATCTCGATGCCGATGCACATGAGGATGAAGGCCGAGAGGCGCACCAGCACCTCAAGGCCGGTGTCCCCAGCAGCCTCGCCATGAGCGCGGCGAAGCGATAGGCAAGATAGATGGTGAGTGCGATGGCGAGCAGGCCGAGCAGCGCCCCGGTGGCGTGGCTGGCGATCTGCGCCAGCGGCGGATCCCCGGTTCCTTGCGGCTGCCGATGGTGATCGCCACCGACATCGAGCCCGGGCCGACCGTGAGCGGCATGGTGAGCGGGTAGAAGCTGCCGACTTGCCGGCGTCCCTTGGGCAGATCCGCGGAGCCGACATGGTCGGACCAGTCTTCCTGCGTCAGGAGCTTCCAGCCGAGCGCGGTCACGACGAAGCCGCCCGCGATGCGCACCACCGGCAGCCGGATGCCGAAGAATTCCAGCAGGTAGGGGCCGAGCACGACCGACCCCAGCAGCAGCGAGAACCCGTTGATCGCGACCTTGCGCGCCATCACGTTGCGCTCGGCGCTCGAAAGACCGGCGGTCATGCCGTAGAAGAAGGGCGCCGCCTCGATCGGGTTGACGATCGGGAAGAGGGCGGCGAACGTCAGGAGAAAGGCGCTGACGATTTCGTTCATGAAGCGTGCAGCGTGCGCCGCGTGCCTTTCATATACCATTCCCCGGAGACACCTTCGGCACGCAGTATGAACGGCCAGTTCTGCCTCGTCACCGGCTCGACCCACGGGATCGGCTATGAGACGGCCCGGGCGCTGGCCGCCGCGGGGGCGAGCGTGCTCGTGCACGGCCGCGACCTGACACGGGCCCGCGCGGCGGCCCTGGCGATCGGCCGCGAGACCGGCAGCGCCGCGGTAAACGCGGTGCAGGCAGACTTTGCGCGTCTCGGGGACATCCGCCGCCTGGCACAGGAACTCGCCGCGAGCCTGCCGCGCCTGGACGTGCTCATCAACAACGCGCGGCATGATGAGCGCGCGCAAGGCCGCCAGTGCCGACGGGTTTGACCTCACCTTCGCGGTCAATCACCTGGCGCCGTTTCTGCTGACCAACCTGTTGCTGCCGAAACTGTGCCAGACCGCTGGCGCGCGCATTGTGGTGGTGGCTTCCGGGGCCCACCGGCGCGCCACGCTCGATTTCGAGGACCTGATGAATGAGCGGGTTTCAGGCCTGCTGCCGGCTTACTCGCGCTCCAAGCTCGCCAACATCCTCTTCACGCGCGCACTGGCGCGGCGTCTGGCGGGGACGGGAGTGACCGCCAACTGCCTGCATCCGGGACTGGTGAACAGTCATCTGTTCCATGGCAGTCCGGCGCTGCTGCGCGGCGTGCTGGGCGTGCTGGGGCGCACCTTCATGCTGTCCCCGCAGCAGGGCGCCCGCACCAGCATTTACCTGGCGACGTCCCCTGAGGTCGCCGGCGCCAGCGGCGGCTACTACGATCGCTGCCGGCGCGTCACCCCGAGCGCGGCCGCCCAGAATGATGCGGATGCCGAGCGGCTCTGGCAGGCGAGCGCCCGGCTCACGGGAGCCGGATAAGAGAGCTGCGCCGGGGGCGGCCACGGCGACCCGCGCGCCGCCGCAGGATCGCGGGGGCGCGCGGAGCGCTGGGCGAGCAGTCAGGGCGCGGCGACCGAGTTCGTCAGCAGGGACGCGTGCGGCAGATGGGTGAGCACCCGTGTCAGCACCCGCTCCAGGCGCGCCGCGGGCAGCTCGAGCAGCGCCGGTACGGCGCGCACGCGGCGCACGGTCTCCGCATCCAGTCGCCGGTGTGCCCGGTACAGCCGGGTGCGCACGGTAGTCTCGTGCACGCCTAGGGAAGCGGCGGTCTCGATTCCGCTGATGCCCTCGACGACGCGCAGCACGAACACGGTGCGGAAGACCTCCGGCAGGGCCGCCGATCGCGTGCTCCAGCTCGCGCCGCTCCTGGGCGTCCTCGGCCTCGGGGCCGGCGACCGCTCGCGCCGTTGCCCGCCACCGCGGGAGGCGCGGCGAAACGCATGCCGCTGCGCTGCATGCGCGCCTGCTGGTACGCCAGGCGGGTCAGCCACGCGGCAAATTTGCCGGTCGGCTCGTAGCGGGTGAGGTCCCCGAAGGCCGCGAGGTAGGCTTCCTGCAGCACCGCCTCGGCGCGCGCTCGTCATCGGGCACGACACTGCGGGCCACGCGGAACAGCCGGCGCGAATAGCGGCGGATGAGCGCCTCGATGGCCGCCTCATCGCCGGCGCGCGAGCGCTCGATCAACAACAGGTCCAGGCAGATTCTCGGTGCCCGATCCCTGGTGGCCGGTGCGCCGGCCGAGGGTGGCATGGTTATCGAGGCTTCGGGACTGAGTTGCGGGATCCAGCATGTGCGTCGACCTCTGGTGTGTATCCTAGCCACCATGAACAGGAGACCGGCCCGAACGGCCGCGTATTGCGCGACGCTCGCTCTGGTGGCCTTCACGGCGAGCTTGACGGTGGAGCGCGAGCCGAAGCCGGCCGTTCTCATTCATCCGCAGCGCTGGCCCAAGATCCCGCCCGCCCTGGGGCCGGACCAGGCACTCGAGGCGCAGGTCGAGGACCTGCTCGACGCGCATGACGCCCGAACAGAAAGCCGGTCAGCTCATTCAGGCCGACATCGGCAGCATTACTCCGGACGATGTGCGTCACATTCCCTCGGGTCCATCCTGAACGGCGGCAATTCCTCGCCCCGTGACGACAAACTCGCTGCACCGAGTGAGTGGCTGGCACTCGCGGATCGGTTCTATGAGGCCTCCGCCGGGCGCCCGGGGAGCGCGCGTGCCGATGCTGTGGGGGACCGATGCGGTCCACGGGCATAGCAACATTCCCGGGGCCACCATCTTTCCGCACAACGTTGCCCTGGGCGCCGCGCGCGATCCGGCGCTGATCCGCCGGATCGGGGAGATCACGGCTCTGGAGGTGCGCGTCACGGGCTTGGACTGGGCCTTTTCCCCTACCGTGGGCCGTGGCCCGCGACGCCCGCTGGGGCCGCAGTTACGAGAGCTACTCGGAAGACCCCGATCTGGTACTGCGCCTATGCGGCGGCCATGGTGCAGGGGCTGCAGGGTACGCCGGGAACCCCGGAGTTCCTGGACGGTGCCCACGTACTGGCAACCCCGAAACACTTCCTGGGCGATGGCGGCACCGGCGGGCAAGGACCAGGGCGATAACCTGGTGAGCGAGAAGGAGCTGCGCGACATCGACAGCGCCGGCTATCAGGCGGCGATCGCGCGCCGGTGCCCAGATCGTCATGGCTTCCTACTCCAGCTGGCAGGGCCAGAAGATGCACGGCAACCAGGCGCTGCTCACCGACGTACTCAAGGGCCGCATGGGCTTCGACGGGTTCGTGATCGGGGATTGGAACGGGCACGCGCAGCTGCCCGGCTGCACCCCGGCAGCTGCGCGGCGGCGGCAATCGGGCCGGCCTCGACATGTTCATGGCGCCCGATGGCTGGAAGGAATTGCACGCCAACCTCTCTCACCCAGATGAGCGCCGGGCAGATCCCCGCGGCGCGGTGGATGACGCGGTGCGGCGCATCCTGCGCGTGAAGCTGCGCGCGCATCTGCTCACCGAGGGACGCCCGTCCTCACGCCCTATGCGGGACACTTTGAGCTGCTGGGCGCGCGGCGCATCGCGCCGTGGCGCGCCAGGCGGTGCGCGAGTCGCTCGTGCTGCTCAAGAACCGCAATCACCTGCTGCCGCTGTCGCCGCGCCAGCGGGTGCTCGTCACCGGCGATGGCGCCGACAGCCTTGCCAAGCAAAGCGGCGGCTGGACGATCGACTGGCAGGGCACCGAGCCGAACCAGGATTTCCCACGGCGAATCGATCTACGCGGGTATCGCGCACCAGGTGACCGCGGCCGGCGGGGCGGCGGAGCTCAGTCCCGCGGGGAATTCCATACGCGCCCGGATGTGGCGATCGTGGTATTCGGCGAGAGCCCGTACGCGGAGTACGCCGGCGATGTGCCGACTCTCGAAGTACAGTCCCGGCAACAAGCGCGACCTGGCGCTGCTGCAAGCACCTGCGCTCGCTGGATGTGCCGGTGGTGGCGGTGTTTCTGTCCGGGCGGCCGCTGTGGGTGAATGCCGAGCTCAATGCCGCGGACAGCTTCGTCGCCGCCTGGCTCCCGGACCCGAGGGCGGCGGCATCGCGGACGTGCTCTTCAGGGCGCCTGACGGCACGGTGCGCTATGACTTTCGCGGCCGGCTGCCGTTCTCCTGGCCGGCGACGCCGCGCCCGCCGGCCGTGGACGGTCGTCGCGGGGAGCCGCCGCTGTTCGCGTTCGGCCATGGCCTTACCTACGCCGACGATGGTTACCTCAGGCGGCTGCCGGAGACGGATAGCGCCCGCGGCGCGCGGATCAGCCCTAGTTCCCCGAAACTGGCCCAGCCATCGCAGCGCGCGCCGTGCGGCGAGGCCATTTCATTGAGCTGCGCCTGCACTGCCACGACGCCATCGTAGGTGGCGAGCATGGATTTGGAGCAGTACACGCTCCAGGAGCCCTTCTCGGGGTCCTCATAGATCGAAGGATCGAAGCCCAGCAGCTCCGCCGCCGTGGCCACCCGGCGCGCCGCGGCCTCATCCGGCGCGGCGACCGAGAAGTCGATCGTCATGGGCTGCGTCATGTCGCTGCCGCTGCCGGCGACCTGCCGCAGGGCGTCGCCGTCGGCATCGGCCGGGTAAGCACTCATGGCGCGCCGTGCAGGCTCATTCTGAGGCCGCGCCGACCGCAACCCAGGCGAGGTCGGAATTGGAGACCGAGCCGAAGTTGAAGTTGCGCGCCGCCGCGGCCATGCGCGTCAGCGCCTGCGGCGATCGGCATCGGCGGCTTGCTGTCACCCTTCTTGAGCTTGTGGAAGCGCACCGGGTTGATGCGCGCCACCACGTAGTTGCGCAGGTACGGCGACTTGAAGCCGCGCTCCTGCAGCGTCGCGATGACGCTCTTCGACGCGGCCGTCGATTTCCAACAGCCGCGCCGCGTAGTCCTCCGCGCTGCGCGCAGACTCGCCGCGCAGGCGTGCGCTCGCTGAAGCGATCCACCTTCTTCAGGAACGCGCTGTAGGCGCCGCCGGCGAAGCGCGGCGCTGTCTCGTAGACGATGCCGAGCGTCAGCAGCTCCGCGGCCTCGAACTCCGCGCGGAACTCGCTCTCGCTCGCGCCCGCGGCGCTGGGCGAGGTTGCGCGCCATGCGGATCACCTCGAGGCTGCGGTCCTTGAGGTTGTGCGCCTTCTCGGTGTTGAGCGCGAGGATGCGGTAGGCGAGCGATTCGTCGCCGGAGATCAGGCGCCGTGATCTGCTTGCAGGCCCAGCACTTTCGCCGCGGCGAGGCGATGCCGCGCCGTTGGGCGTCCACAGCCGCCCGTCTTCGCCGCGGACCACGATGAGCGGGTCGAGGAACGGCCGCCGGTCTCCTCGATCTGCCGCGGCCAGGCGCTTGGCGTGCGTGGGCGACGAGGTCGCGCTGGAAAGGCGTGGGCTGCACGGCCGCGAAGGGCAGGCTCGCCAGCAACAGCGGCCGTCCTCCGAGGGGTTCGCGATAGGCGCCAAGCGGCGCGCCGCCCGCAGCGCGCACGAGTTGGGCGAGCTCGGCCACGGCCGGATCATCGAGGGCGACCGCCACCTGCGCGGCATCGAGCCCGCGGCTCTGCTTGCCCGGCGCGAGCTGTCCGCGGCGACGCGTGCTGCGAGCGGCGCTCTTGCGGCGTGCGGCCATGGCGCAATCTCCCGTTGGAATGAGTGTGCGAGAATGACGGATTGATCAGGATGTTGCCATGGACGCCCCTATCCAGTCAGCGAGCCACCCGCGCCCGGCGGGAACCTGCGCGCCTCCCGGCGCAGCGCCTCGACGCTGCCGGGCGCTCGCACGTGGACCAGCGCGCGGTGCTGGCGCTCGCACTGCCCGCTCATGGCCAACAGCGCGGTGCAGATCGTCCTCAGATCTCACCGACATGTGGTTCATGGGGCGCATCTCCACCAAGGCGCTGGCGGCGGTGGGTGCGGTGCAATGGCTCATCATCGTCGCCGTGCTGGTGCTCGGCGGCGCGGGCACAGCGGTGCAGACGCTGGTCGCCCAGCACTACGGCGGCCGCCGCTACATGCGTGCCGGCCAGGCGGTGTGGACCGCGCTGTCGGGGCATGGCGTGCGCGGCGCCCGTCTTCCTGCTGGTGGGTGCGGCGCGCCACCTGATTCTTGCGCCCTTCGGCTTTGACGCCGAGATCGAGCGGCTCGCCGCAGCCTTCCTGGTTCCCCGCGTCGGCGGCGCCTTCGTCGGTGCGGCGGTGTGGGCGATGCTCGGCTTCTTCAACGGCATCGGCCGGCCGCGCGTGACGCTGTGGATCACGCTCGTCACGACGCTCGCCAACGCGCTCCTGAACCAGATTTTCATCTTTGGCCTCGGGTGGGGCATCGCCGGCTCCGCCTGGGCGACCAACGTCGCGCAGCTGATCGGGCTGCTGTTCGCGCTCGCCATCTTTCTGCAGCCCTACTACCGGCGGTGTACCACTCAGCACCTGACCTGGCGGCCGCACGCGCGGCGCCTGCTCGAGCAGTTGCGCCTCGGCGTGCCGATGGGGCTGTCGCCGGCGGCCGACCTGCTCGGCTTTGCGATCTTCCAGATGATGCAGACCTGGCTCAGGACCACCGACGGGGCGGCCACGCAGATGGTCGTGGTGCTGACCTACGCTCGCCCTACACGCTCCGGTTTCGGCATCGCCTCCGCGGGCACCACGCTCGTCGGACAGTCGATCGGCGCCGGCGCGCGCGGCTGAGGCCATGCGCGTCGGCCGACCGCACCATCCTGCTGGCGGCGCTCTACATGGGCGGCATCGGTGTCGTGATCGCGCTCGCCGGTCCCTGGCTGCTGCCCTTCTTCACCGGCGCGCATGACGCGGAGGCCGTCGCGGCGGTGGCGCTCGGGCAAGCGCCTGCTGTGGCTCGCCGCGGGGTTCCAGTTCTTCGACGGACTCAACATGGGCGGCAGCGTGTTGCCTGCGCGGCTCGGGCGACGTCAAGGTCCCCGCCGCCCTGGTGCTGGGCCTCTCGCTGTTCCTGTTTGTGCCGCTCGGCGCATGCGCTCACCTTCGCCCGGGGGCAGGGGCTGGGTGAAGTTCCTGCCGCAGTTCAGCTTCGGCGCCGTGGGCGGCTGGGTGGCGGTGCTGTGTCTATGTCGTGGTTCTGGGCAGCCACGCTGCTCTGCGCGCTGGCGCTCGGGCGCCTGGCAGCGGATCCGGTTGATAGATACAGGTGCGCCGCGCATGTTCGGCTGACCCTGAAGACCGCTGCTGCGTGCGCTGCTCCTGCCGCCCGCCGGCCCGCTGCTGCTCGCGTTCGCAGGCGCTCTGGCTCATCGGCAGGCCGCGCGGCGGGCGCCGCTCGGCTTCGGCCGCTGGCGGCGGGACTCGGATCGCTGATGGCTGCCGTCGACGCCTGCGATCGCCGACCGGCTCAGCCACGCGGCCGAGCGTGCGCCGGTGCTCGACATCGCCCGCATCCCGGAGGCGCAGGCCGCCGTGATCGGCGCATTCGGCAGAATACCACGCGGCGCGCGCCACGTACTCAGCGCCGCCGCACACCGGCGCTGCGGCGGCCGCCGAATACCGACCTGCTCAGACGGCTGGCTACTGGCGCCTGCATGTCGGCGCACCGCACGGACACCGCCGGAGCTGCTCGTCGGCGCAACCAGGCAGAGACGCAAGGCAGAGTTCGCGCACCTCGCTCGCGCGACCTGACGCAGCGTCACGGATTTTGCCGCTGCAGGTCGAGAGCGGTTCGCTTGCAACCTGACACGTCGAGCAGCGCGCAATGCCACCGCTGCGCGCGCATCTGCGCGCCGCCTGGGCGGCTACGGCGCATCCTGCTGGAAGGTCCACCTCCACGCTCACGCACGCGAACACCGCTTTCGCGGTGACGCTGAAGTTCAGGGCTCACGGGCGCTGAATGCGTGAGTGTGCCGCGCCACCTGTCAGCGTCTCGGGCCTTTCGCCTCGGAGCCGGAACCCCAGCGATGCCGCCTTCCTGCCGGAGGCGAGCATGGGCGCAGCTACGGAAACCGATCATGGCGCATCTGAGCCTGATCCGGGATGCGGCGCGCCGCGCCGCGCTGCCCGCCGTCTTAACCTACGCGGCGCCACACGCCCGTCCGGCTGAAGTCCGACACCAGGCCTGATGCGAGCTCGACTGAGCCTGACGAGCGTGTTCGCTCACCCCGCTAGCGCCGGGCTGCGACGAGCGCCTGCTGAAGTTAACTCCACGCAGTCGGCATTCACCGCGCATCTCGTGGTGCTGCAGAAAGGGGAGAGGGGAGTTCGATGCCTGCAGGTGAGTGCGCAGGATGCGGGCTGACCGCCCGGCTACCTGCTGCACTACGAGGGCGGGGAACCGCCACTGCCGCCACCACCTCCCTAGCACTACTTTCGATCACCCTGCCTATCAGTCCTGTTCACGCCAGGGTTTCGCGCTGCGATAGTAATTTATGTGCTGGTCAGCTGATGTGCGTAGTGACCGCGGCGTTGTCGCATGGGCTGGCGCGCCTGCATCTGCCCGCCTAGGCGTTGCTGGGCAGAACTCGATGTCGGCTTTGTACCCGTTGCAGAGCCAACCAGTGAGTGGCTGAGGCATGGTGGACCGCCCTCGCCCTGCATGTGCGAATTGGCCCACACCAGGCGGGCCTGCAGCCGCGGGCGTGTGTGGTTCAGCGAAAGCTATCTGGCACGGCGCGGCAGATCTGGGCGCCGGCGGTGCGTGGCTGTGAACCGTCACCGGTGCGGCATGCCAGATGATCTCCTCGCAGGACTCACTCTGTTGAGCCCACAGTCGGACCTACCACGGCGTGGGCGCCTCCACCATGACGGTGTTTACCGCCTACCCGGGGCGATGGCGATCGGCCTTCTCGGCGCGCGAGCGCCTGCCTGCTGCCGGCCAGCGCTGGGGCGCGGCGCTGGGGGCCGCTGGTCTGCACTGGGCGTGATTCCACTCTTGCCGGGGTAGTGGACCTGGATCGGCCGGGGCGGCGAAGCGGATGTCATCGCGCACCTGGCACCTGGGTTCGCGGTGGGCTGGCGAGTGCTCGCTCAGCGCACGCTGGCGCTTCGCCGCCACCTCTGCAGCCACTGGCACGCCGCGTACCGCAGTGGCTCACCGGTGCCGCGGCGCTCGCCTCGCTGGCGCTCGCCTGGGAGGTGTGCGCATCGCCAGCTGACGACCCTAGGGACCTTCGACGCGGTAGCCCTTGGACTTAAGCGCGGCCAGCGCGCGTGTTCGCCCAAGCTCCAGGCGATCGCATCGACTGCACCACATGAGCGTCCCGGGTTGCGCGCCAGGCTGTCTTCACGACGCTGAAGTCAGCCGAGTCCGCTTCGCCTGCGGCAGAAGCGCGCGATGGGGCTGCGCACGCGTTCGGAGTTGGCGACCGCCGTCAGCGCAGGCGCGCCAGTCCGCCGCTTCGTCGCGGCGGCGAGCGCAGGGTGTCCCGTCGCCGAGCGCCCAGGCGCGCGCGCGCGCCTGCATCCGTCCCACGTCGGTCTCGGCATAGCGTCGTCCACTGCCTCCCAGGCGGGCGACCTCTGCTGCTCGAGCGGCGTGTGGCTGACCTCGCCCCAGGCACATCTGGCGACGGATCCTCGATGCTGGAAGCTTGTTCTGTAGTGCACCCGCACGCCCTCCTGGCCGGGCGAGGGCTCGAGCACTTTTCTGCTGCACCTCATTGTGCAAGGCGCTGAGGCCCAGCGCAGCCTCGAACACCCGATCCATCACCAGTTCCCGGGCGGCGAGGCATCCGGGCGCATCTGTTCGGAGTTTCTTGTCGCTTGGGGTCGTAGCGGTTCTTGGGTTGTTCCTCGACCCGCGCGTAGAGCAATCGGCCTGGCAGCAAAATGTCTGGCGCAGCGGCGGGTTGTCCGGGGGCTTCTGCAGCCGGCGCCACTCGTGTACCAGGCACGCAGCGCCGTGGCGAGGGATGCTGGGCGCCAACGATGTCACCGTCGCTAACGGCGCCACACGCCGGTACGACTTCCTACCGGAGTCTGGTGCAGCACTTCGCGCACCGCGTCCGGCCTGCCAGACCATCTTCTTCTTGGCCATACGGCGGGAAGGATCGTTCCCGGGATCCCACGCGTGTGATTACCCGCCCCTTGCGCACCGTCCGCAGGCGCGGGCCCTCGTGCGAGCCCTCGGCGACGACTTCCTGCAGCGGCGTCGCCGCTGTCCACCACCGGGGCGCCGGCGAGGCTGCGCTTGCCTCAGCGCGCCAACGCCGCCGGCGGTGCCCCAGGCAGCGGGCCGCTAAAGGCGGGCGCGCGCGATCACGCATGGCGGAAGGCGGGCACCTTGGGCCTCCAGTCGCCCGCTCGACGAGGGGCCGGCCATAGCGGACCGGTCTTCACTGGTCCGGGTTAGTAGGTGCGAGGTAATGGTCACACGCTCGGCGAGAACTCGTACTGCTGATCGACGATGCACTTTCTCCACCAGGTGCTTGCCGTCGGCCCCGACAGCCCGAAGCTGTCGGTGATCCAGCGGGCCAGCCTCTGCGGCTTGATGCTGACCACGTACTGCTTGCCATCCCAGCCGGAGGTCTGATCGCCGACGCCCCCCTTCCGCGGAGACGACGCTGTGGGCGCCGGGCACAAACCGCTGCGTCGCGAGAGTGCTCAATCGAACACCATCTCGTCCGGGGCCTGGCGAATGAATGCGGTGATCGTGACGCTGTCGGCACAGCGCCTCCACCACGTGCGCCATCGCGGAGTACTGCAGCGGGTCGCGCCGCCGCCCGTGTGCCGGTCCGCTCGCGTCGGCGCCGCGGCACCCGGTGGCGGGGTTTCGCGTCCTGCGCGGCATTGGCGCGGTTGATGATCTTCTGCGCCTCGGCGCGCATCTGCTGAGGTCGTGCGGTCATCACTCGCGGCGGGAGTCCGTTTTCCAGTTGCCGGCCAGCGAGACGCCGCTGGGGGCCTCGGTGGACTGGACCAGCAGCCGCCGCGAGCGCGGCGCGTGGCCACGGCGCACACGAGGAGCGCGCCCGCCCGGGCGATCGGCATATTGGGGTATCCTCAGTGGCGCTAGGAAGCCGCGCAGCATCGCAGTTCGCCACGGCCTGCGCAACGATGGAAACGACGTCCGCCCCGAGGCTCGCCCGGCTGCGCCGCCGCCTCACGCGCCTGGACCACGAGGCATCGACCAGCTCTACGGACTGGAACCGGTCTGGGAGCCGGCCTCCGCGCCCCGCGCCTGGCGCCGGAGGAATTGTCGCCGTGCCGCTGCCCGTATTGCGGCGAGCGGCTGGAAACGCGCGTCGACCTGACGGCCGACGAGCCCTCGTACGTAGAAGACTTGCCAGGTGTGCTGCCGCCCGATCGAGTTTCACGTCGGAGCGCGATGCAGGCGGGGCGCTGCTCGCGCTGCAGGTGCGGCGGCGCCTTGACTGAGCGACGACTAGATAAGAAGGCTCGCCCGCATGACTTTATACTCCCGCGCGCCGCGTGGCTCTGCCGCGACGAGTCCTGGATGGCGCTCGCCGCCTGCAGTGGTCCGGCGCCCGCGCCGCCGGCGACCGCCGCCAGCGGAGCCGGACCCGTGGCCGGAGTTCGCGCGCGCGCTGGAGGATTACTTCAGGGCCAACCCCTTCTTCGCGGTGCGGCCAGCCGGCACGAGTTCGAGGCGGGCAGATGCCCGATCTGAGCGCCGCGGGCATCGCCCGCGAGGTCGCCCGTACTGCGCTGCGCGCCGCGCGCGGGGCCTGGACGGCGAGGCGATGACGCTGCCGGAGCGTTTCGAGCGCGAACATCTCTACACGGTCATTGATACGGATCTGTTCTGGCTCGACCGCGCGCGCCTGCCGTTCACCAACCCGGCCTGGTACATCGAAACAGCTGGATCCGGACGTCTACCTCAACCCGCGCTTACGCGCCCCTGGCGAAGCGCCTGGAAGGCTACATCGGCTGACGCCCGCTACCGTTCCCGGGATTGCCGCCGACATCCGCGCGCGAACCCTGACGACCCGCTGCCGCAGAGCTTCGTGGCGCGCGGCATCGGGGCCTTCGGCGGCTTTGGGGTCTTCTACCGCAAGCAGGTCGCGCGCTCTTCGCCGGCGTCAGGGATCCAGCGCGGCGCAGCGGGCGCTGGCCGAGGCCGATGCCGCCGCCGCCAAGGCGATGGAGGAGCTGAAGGGCTGGCTCGAGGCAGCGCCGGCATGAACCGGAAGGTTTCGCCCTGGGCGAGACCGCTGTTTCTGGAGATGCTGAAGGTCACCGAGCGGGTGGACGTGCCACTGTCGCAGCTGCTGCAGCTCGGACGAGGCGGACCTTGACCGCAACACCGCCGCCCTGCGGCAGGCCTGCGCCACCTACTCCGCCGCAGGCGCACGCTCGGTGCGCGCATCCGCAAGATGAATGCCGCGCAAGCCGCGGGCGGGGCCGCGTGCAGGGCGCACCAGGCGCGGACTACGCGGCTGCGCGCCTTCGTGGTGCAGAAGAACATTGTCACCCTGCCGAGCGACGAGCAGGCGCAGGTGGCCGAGGCGCCGCCCTACAACCGCGCCAACGGGGCTTACACCAGCATCCCCGGCCCCTACGACAAGGACGTGGCCTACGTCACAACATCGCCCCCGCCGGATCCGGCCTGGAGCGCGCGCGAACGCGCCACTCTCCAGCCCCGGTGACGCGAATCTGCTCTACACCAGTGCGCACGGGCGTGGCCGAGGCCATTTCCAGCAGTTCCTGCGCTCGAACCGCAATCCCTCAAGATCGCGGCGCTGTGGGCCGGCTATGCTACGCAGGCTGGGCCCATAGCAGCGAAGAGCTGATGTGGGAGGAAAGGCCTCGGCACGGGGACGCCGAGCAGCACATCGGGCGGCTGGTGAATGCGCGCTGAGACGCGACGTGCGCTACCTGTCGGCGATCGGGCTGCACACCCAGGGCATGTCAGTCTGCCGACTCGGATCGCATGTTCCGCGAGCGCGCCTTCCTGGACGCAGGCAGCGCGCATCAGCAGGCGCGCGCGGCACTTACGATTCGGAATACCTGAAGTACACGCTCGGCACAGCCTCACTGATCCGCCAAGTTGCGCGCGGACTGGGTGGCGCGGCGCGCCGGCACGCCGCCAGCGCTGGCTCCGAGGCAATACTGGCACGAGTTCCACGACCGCTTCATGGCCTTCACCGGACCCATCCCCTCATCCGTCAGGGCGCTGCTGGGTAGAGGCTTCCGTCTTCTTCTAGCCCACGCACCGCCGCTTCCAGAAGCGGAGCGTGCGGGCGTCGGCATCGAGGTGCCGCGCACCCCGAGGGGACCGGCTCGTTGTGCTCACCGTCGGCCGACGGGAAGCCGGCCCGCGCACGGCAGGCCGTCTGGCGGCGCCAGTTCGCACCACTGACTGCCGCCTGAGTACGCGGGCGTCCTTCCGCCTCGCACCTCCGTGAAGCTTCCGAGCACGATGCCCCCGCACGCGGGTGAATACGCCGGCGAGGCTCAGGTGCGTCCACTTGCGGTCCAGGCAGTAGCGGGCCGCTCGCCCTGGTGCCTCCAGCAGCGAGCACCTGCATCATCGAGCACCGCGCATGTCGGCGTCCCGAGGAGGCGCGAGAGTACCGGAGGTTGCCCGAGGAGGCGTCCGCTGCCACCCCGGGCACGTAAGTCGCGGTGCCCTGGAGCGAGGGCTGGGCGCGCCTGACTCGAGCAGCCCCGAACAGCCGCGCGTGCGTGGCGGCGGGCAGCCGCCCGAGCTGGGTGAGCACCGGTCCCGTGAATGCTGAGTCCAGGCCGGCTGGCCTGCAGCCACAGGTGCGGGAGCGGTGGCGATCGAAGCCGACCACGGGTTGCGCTGATCCGGCAGCGCCGCCGTCATGAGAGGCGGCGTCAGCAACCGCGTGGCGCCACTCAGCCGCCGCGGGCGCAGAACACACGCTTTGCGCTGCGGATCCGCCGAGCGCCGCGCAGCTCGGCGAGGCGCCGCTCGTCATCGCTGACAACCGAGATACCGATGTGTTTGCTGAAGATCCCCGGTCCGTGCTGCGGCCGGTAGCGGGCCGCGAGCACCGCAGTCACGCATCGAGCGGCCCGCGCTCGAAACCCACTCAGCCGGCGCGATCACGGCCACCAGGATCGTTCGGATGCACGGGCTCACACGGCTGGAACGCGACGGTGGTCAGGCTTCAGAGCCTCGCTGCGCGCGGAGTTCTGGGCGGGCGCGATTATCGCTCGATTGGGCCGATCCGAGCGTGGCTTTGAGCCCGCCGCGCTAAGATCGCTGCCAACCTGGGACGGAGGTTTCGGCCGCTGGGCCGGCGCTGCGGAGAGGCGGAGTGTGCTCGGTATTGTGCCGTGGCTGCTGCTGCTGGTGTTCTCGCTGGCCACTGGCGCTCGTGGCGCTGGTGCCGTCTCCCGCTCGTGTGGCTGCTTGCCGCCTGCTTCGCCGCGGCTCGTGGGGATCGCGCTCGAGGTGGGGTATTCGCGCTGCTGCGCGCGGTGGCATTGCTGCCGGCGCGCCTGCTGGAAGGCGCCGGGCCGCCAGGCAGTCTCAACAGTCAG
>ERZ1370068.8391-contig-7249_pt1 | contig 41345 bp, 48 predicted proteins | sample MGYA00561227_ERZ1370068 | MGnify/ENA primary metagenome ERZ1370068 (study PRJEB38410, sample SAMEA6850437) | metagenome | study: Metagenomic assessment of the ecological functions of the soil: analysis of the soil microbiota associated with the... | reverse complement strand
GTAATGCTTCGTTCGGTTACGTATTGCTCATGGGGACGCGCGCGAACTGGTATCTCGATGATTCTGTCCGGGTCGGCTCGTACACGAATCTGGACAAGCTGTTTCCGAATCAACATCACATCTTGCGCAAGGCCGAGGATCCATCGCCGCTGAACAGAGCGGCAGCCGAACCGGCACTGCAGTACCGCTTTGGCGGACGTACCAATACGATCGATGACTACCTCGCGCACCAGCGGGCCACCGGGCTGCTCGTGATCAAAGACGGTCAGATTCTCGTCGAGCGCTATCAGTACGATCGGAAACCCACGGACCGACTGTTATCCAACTCGATGGCCAAGTCGCTGATCAGCATTGGAATCGGGTTGGCGTTGTCGGAAAAGCGTCTCCGCTCGCTGGACGACAAGGTCGTCGAATATGTGCCCGAGCTCAGGGGCAATATCTACGGTCAGACGGCAATTCGGAATCTGCTACGTATGGCCTCCGGTGCGCGATTCACCGAAGACAACACTTAGCCGGAGTGACGATGCCGCACGATTCGCTCTGCTGCACGGCACCAAGGGCAGTATTGCCGCGATCCTGGCCTTCAATGACACGGCAAGCGCCCGAAGGCGAGCGCTTTCATTACGCGTCGATCGAGACGCAGGTCTTGACCGTCCTGCTGCGCGCGGCCACCGGCAAGACGGCCTCGAGTATCTCGCGAAAAGGCTGTGGCAGCCCATGGGCGCCGAGGCTGACGCGACGTGGATCACCGCACCCTGACGGTCTCGAGCGGGGCGCCGCGTTCTTCAGTGCGACGCTGCGCGACTGGGGCCGGCTGGGGATACTGCTGGCCAACGATGGCGCGCTGAACGGCAAACAGATCATTCCCAGAGACTATCTCCTCGAAGCTACGGATTGGCACAAGCATCCGGCGGCGTTTGCCCCCAAGATGTCGCCGCCGGCCAACGGGTACGGATATCAGTTCTGGATACTGCGGGGCGAGAAAAGGCGCTTCCTGATGCGCGGGGTTTATGGCCAGTCGATCTACGTTGATCCTGAACTAAAGTTGGTTCTCGTACATACCGCCGTGGCCAAGACCGCCTCGATCGGCAATGAACCGATGGGTGCCGAGCTCGGCGCACTGTGGCTCGGGCTCGTGAATACGTTCGGGCGCTGGTAGGCGCTCGGACGTTGGCGACGAGCCCGGCCCGGCACCTCTGTTAGAATCCGCACGGGAGAGCGCCGTGCCACGATTCAACGAGTTCTACCTGAACCTCAATCAGAGCTATCTCTTCGCCGAGATCCGGCGCCGGACGAAGGTGTTCGCGGACGCGCACCCCGACGTCGCGCCTGGTCGACCTGGGCGTCGGCGACGTGACCCAGCCGCTGCCGCCGCCGGTCGTTCGCGCGCATCCACGAGGCCGCGCGACGACATGGCGCGGCGCGGAGACCTTCAAGGGCTACGGCCCGTACGTCGGCTACGAGTTCCTGCGCGCCGACATCGCGGCCCACGACTTCGGCTCGCGCGGCGTGAAGATCGCCGTCGACGAGGTCTTCGTGAGCGACGGCGGCAAGAGCGACAGCGCGAACCTCCAGGAGATCTTCGCGCAGGACTGCGTCGTCGCGCTCATGGATCCGGTCTACCCCGTCTACGCCGACAGCAACGTCGTCGCCGGGCGCAGCGGCGCGCGCCGACGAGAGCGGGCGCTACGCGGGCATCGTGTACCTGCCCTGCACCGCCGAGAACAGCTTCCAGCCGGCGCTGCCCGAGCGGCACGTGGATCTGATCTACCTCTGCTATCCGAACAACCCGACCGGTGCGGTGGCGACGCGCGAGGCGCTCGCCCGTTGGGTCGAGTACGCGCGCGCCGAGGATGCCGTCATCCTGTACGACGCCGCCTACGAGGCTTACATCGTCGACCCGGAGGTTCCGCACTCGATCTACGAGATCGACGGCGCGCGCGAGGTCGCGATCGAGTGCCGGAGCTTCTCGAAGAACGCCGGCTTCACGGGGATGCGCCTGGCCTACACGATCGTGCCGAAGGAGCTGCGGGGACGGGCCGCGCGACGGCAAGACGATGACCCTCAACGCGCTCTGGACTCGCCGGACGGCGATGAAATCCAACGGGCCGCCCTACATCATCCAGAAGGCCGCGGCGGCCGTCTTCACGCCCGAGGGCAGAAGCAGAGTGCGGGCGCTGATCGACTTCTACATGGAGAACGCGCGGATCATCGGCGCCGGGCTCGCGGCCGCGGGCTTCACCGTCTACGGCGGCCGCAACGCGCCGTACATCTGGGTCCGCACGCCGCGCTCGGTCGCGTCCTGGGATTTCTTCGATCGGGTGCTCGAGCGAGCGCATGTGGTCGGCGCGCCGGGCGCCGGCTTCGGGCCGAGCGGCGAGGGCTATTTCCGGCTCACCGCGTTCGGCTCACGCGCGCAGACCGAAGAGGCGATCGAGCGGATCAAGACGCGGATGTGAGGAGTCGCGCCTCGACCACGGCGCCGTCCGTCCGCCTGCGACTTCGCCAGGGTCCGTGCGAGCAGGCTCGCCGTCGACGACGCCATGTGATGCTTGCGCGAGAGCTCGACCACCGCTTGATACAGCTGGGAGTAGCGGACGACCGTCGCCCGCGCGTCACTCCGCTTCGACGTGGCAGAGCGGATGGGTGAACGACGACGACCGACTCCACCCACCGCAGCGCCGAGGCCGCCAGGTCCGGGTGCTTTTCGCTCAGGAAGTATCGGACGGCGCACGCCCAGGAGTTGACGCTGCTGGCTGATGTCGGCCTGGCGATATCCGTTGACGGACCAGCTGTTGCTCCCAGCATCGGATGTGGCCCGCGAGACCGTTTCGTCTCGATCACGACGACGCCACACGGCCCGATCAGCACGTGATCGATGGTGCCGCGCGCCAATCCAGCGATCACGTCGTTGACGAGCCAGTAGTCGTCCGGTAGGCCGCGCAGGAGATCGGCGACCAGGCGCTCGCCCCGACGGCCGTTGCGCACGCTTGCGCAGCCGTCGCGGTCACGGGCCGGCCCAGCCGGACCGCGATCACGACGGCGACGAGCCCGGCGCCCAGGCGCAGCAGGGTCGGATGGCAGAATCCGCTGCCCGGCGTCGCAGATGACGACCGCGATGCCCACGGTCGCGAGCGCGATCAGACCGAGGAGCGCCGCCCACAACCGCTGCTCGCGGCTTCTCGTCATAGCGTCCGCCGACTCGCACCTGCCGCATATCAGCTCGGCGGGTGTCCACGCGGCGCGCGACTCGGCGTCGTTCAGCGGAGCGGCGAATTCGGCCTGGGGCTTCGGGACGGGCGCGGGCCTCGCCCAGCACCCCACCGACCGCGCGGCTCGCCTCGGTGGCGAACAGCCGCACCATGCCCACCGTCGTCCGCTCGTCGAAGATCGCGAGCAGGATCGCCTCGTCGTCCACCGTCGAGACGTGGATCGAGCGCTTGGTGCCCTCGTGGAACAGCACGCTGAACTCTGGCTCGCCGAGCAGCTGGGCCATCGCGGCGGTGGAGCTGAAGGCGGCGGCCGCCAGCGCCGAGATCGACACCGTGTCGAGCGCCTGGGCGTCACCGTCCATCGCCAGGAGCTGACCGCTGCGGTCGATCAGAAGGGCTTCGGCGGCGCTCGAGTCGCCGAGGAAGCGCGATCAGGATCTCGTGAATCCGCGCCGCGTCCTGCTGCTGGATGACCGTGTTACGAGGCTTCATTGCGCTTCTCCCGCTCCGCACGCCGAACTCGCTCGCGAGCGCCATGCGCGACACGGTGTTGAGTGTGTCGAAGACGCCCTTGCCATCGATGGCCGACGCCTCGAAGAACGGCACGCGCGACGGCCCGCCGGTTGAGCACGAACTCGAGATAGTTCACGCGGCGCCAGGTTCGGCAGATCGCGCTTGTTGTACTGGAGCACGTACGGGATCTCGTCGAGCGTCGACTCGTACTCGCGGAGATTCGTCTCCAGATTCCGGAAGCTCTCCACGTTCTCCGCGCAGACGCTCGAACTGCGGAGTCGGCGACGAACACCAGGCCGTCGGCGCCGCGCAGCACCAGCCGTCGCGTCGCGTTGTACTGGACCTGACCGGGCACCGGTGTAGAGCTGAAAGCGTGTCTGGAATCCGCGCACGGTGAGCGCCGACACCGGCAGGAAGTCGAAGTAGATGGTCCGGTCGTCGCCGGTCGCGAGCGAGATCATGTTCCCTCGATTGGCGTTCGGCAGACAGCGGTGAATGTACTGCGAGGTTGGCCGTCTTCCCGGCCATGCCGGCCCCGTAGTAGACGATCTTGAAATCGATGACCCGGTTCGCGTAGTTGATCACCGACACTGGCTCAGCCTCCCACCAGGGCCCCGAGCCGCGTCGCGGCCCGGTCGAGCTCGATCCGCGCGCGAGCCCCGGCCGATCGATTCGCCCGCCGCCGACCAGCATCGTCACGGTGCCCGGACACGCCGTCCATCGCGCGCAAGCACGACCCGATGGCTGCCGAGCTTCAGGATGACGGATGCGATCCGGCCGACTCTCGGTGCCCTCGAGGGCGCGCGTGCAGGTCGCGCGCAAACCGCGCCAGCGGGAGCGCATCGAGTGAGGTCGGCAGGAACAGACACGCGCTGAGCGCCCCGGCCCGGTCGCGCAGCAGGGTCGGCGCCACCGTGCCGAACGCCGTCAAGGAGTCCGCCAGCTCGCGCACGCCGGGCGGCACGGTCGCGCCGCGCGCAGCTCCGGCCCAGCGCCGGAGTCGTTCTCGGCGGCCCGTGTGCTTGCCGTTGCCGGCCTCGATCTGCGCTTCGCGCGCCGCGGTCCGGCGAGGCGCTCGAGCCAGGCCAATGACGCGCGCGAGGCCACCGCCGTCACGAGGAGCGCGCGACCGGTCTCGCGGCGACCCGAACGGAGTCAGCACGACCGTCGTGCTCGGCCGCCGTCAAGGTGGCCTGGGTCACCGGCTCCGGCAAGCGCGGCATCGCTGAGGAACGGCACGATCCGCGATCGCCGTCCGGACGACGGAGTCCTCGCTGAGCGTCGGCGCGATCACCGTCACGACCGTCGTGCCGGCGCCATCCCGCTGGCCGATCTCCAGCCCGTTCAGCAGCGGCGTCGAGCAGCGCCGCGATGCGTCGCGCCTGATCGCTCCTGGCGGGCTCGGGATCGCCGCTCCGGCTCCGGCAGTGCGAGCGCGGCCGGCCTGGTATGTCGGACGCTCGGGCTCCGAGTCTTCCAGCTCAGGCTGGACCGACTGATCCGCGGCCACGACGTCGGAGTCGACCATCTCCGCCTCATCGACGTGCTCGGCGGCATCGGCCAGGAGCCTCCGGCTCCTCCGCGAAGCTCGACATGGGCGACGTGGGCCACGGGAGCCTTTTGCGCCGGCATCGGGTTGCGCAGGAGCGTGCGGCTGGAACGGCTCGGGAAATTCTTCGATCTGATGGACATCGACCGGCGGCGTCGGAGCGTCAGCAACTGCGGGCGGGATCTGCGGTATCACTTCGTCGAGCGGCAGGAGCAGCGAGCCGTCCGGCAAGCGCTCCGCGATCTCCTCGTGAGTCATGGCGAGCTCGTCGAGCGGGAACTGATCGGCGACGACGTCCCACTTCACGGGCGCGAGACCTTCACCCAGATGCGGCAGGAGCAGCTTTCTCGGCACGAGCAGTGACACGCCTGGCCGCAGGCGTGTCCTTCAGGCCCTCGCGACCGCGCGCGAACATCTCGACCGGGAGCTGGTCCGCGATCCGGACGAACGGAACTCGGATCATCGGCTCTTCCAGTCGAGCGCGCCAGCTTCGATGGCGCCTCGCTCGGCTGTGGTTCGGCCGGCGTCGCGGGACGCACTGTCGCCTCGGCCATCGCAACACCAGGCGGTCGTCTTCGCGACCGGCTGGCGGCGTGGCCGCAGGAAGCGGCGACACCGACAGACCGGGTGACGGCCGGTCGGTGTCGACGGCGCCGAGAGCGGCCGTGGCGAGTGGCGGACGGCAGCCGACGTGGTCGAGTGGCCGGCGAGCCGCTCGCGGCGCGACGAGACGAATGCGGTCGCGGGAACGGGCGGTGCCGTGGACGGCCGGAGAGCACGGCGCCGGCGGCGCTCAGGTGGAGCGCGCGGGCGAGCCGCCGCCTCCGCGGGCGCCGAGCGGCCGTGGCGCGTCCGGTCATCGCCGGCGCCTCGACCCGGCGCTGCGTCACTGAGGACCGCGCGTCGCCGCGCGGCGGACGAGGCGCCGACACCAGCGGCCGGAGACGGGCGAGACACGAGCGGCGTCGCCGTCAGCTGGAGCAGTGTGACGGCCGGCGAGCCCCAGAGCGCGAAGGCGACGGCCGCGCGCGATAGTCGAGGAGGTCGGGGATCATGAACAGTGCGCCGGTCGCCGCGACGAGCAATCCGTGAAGCCCGCACATCGCGACCGCGGCGCCGAGTCAGCGGGCACGAGCGCGAGCGGGCGCACGATGACCAGCGCGACGAGCACGTAGAACACCGGCGGGATCACCAGCGCGGGCAGCACGAGCGCGAGCGAGGCCTCGAGTGGTGTCGCCCTGAGGCCGCATGCGCGTGCAGGGCGAGGACCGCGCAGGCGTAGAGCTCCAGGTCCGAGCGACGGCTCGAGCGCCCAGACCAACCTCGCTCGCGAGGCGCGCGGCAGACGCCATCAGAGAGCCCGCGCGAGCTCCGGCACGATTCTTTCCTCACGTAGTAGCGCACCTTCCCGAGCGCGCCTTGATCGCGGACCAGGACGGCCAGCAAGCGCCGAGGGCCCCACGCCGTGCAGCAGCAAGGTGCCCGCCTCGTATTCGAGGATCGTGCCGACCAGCTGGCCCTGGCCGAGCTCGCGGCCGATGCCGTCGGACGCCTCGGCCGGGACACGACGCGAGCGCGCCGGCCACTTCGTCGGCGTCCGGCGCCAGATCCCCGGCCGTCTCGATGAGAAACCCCTCGCGATCGGTGAGCACGACGAAGCGGACTCCGGGCGTGCCGGCGAGGCCTTGAAGCCTCTGCTTGAGACTTTGATCGTGCGCCGCGCAACGCCGCGGCGCGCACGGTGCGGGCGCACGGTGTGGTGGCCGGCGTAGAGATCGGCACCGGTGCGGATGCCGGCGCAGACATCGGCGCCGGCGCGGGGTCAGGCCGGTACGGTCAAAGACGGCGGCGCGGGGTCGGCGCCCCGGTGGATGGCTTGACGCCGTTGGAGCGTCTGGCGAGCAAGGTGTCGATCTTCCGCACCAGGTCATCGACGCCGAACGGCTTGAACATCACTTCGTCGGATCGCACCTCGGCGGCCCGCGCCTGGACGGTGCCGTTGTCGATCCCGGAGATCAGGAGAACCGGTGTCGCGCCGATGGCGGGATGCGCACGCACGTACTGGCAGACCTGATAGCCGTCCTTGTCCGGGCAGGATGACGTCGCAGATCACGACGTCAGGCCGGTCGCGATCGATCATCTGGATCGCCTCGGCGCCGGACGCGGCGGCGAGCACTTGAGCCCGCGGCCCTCGAGCGCCTTCTCGACCACTTTCCTGACGCTCAGGCTGTCGTCCACCACGAGGACCTTCTGCATCAGCTCGCCCTCCTAGGAGATGGGTGCCACGGCCGCGTCGGCGCGGCCCTCGTCGATTCCAGCGGCGGCGCTCGAGCAGAAGCTGCTTCAGATCCCGGTGGATCGTCTTCACGCCGTTGGCCGCCGCCGCGCTCGAGCGGATTGAACGCGAAGCTGCCGTTCGCCTCGCCGTGCGCGGCGACCAGGAGCGCCTGGAAGGCCGTCTCGCCGATGAGTCCGAAGAATTCCGCGTGCACGACCCGGCCGCGATCGAAGAAGACGGAGCCGCGCCCCGACGACAGAGTCGACGACGAGCTGGCCGGTCTTGCCGCCGAGCGCGATCGCCTGCGTGATGTCCGGCAGCTCCATCACGGTCGAGCGACCCGCGCAGACCGTGAGCACCGTCGGGCTGCGCGGCCGGAGCGATCGGCTCGCTTGTCGCGACCGGCGCCGCCTTGCCGCGTCCGAGCAGGGTGGCCACCTCGGAGACGATCGCGGTCAGCGGCAGGTCGCCCGCGAGCGTCTGGTCCGGCTTGTCCCTCGAGCATCGTCGCGGCCGCCTCGTCACCCGGGCTCGCCAGCAGGAGGAACAGCACGCCGGTCATCAGGGGATCCTTGCGGACGATCGAGCACAGCTCGTAGCCGTCGATGTCGGGCACGCCCACGCGGCTCACGATGAGATCGGGCCGATTCCGCTCGAGCATCGTCAGCGCGAAGGAGCCGCTGGTCACGGCGAGCACGTCGCTGAAGCCCGCCTGCGCCGAGGGCGGCCTGCATCGCGCGCGAGCGCCGTCCGATCCGGGTCGATCAGGATGACGCGCGGCATCGGCGCCTCAGGCTCCCGCCCGCGCCGGCGCCGCGGCGGCGAGCGACTCGATCAGCTGGACGAAGCTCGCCTCGTCGACGGGCTTGGCGACGTAGTGCTCCACGCCCAGCTCGCGCGCGGAGGTTCACGTGCTTAGCGCCGGCGCGCGTGGTGAGGACGACCACCGGCAGGTCGCACGTGGTCGGCTCACGATTGAGGCCGCGGATCAGCTCGTAGCCGTTGAGGCGCGGCATCTCCAGATCGGTGACGATGACGTCGACCGACTGCTCGGCCAGCTGCTGGAGCGCCTCGGCGCCGTCCCGCGCGGCGACGACGTGGAAGCCCGCGCGCTCGAGCATGCCGCCGACGAATTTCCGCACGCTGACCGAGTCGTCGACGAGCAGAACGCGACGCCTTGGCCTCGGACGGCCGGCGCCGCCACCGCCGCGCGCTCGCGGCGGATCTCGGCGGTGCGCGGCCAGGGCCGCGGCGGCGCTCATCTCGAGGAGCTTCAGCGAGTCGAGCAGCAGGATGACGCGCCCCTGTCCGGTGACGGTCGCGCCCGAGAAGGGTCCGATGCCCTGCGAGGAATGCGCCGAGGTTCTTGATGACGATCTCTTCCTTGCTCAGGAACTCGTCCACGACCACGGCCAGCGGTCTTGCGCCCGGTTCTGAAGCGTGACGATCGACAGCGGCCCGTCGGTCGCGCGCCGGCGATCTGCAGCACGCGATCGAGCCGCAGCGAGGTCGACGCTCTCGCCCTCGATCTCGACCGACTCCACGCCGTCGACGGTGCGGACGTCCTCCGGCTCGCCGGTTGATCGCGCCCTTCACGGCCGCGGACGGGAATCGCCAGAGTCTGGGCGCCGACGTTCACCATGAGCGCGTCGGAGATGGCGACGGTCAGCGGCAGCCGAATCCGGAAGCGCGTACCACGGCCCGCCTCGGTCTGGACCTCGATCTCGCCGCCGAGACGGCTGATGTTCGTGCGCACGACGTCCATGCCGACGCCGCGGCCGGCGGCGGTCGTCACCGAGCTCGGCGGTCGTCAGGCCGGGGAGGAAGATCAGATCGAGGATGTCGCGCTCGCCGAGACGCGCGAGCGTCTCCGGCCGTGACGAACCCGCCGCGCCGCGCCGCCTTCACCTGACCGCCTCCACGTCGATGCCGCGGCCGTCGTCCGCCACCTCGATGTAGATCGAGCCGCCCTTGTGCGCGGCGCCGAGGTGGATCGTGCCCTGGGGCGGCTTGCCCTCGCGGCGGCGCACCTCTTCGGGCTCGATGCCGTGGGCGATGGCGTTCCGCACGAGGTGGATCAGCGGATCGGCCATCAGCTCGACGATCGTGGTGTCCATCTCGACGGTCTCGCCACGGACCTCGAGCACGACGCTCTTGCCGGCCGCCCGCGAGCCGTCGCGCACCATCGCGCACGAACGGCGCGAACAGACGGCCGACGGGCACCATGCGGGCGCGCGTGATCTGGCCGCGCAGCTCGCCGCTGAGCCGCTGCACTCCGCCGGCGTCCTCGCGGACGACCCGCACCAGCCCGGTCAGCTCGTGCTGGATCTCCGTCAGGTCGCTCGAGATCTCGCCGACGCGGCGCGCCAGGAGATTGAAATCGTCGTAGCGGTCGAACTCGAGCTCGTCGAAGAACTCGCCCAGCGGCGAGGCGCCCGGCTCGAGCGAGCCGCCGCCGGCTGGGCGCTGACCGGCGGCACCATGCCGGTCGGCGTACTTCGACTCGAACTCGGCGACGGTCTGGGTCATGCGGGACTGGGTAAACGACAGGAGCTCGCCGGCCTGCTCGAGCTGGCGCCAGATGGCGCTCGAGTCGGCTTCGCGTGATCACCAGCTCGCCGACGAGATTCATCAGCGCGTCGAGTCGATCGAGGCTGACGCGGATGCTCGGGCGCACCCTGCGCGGCGCGGCGTCGCGACGACAGACCGGCGCTCTGGCCCGCGCGTGACGGTCGACGCGCTCGGGCGCGCGCGCGACGCGCTCGGCGGCGACGACTGGCTCGAGGCGCTGCGGGCGCCTCCGCCACCGGCCGGCTCGCTCGTGCGCGGCGGCGTCTCGCCGTAGCCGCGGCGATCCTGTCGGCGGCGACCTCGACGCTCGACTGCGGCGCCGGCTGCGCGCTGCGGCGGCGCCGATCGCCGGCAGAGGCGTCGAGCAGCGCCATCGCGTCGCGCGTAGGTGCTGGCGCGCGATCGGCGCGATCCCCGCCGCTACGGACGAGAAGCCGCAGCGCATCGAGGCTGGCGAACACGGTCTCGATCGCGGCGCGATCCAGCGGGCGCTGGCGCTCGCGGATCTCGCCGAGCATGTCCTCGACGCGGTGCGCGAGGTCGCCGATCATTCCGCACCCGACGGTGTAGGCGGCGCCCTTGAGCGTGTGGACCGCGCGGAACAGCGCCGGCGATCTCGGACTCGGTCGAGCCCGTCGCCTTCCAGCGCGATCAGCGACTGCGCCATCGCTTCGAGGTGTCTCGACCGCCTCCGGCACGAAGTACTCGAGGACGTCCGCCTGGTCGGTGAAGAAGCCGGTCGAGCTCGGCGAGCCGCCGCGACGTTTCGTCGGCGAGCGCGCGGTGGCGTCGACGGCGACCAGACCCGCGAGCGATTCCGGCGATCGCCTCGGCGTCCTCGACACCCGTCTCGCCGATGACGTCGAGCGCCGTCTTGAGCCAGAGCACCATGTCGGCTGAGCGCCCCGAGCGAGCGGCGGTCGGCGCCCGGCGGGCGTGGCGGCCACTCGCTCGACCGCCTCCTCCATCGCGGCGGCGAGGCCCGGCGACCTGTGGAAATCCGCTGAGCGCCGCCGAGCCGCGGAGCCGGTGGGTCACGACCGCCAGATGCTCGACCACCGCGGTCCGGATCCGACGTAGCTGCGGAGCGTGGCGAGGCCCTCCTCGACGGCGGCGAGGGTATCCCACGCCTCCATCAGGAAGACACTCAAGAGAAACTGCCGGTCGCCGTCCAGCCACGCCACCCGCCTCCAGTCGATCGAGCGCCTAGGTGGCCAGCTTGAAGCGCGCGAGGCTCGCGGTGAGCGCCTCGGCCACGCGGACCATCTGGTCCATCGTCTTGCGCGTCTCGAGAACCGCCTTCTCGGTCTCGACCGCCACGCCCGCGATCGACTGGACCGCGACCGCGCCGCCCTCGACGCCTCGTACCTGGTCCTGCGTCGCCTCCGAGATCTCGATGCGCCAGCGCGGCGGACTTCTGGCGAGATCTCGCCGATCTGAGTGCAGGCGCTCGCCGGCCTCGACGGTGACCTTGAAGCCGGCTTCGACTTCGCGCGTACCCTTCTTCCATCGCCACGACCGCCTGCTGCGTCTCGGCCTGCACGGACTTGATCAGCACGACGATGTCCTTGGCCGCCTTGCCGGAGCGCTCGGCCAGCTTGCGAACCTCTTCGGCCACGACCGCGAAACGGCAGGCCGGACTCACCGCGCGCCCGCCGCCTCGATGGCGGCGTTGAGCGCCAGCAGATTCGTCTGCGAGGCGATGTCCTCGATCGTGTTCACGATCTCGGAGATTTCGAGCGAGCGATCCGCCAGGCTCTTGACCTTCTTCGAGATGCCCTGCACCTCGCCCCGGATCCGCTGCATGCCGGCGAGGCTGGCGCGCGACGGCGTGCTCGCCCTTGGTGGCGGAGTCGAGCGTCAGCTTGGCGGCCGCCGCGGAGGCTTCCGCGTTCTCGGCGACCCGCCGCATCGAGCGGCTCAGGCCTTCCATCGCGTCGCTCACGCCCACCGCTTCACGCGACTGCGTCTGGGCGCCGCCGGCCGTCGACTCCATCGCGCCGATCATCTCGGTCGCGCTCGTCAGGACCTGCTGCGCGGTGTCGCGCACGTCGTTGATGATGGTCGCCAGCTCGCCGACCATCACGTTGGATCGCGTCGACCACGCTGCCGAGCACGTCCGGACGTCACCTGACCGCGCTTGGTCAGGTCGCCCTGCGCGATCTCGGTGGCGGTGTCGAGGAAGCGCGTGATGTTGCGCTGGAGCTCCTCGCGCTTGCGCTTCTCTTCGTCGCGCTCCGTCTCGGTCTGGACCAGCGCGCGCAGGCGCACCGACGGTGTCGTTGAACGTGGCGGCGAGCTGCCCGATCTCGTCGTGCGACTTCACGGTGACCAGCCTCGAGAGGTCGCCCTGTCCGACGTCGCTCGGCGACCTTGACGACCTGGATGACCGGCTTGGTGATCTGGTGGGCGAAGACGCGCGCCGGCGAGGACCGCCAGCAGCGCGACACCGCCGAATACCGAGCGGCAGGTTCTGGCCGGACCTGGCGGCCGCGGCGGTGATGATCGACGCGGTCCATGCCCGCGCGAACCGTTCCGAGCTGGCCCGCGAGCACCGGCACGCCGATGTCGATGATCTGCTGGACGACCGCCGGTGACCGGATCGGCGTACGCGACGTCCCGCACCTGTTGAGCCCACCTCGCCCGGCACCAGGTTGCGATCGACGATGCCGGCCGGCACCAGCGGCGAGAAGGTGTGGGCCACCAGCGTCTTCTGCGGGTCGTACACGATGACGTACTTGACGCCGTTGATGGCGGCGAACTCGGTCGACGATCGCCTGCACCGTCGACGCGTCGCGCGTCAGCAGGAGATCGACGCCCGAGCTCGCGCAGGCTCTTGGCGATGGCGGTCCCCTTGAGGTGAACTCGTCCGTCAGGTTCGTGGTCAAGGCGCGGATCGAGATCCACCAGGTGATCGCCGCCAGCGGCACGAGGGTCACCGTCAGGAACAGGATGATCTTTCCGAGGCAGGCCGAGTCGCACGGTTCGTGCTTGCTCATGCTTTCACCGCCGCCGCCCAGTCTGTGATGGGGGCCCATCGACCGTTCACCACTCTGGTGAAGTACACGTTGTCGAGTCCCTGATGCCGTTCCGGTCCGAACGTGAGAGGCGCGCCGATACCGAGGTCGAAGTTCTTGAGCGATTCCAGCGCCTGCCGGAAGCCCGTGCGCGTCGGGTTCGGCCCGGTGCGGCGCAGGCCCTCGACGATCACGCGCGCGTTGACGAAGCCCTCGAGGCTTCCGGAAGCTCAGCTGCTCGGGCGCCTGCTTGGCATCGCGCAGCGCGTCCGGCACTTGTGGATTGTGCTTCTCCATCAGCGTGCGGTACTCCACGACGCCGGGCAGGCTCACGTCGTCGTAGCTCGGCACCACCTGCGAGTTGACGCAGCGCCTGCGTGTAGTCACGCCCGCTCGCCTGCCCGTGGCGCAGGAGAAGGCTCAGCATCGCCTCGGAGCCGACGAACGAGACGTTCGAGATGGGTACGGCCCAACCGTGATCGCGCGCGGTCCGGATGAACGCGCCGCAGCCCTGGTAGGCGCCCGTGCACAGGACCGCCTCGACGCCGGCCTGCCGGAGAGCCTGCACGGCCGGAGTCATGTCATCCTCGAACTTGGCGCCGCGGACGTAGGTCGCCTCGGCGGCGATGCGCGCCCCGCGCTGCGCCAGGCCGCGCGCGACGCCGTCGGTGCCGCTGCGGCCGTAGGCGTCGATCTGGTAGTAGACGCCGAACTTGCGGACACCCGTCTGCCAGAGCCGCTCGACCAGCGCCATCATTTCCTGGCGGTAGGAGGCGCGGATGTTGAAGACCTGGTCGAGGTAGGGCTCTTCGCGCTGCGGCTGGGCGCCGGTGAAGTTGCCGACGAGGATCACCTGGCGGTCGGCGTAGCGCTTGATCACCGGCAGCGCGCGCGTGAGGGTCGGCGTGCCGACGTAGTTCGAGAGGAAGAACACCTGCTCGCGCTCGACGAGGTCGATCGTGTTCTTGATGCACGGCGTCGGCTCGTAGCCGTCGTCGAGCGCCACGACCGAGATCGAGCGGCCGTGGATGCCGCCGCGCTGGTTGATCTCGGAGTAGTAGGCCAGCGCGCCGCGGTAGAGCTCGATGCCGAGGCCGGCCGAGGAGCCCTTGAAGGCGGCGCTCATCCCGATCTTGATGTCCCGGGCGCTCACCCCGGGCGTGCCGCGCAGATCGACGACCTTGGAGACTGGGCGTCTGGCCCCAGGCTCGCTGGTTCCGGCCGAGAACGCCGCCCGCCACGGCCCCGGAGAGCACCTTGAGCACCGTCCGCCGCTTCATCGTCATGCCGCCCTCCCGTCATTCATTCCCTCCCGCGGCGCTTCTCTCAGCGCGCGCAGAAGCCGACCCGGATCGAGCAGCGGGACGAGCCGCTCGCCATCCGGCAAGAAGCCGAGCGCCCACCGCGCGTGGCGGCTGCGGGCTCGACTCGTCGAGGGTCACGATGCCGCCGAAGGCCTCGAGGCTGACGTCGCCGTCGATGACGAGCGCCACCTCGAATCCCTCGGCCTCCACGATCAAGGTCGACACCTTGCGCGCGCCCCGGCGCGCCGCAAGCCCGAGCACGGCCCGGGCGTCCGCGATCGGCACGACGTCGCCGCGTAGATTGGCGACACCCGACGATGCGGCGGCGCCAGCGGCACCGTGGTCCACTCCTCGAAGATCGCCACCTCCCGCACCTGGGTGACGTCGATCGCGAACGGCTGACCGGCGAGCGCGAACACGCACGCCCGGACCGCCGCGGGGTCGAGCAGGCTCGTCGTCATCGGAGGAACCGCCGCACGAGCGCCAGCAGCTGATCGGGAGTGAAGGGTTTCGCGAGGTACTCGTCCGCGCCTTGCCGCATGCCCCAGACGCGGTCGCTGTCCTGGTTCTTCGAGCTCACCACGATCACGCGCGCCTGCTTGGTGCGCTCGTCCCGGCGTACGCCGCGAAGCGCGTCGAAGCCGTTGCGCTTGGGCATCACGATGTCGAGCAGCACGACGTCGGGCCGCTCCTTGACGATCTTCTCCTCCAGCTGGTCTCCGTCCAGGTAGGTCAGGACGTCGTACCCGGCCGACCGGAGAATGGTCTCCATGACCTGAAGCTCCGAATAGGCGTCGTCGACCACCATCACCTTGGGCATCAGACGCAGGCCTCCCGTGGCGTTCTGCCGGCGTGTCCGCCATATGTGCCTCGGTGCAACCCATCTGCCAGCGCGAGCGTCGGTGGGGCGCGGCTTTACGCTCGAACAAACGCGGCAGTAAGGCGACGAGGCCCTCCGCGAACCGCTCTTCGTGACAACTGGTCCGTTTCGATGACAAGTTCTGTCAATGGCGTGCCGCGCCAGGGTGACTCGTCTTCGTCAAGCACGCGACAGGACAGGCGCGAAGGCGCGTCAAAGCCACGTGGCGAAGATTTTGAAGGTCTGAGAATGCGTCATGGTCTTGGCGCGGATCTGGCACAGGCTCGGGGCAGGCGGCGGCAGCCGACGAGCGCCCAGATGTTCCGACAGGCGCAACGCCTCCGGGATGAGGGGCGCTTCCGAGGACGCGGCCGAGCTCGTGGCGGACGCGTTGATCCGGGAGCCTGCGAGCGTCGTCGGCCACCTGCTCGCCGGCTCGCTCCACATGGCCCTGCGTGAAAGCGGCCAGGCGCGGACATCGTTCGAGCGAGTTCTCGCGCTCGAGCCGACTCAACCCCGAGCCCTGCTGGGGCTCGCGCGCCTCGCGCTCGAGGACGGTGAGGCGAAGACCTGTCGTGACCTGCTTTCGCGAGCGCTGGCGCGCTATCCCGACTTTCCCGGAGGCACGCGCCCTGCTGGATGTCGCGCGGGATCTCGGGCCGAGCGCCGACCCCAAGCGCGCGGCGACACCGGTGATCGTGCCGACGGCGATACCAGATCGCGACTCCGGCGAGCGATGCCGGCGGTGACGACGGTTACGACACCGGCCGCGGCGCCGGGCGCCGGCGGTGAAGGGTGCGGCGCCCGCCGATCGTCTGCATCTGCCGACCGAAAGCCGCGAAGCACTGTTCATGCGCCCGGACGCGACCCTGGTCTTCGCCGAGCCGCGCGGGCCGCGGACCGAAGCGGTCGCCGCCCGCGCGGTGAAGCTCGCGCGCATCGCGACCGCGGTGCTCGCGCGAGCCGGATTCGGTCCGCTGCGCCACGCGGTGATCGAGGGCGCCGCGGAGACGACGTATCTCCGCACCGATGACGCGGCGCTGCCTCACCTTGGCGTTCGATCGCGACGTGACGAGCCGCGACCGCGGTCGCCCACCTGGAGCGGGTGTGGGGCAGCTGCCGCTCGGAGCTCGCATGAGCACCGCCGCCGCCGTCGCGCGGCCCGCGCTCGGACGCGACCTCCGCGATGCTGCTCGCCGAGCTTCATGAAGCTCGAGCACATCACGGGCGGGCTCGTCGTCGCTCCCGACGGGCTCGTGATCGCCGCCGATCTTCCGCGCGAGGTCGAGGCGGAGCCGCTGTCCGCGCTGGCGGCGACGCTCGGACGCGAGCTCGAGCTGCGCGGTCCGCGGCTTCGACGCGGAACGTTCCCGATGGCGCAGTTCGCCAGCGTGAGCGGCACCGCGCATTTCTCGGCAGCACTCCCGTGGGTTTCATCGTGCTGCTCGGCGAGCCGCAGCGCGGACAACGATGCGGTCCGCGCAGCGCTGCGCGCGGCGGTCGGAGCCGTCTATCGCGCCTCGGGCGAGATAGTCCGTCGCAGCTTTCGCGCGAGTCGCGCGCGACAATCCGGCAACCCTCGTATTTACTCGTAAAAAACTGCTAATAGTTCTTGCTGGTTTCCTGACGCCTTGGGAGTAAGCTTTGCGCTCACCTAAGGAGAGTCAGGCCATGCACGACGGTGGGCGCTCGATCCTGATCGTGGTCCCGAGAAGCGGAGCAGGACGCGTGTCGGTCGCTGAGCCACACGTTCGCGGATGACTCGACGGTCGAGGTGATCGTCGACCGCCGGCTCACGGACCGGCGCGCGACGGACGGATGCGCACCGACCCGGAGCGGCGCCGTGGCGATCGACGAACCCGGCCCGATGCGACGACGCGCGAGCTGAAGGTCGATCGATGGATCGCGGTTCCGCGCACCACGACGAAGATCGATTTCGACGATCCGGATTCGAAGGCCATCCTGTTCCTGTGCTGCAGCCAGCACATCGTCCCCTGCCAGAGATGCCAGAACACGTACCGGCTCGGCTGGATCTCACGCTCGGAGCCCGGCATGTTTCCGTGCCCGCTCTGCGGGAGCGATCTCACGCCGGTGGTCACCGCGCACGCCCAGGTCTGCGTCGTACTGGGTCAATCGCGGCGGCGTCAAGCGGCCGCTGACGCGCGTGGGCGCCAGCGAGCCGTCCGCGCAGGCCGCCACGGGCTGACGTATGCCGAGTCTCTGGTCTGCGCCGCCGGCTCAGCCGCGCGGACCACGAAGTAGCTTGTCTGGCTCGTAGACGACGCCGCGCGCGATCACGCGCTCGATCGCGTCTGACGTTGCGGATGTCGGCGAGCGGATCCGCGGTCAGCAGCAGGAGATCCGCCGAGCGACCCGCCGCGATCGTCCCGAAGACATCGCGACGGCCCAGCCGCTCGGCGGGCCGTCGCGTCGCCGCCATGATCGCCTCCATCGGGGAGAGCCCCGCGCGCACCAGCAGCTCGAGCTCGCGGTGCAGCGAGAAGCCCGAGACGATCGCGACGTTCGGACAATCGGTCCCCGCCATCACGATGCCGCCGGCGCGATGGAAGCCGCCCACCAGTGCGAGGATGTTGTCCCACGCGCGCCGCATCCGATCCTTCGCCGCTTCCGACGCCGTGTGAGCGGCGGGCGCGGCGCTCGGCCCATCGGCCGACCAGCTCCTGCCCACCGCCGCGGGCAGGACGCGGCAGGAGCTTCGTGCGCTCCGGGTCGTCCATCGACGTATCGCCGACGTCGTCGCCGAGCGCGACCGGGCGCGCGGCGTAGAGCACCAGCGTCGGGTCGAGCACGGTGCCGGCGGCGATCAATCCGTCGTAGAGGCGGCGCACCGAGTCGGAGCGCGGGTCCAGATCACCGAGCCATCGCCAGAGCCAGCCGCCGTACTCGAACGGACTCAACCTCGCGGGCTCGGCCAGCCAGAAGCCCTGCGGCGCGAGCTGGCCGAACACGTTCACGTGCTCCACCGAGTCGACGCCGGCCAGCGCGGCCTCGGCGCCCCAGGTCGCGTGCTGGTGCATGAAGACCGGCAGGCCGCGCGCGTGGGCGCGCGCGCACGCGCGGCGCGCAGTGTCGGGTCGCACGGTCACGTAGAGCTTGATCGCCATCCACACCCGCGTCGGCCAGCGCGTCGACCTCAGCTTCGGTTCGCGCCGAGTCGAAGCGACGGCAGAAACCGGCGAACCCTGCGTACGGCTCGCCTTCCTCGAGCATCGGTCCGGTGAAGAGGATGCGTGGGCCGGGCCGAGCGCCCGAGTCGACCGCGGTGCGGTACGCCGCGACGTCGTGGAGCTGGCCGCCGAGATCCAGCACGGTGGTGACGCCGGCGGCCAGGAAGAACTCCGGATGCCATTTCTCGGGCGTGTAGACGTGCACGTGCATGTCGACGAGCCCGGGGATCACGAACTTGCCTCGGCCGTCGATCACCGTGGCGCCCTCGGGGACGTGTGTCGTCGCGGCGGGACCGACCGCGAGAATCGTGGTCCCCTCGATGACGATCGTGGCGCTCGGGAGCGGGGCCGCCCAGTTCCGTCGATGGCGGTGGTGCCGACAACGGCGAGCCTGTGGATTTCTCTCACGTTAGAAATACTATTGTTATCGATATCTTAGGACACCGACACCGGCATTTTACCAACAGGTTTATCCACACCAGTGCATAACTTACATGCGCCTCGGGACTCACGCGGAACGCCGCGATTCAGTGCCTGACCGAGGCGACTTTCCCGATCACGCGCAACACTGACTGCGACTCGGTCTGCTTCGCGGGCGCGATACGCGGCAGCCTCACGACGAACTCGCTTCCGTGACCAGGACCCTCGCTGAAGGCCTCGACCTGCCCGCCGTGCAGCTCGACGAGCCGGCGCACCAGAGTGAGCCCGACACCGAGTCCGCCTTGCGCGTGAGCGAGCCGACGCCTCGCCCTGCGAGGGCGCGTCGAACATGTGCGACAGGAGCTTGGGTGGAATGCCGATGCCGGTGTCGGAGACGCCGATGATCGCGAGCGTCCCCTCGCCGATGACGCGAATCCGAATCGTGCCGCCCGGCGAGGTGTACTTGATCGCGTTCAACAGAAGATTCGAGACGATCTGCGTTGAGCCGCGTCGGATCCGCGTTCGCCCAGACCGGCTCGGCGCGGACGTCGACGACGTGACGCTCCAGCCGGCCCGTCCCCGCCAGATCGCTCACCGACCGCTGAATGCTGGTCGCAGAGATTCAACGGCTCGCGCGCGAGCGCGATCTCCCGGTGGTGACGTGGACGATATCGAGGAGGTCGTCCACCAGCCGGCCGAGGTGCGTGATCTGGTGACGGATCGCCTCGCGCGCGCGGACCGCGACGTCGTCGTGTCCGCCGATGCGGTCGAGCACGCTGACCGCGCTGATGATGGCCGCGAGCGGATTGCGGAGCTCGTGCCCCAGCATCGCCAGGAACTCGTCCTTCGCGCGGTTCGCGGCTTCCGCCTCCGCGCGCGCGGCCTGCTGCCCTGATCAGCAGGTGCTCGCGCTCATGCTCGACACGGCGGCGCTCCTCGACGACCGCGCCGGCCGAGATGGCCATCACGGACACCGTGCCCATGAAGACTTGCAGCAGCAGGAGCGAGTCGTTCGTCGGCACGCTGGCCAGCGGACCGAAGCCGTGCAGGTCTCCCAGATCGCGATGCCGGACAGCACCGCGACGAGCATCGGCGGCCTCGCGCTGCCTGGAAGCGCACCGCGGCCCACACGAGCGGAGGCGTGCACAGGAACGTGAGCGGGAGCGTCATGAACCCGAGGTGCGCGAGTCCTTCGCCGAAGACGGCCAGCCCGATGAGGGTCGTGGTGAGCCAGAGGGCCGCGGCCTCGAGCAGGCGGCCGCGTGACGGGCTCCGACCCCAGTCGCGGACGAGCAGCACCAGGAGAGCGCGCGAAGACCAGGGCGCCGGTGGCGTCGCCGAGCCACCACGTGAGCCAGATGCCGTCGAAGTCGGACCACTGGGCGAAGCCGCCGAGCGAGAGGCTCACGACGCCGATCGATCGCGCTGACCAGGCTCGCTCAGGAGACCCGCCAGCGCGGCAAACTTGAAGAACGTCCTGCGCGTGGTCGAACGCCCGCACGCCGTTCGCGTAGCGATTGACGAGATACGCGCCGAGCAAACCCTCGAGCGCGTGTTGCCGAGCGCGATCGCGACCGACGTCGCCGGCGATCCGGCGGTACTCACGTTCACGACGAACGCGCCGGCGAGAATCGCCGGCCAGACCCGATAACCGAGCGTCAAGAACGCGGCAATGGCGATTCCGGTCGGCGGCCACACCGGCGAAACGCTCGCATGCACCGACGCGAGCGAGAGCCCGAGCTTTCCCGCGAGGACGTAGAGGCCGAACAGCCCGGCCAGACTGAGCGGATATTTGCGATCGGCGAGCATATGAGAGTGCGCGCCCTCGTTCTGGCTGGGTCCGTTCGCACAGGCCCGACCCTGTCGTTAGAGGTCGCTACTCTGGCCCCACTCCGCATCGAACGCAACCTCAAAGTGAGGATGCAACCGTCGCGCGGTCGACGGCAGACTTCGAAGACTACGGAGAATCGGCGGGACGACGCTTGCCGGTGACCGGAACCGTGCGTCGTCCGGCGGCTCCGGGCCGACACTCATCGAGCGCGATTCCGATCACTTCGCTCTTGACGCGATCGATCAGACGCTTGGCCTTCGAGACGACGCGCTCGGTCGCGTCTTCGACGCGCGCCGCGTACGCTTCGATCGCGCCGTTCGCGCTCGACGGATGCTTGGTCGCGGCGGCGGCGTCGCGCCCATCGCCGGCCGACGGATTCGCCGCGTCGCCGCCGCTCGGACGCGGGACGCCGGTCGGACGCCAGCTGACGCGTCGGCGCCAGATTCGCCGACTGGCGAGCGGCCTCAGGCTGAGCTCATCCGTCCGCCGGACGACGTCACGATCACGAGGCGCGAGCGTGAGAATCCGCTCGAGGAGGCGCCAGGATGAGCGCCACCATGACACGCGCCGGCGGCGCCGACGACCCGCCCCGATCGTGACTCGTGCCGGCGCTTGAAGCTCAGGATGTTCTCGAAACGCGCGCGCTCTTCGGCGTCAGGCTCCGCCCGAGGGCGAGACGTCATCGGCACGGCCGGCACGATCGCGAAGCCCTTGGTCCTCACCGCGAGATCGACGTCCGGATTGTGGCGGCGCTCGACCGGACACCGGCTCGGGTGCGCCGGATTTCGTGTCGAACACGTCCCGCGCACGCCGACGATCCATGACGATCTCGACTTCGTCATCAGGATCCAGCGAAGCCTGCAGGCTCAGGACCAGCTCGCTGCACTGCAACGGATCGCACGACACGATGCAGAGGCTTCTGCGCGAGGTCTTCATGGTGTCCGCCTTGGGGCGCCGCGTGCGGTCAGGGCCCGAGTGGAATTTCGACTCGTTTGTCGCCCGTGATCACGCGCACCCGGATATCGACGGGTGACGAGGCCGTCGGCAGCGAGCCGCGATAGGTTCCGCGATCCGGGTAGAAGTCCATGCGGACGTTCTCGACGGTGCCGTCCGGCATGCGAGCGAGGAGCAAGACTTCGGCGTCCGGCAGCGGCTTGCCCGCCGGGTCCACGATTCGCGCGGAGTACGTCCCGCCTGACGAGCCCGCCTCGCGGCTGAGCTCGACGCGAGGCAGCCCCGCGAACCGCGGCGAGACCGATCTGGACAACGGCTCTGACGGCGGCGGCGGCGCGACGGCGGCCTGTCTCGGCACCGGCGTGCTCGTGCTCGGCCGAGCTGTTTCCGGCGCGCGCGATCGCCGTGCGGCGCCTGGTGCGGTCGACGATCCCGGTGTACCGCTGCTCTCGAGTGTCGGGGCTCCCGCGTCGCGCGACGGGTCGACCCTCGCGGCACTCGCGGCGGCAGCGGGCTCGGGGGCGAAGCCGGTCCGCGGAGCGGTCGGTCGACCTGGAGGTGCTTCAGTCGCTGGCGCGCGCGCCGGAGCGTCGGCAGCCGGTGGCTTGTCGGCGACGACCAGGCGCCCGCGCCTGAGACGCCGCGCGCCGGGTTCGACGCGTGGCGCTGTCGCCGGCGGGTTCGAGGAGTTCGTTGCGCTCGAGGAGCTCGTGGTGTCGGTCGACATGTGCTGTGCGACGGTCTGCTTGAGCGCGTGGCCTGTCGGCGACAGGATGAACGCCACCGCGGCAACGGCGATCAGCGCCGCGATCGAGCCACGGGACCAGATTGCTCGAGCGCTCGCGCTTGAAGCTCGCGAATCGCCTCGAGCCTCTCCTCGTCGTCATCCCCGTCGTCAAACCCGCCGTTAGACCGCGCGAACGCCGTCAAACCCGACGTCCGAGCTCCGGCGCCGAGGGAATCCAGCAGAGACGTCGGCGTACGGCGTCCACCTTGGCTCGGCGCCGGCACGACGGCGAAGCCGTTTGCCTTCAGCGCGAGATCGACCTGAGGCCGGCGGCGCCGGTCCTGCGTGGGATCCCAGTCATCCGAGGGCCTCGCCGCTCCGCCGGTCCACGATGATCTCGAGCTGCTCATCCGGGCGCATCGATGCGCCGAGGGCCGCGATGAAGTCGTTACCGCGGAGCCGATCGCGAGACACGATGCAGAAGGCACGTGGGTTGATCAGCCACGAGGATAACCTCCTGTAGCAACGCCGATGCCGAACGCGGATCCAGAACGGGAACGTGCCCTGGGCACCCGCGGCGAGCGGAAGCTCGCGTCAGGTCAAACGCGGATCGGGCCGATGCAGGCAAAAATGCTCAGCTGGTCGGGACCAAGGGCGGGTAGAAGTTACCTGATACCGGGTAACTTCTACACGTCGCCGGCCGCTCGGCGCAGACGTCCGGGCCGGGTATCGAGTACACTCCCGACCACCTCGCGCGACGAACGGAGGACGCGACATGAGGCAGAGCCGTGATCAAATCCTGACGAGCCACGCCGGAAGCCTGCCGCGCCCCGAGGCGCTGATCGACGCGAATCGCGCGCGCGAATCGGGCATGGCGACGGACGAGCGCCGCTTCCAGGACCAGCTCCGCGACGAGCGTCGCCGAGGTCGTGCGCCTCCAGAAGCAGGCCGGCATCGCGATTCCGGGCGACGGCGAGTTCGGCAAGTCGATGGGGCACAAGGTCAACTACCGAGCGTGGTGGAGCTATTCGTTCCAGCGCCTCGGCGGGCTCGAGCTCGGCACGGCGGGCCTCTACGACATGCCGGCGCATCGATCTCGCCCCGGCGAGGTCGTCCTCACGAGCTTTGCGGATCGTCGCGACCGGCTGAAATTCGCCGCCGCCTACGCCGATCCGGATTCGGGCATCACGACCGGGCCGCGCGCCGCGCTCTGGCCGGTGTGCGTCGAGCAAGCTGACGTACACGGGCCACGCCGCGATCCAGTCGGACATCGCCAACTTCAAGGCCGCGCTGCAGGCGGCGGGTGTCGACGAGGGCTTCATGACCTCGATCGCGCCGGGCAGCGCCGCGCGCATCGCGAATCGGCACTACAAGACCGACGAGGAATTTCTGTACGCGTGCGCCGACGCGATGCGAGAGGAGTACAAGGCCATCGTCGACGCCGGGCTCGTCCTGCAGCTCGACGATCCGGCGATCGCCGAGAACTGGGACATGGTCAACCCGGAGCCAGCGGTGGCCGACTACAAGAAGTTCTCGATGGTCCGCGTCGAGGCGCTCAACCACGCCATTCGCGGGCTACCCGAGGATCGAATCCGATTCCATCTCTGCTGGGGCAGCTGGCACGGCCCGCACACGACGGACATTCCCATGCGCGACATCGTCGAGGTCATGCTGGCCGTCAAGTGCCGCGCGTACTCGTTCGAGGCCGCCAACGTGCGCCACGAGCACGAGTGGAAGGTGTGGCAGGACGTCAAGCTGCCGGACGGCAAGCTGATCCTGCCGGGAATCGTGAGCCACGCCACCAACGTGGTCGAGCATCCTGAGCTCGTCGCCGAGCGCATCGCCCGTTTCGCGAACGCGGTCGGCAAGGAGCGCGTGATCGCCTCGACCGACTGCGGCCTCGGCGGACGCGTTCATGCGCAGATCGCCTGGGCGAAGCTCGAAGCCCTCGCGCAGGGGGCCGCGCTGGCGACGCGGCAGCTCTGGCGCTCGCACGACCTCAGCGCCCGGGCTGCTGGTTCCTTCCCGCCTCCATGCCAGCGCTCTGTGCTGGGGCTCCGGCTGGCGGTGTGATCCGGCGCGCTCGGGAGATATGCGGTTGGCCGGCTCGCCGGGAAGCCGCTGCTGATGCGCTTGCGGTTGCGGCTGGGGTGCGCGTGCCGACGGCTGCGCCGGTGGCGGCGTCGGTCGCTCGTTGCCGCGCCCGACGTCACGCGGCGCTGACGGCGCGGGACCGGACGCGCGCGTTGGCGTCCGGCCGCGGCGCGTTGCCACCGGGGCGCGGCGCGCCGGCGTCAGGACGCGGTGCATTCACTTCCGGGCGCGGTGCGCTGACTGTCAGGACGCGGCGCGTTCGCTTCAGGGCGCGGCGCGTTCGCGCTGGGACGTTGAGCGTCGCCGCCAGGGCGCTGAGCGTTGCCGTCGGGCCGCTGCGCGCCGTCGGGCCTCGGCGCGTTGCCGTCTGGGCGCGGCGCGTTGCCGCGCAGAGCGGCGCCGCCGGCGGCTCGGGCGCGCCGAATTGCCGCGGCTGGAGGCGGACGCGCCCGCTCCACCTCGCTGTTGCCGAACGTCGGCCGCGCGGGCGCCGATCCCGTCGAGGCCGGCCTGGGCGCGGGCACGATCCGAGGCGGCGGTGCGCGCGACTGCTGCTGCGCGAGCCCTCGCGCGCGCGGCCGTTGCGCCGCGTCCGCCGTCGGCTCGAGGCGCTGTCCAGCGGGGCGCGGACCCTCGTGACGCGGCGCGCGCGTGGCGACCACGGCGCGCGAGATCGTGTGCTCGGGCGGACGCGGCGCGCGCCCATTGCCGGCGACGTAGCTCGATGCGTCCGGCGTGACGCGGATCGGTGTCGCGCGCCGGCTCGAGACGACGCGCGTCGACATGCGCGATGCGCGCCTGCTGGACGTTGCCGCCGCGGCCGAAGCGGTCTTCGCGCACCGCCACCACCGCGTGCTCGACGGTGGTGTTCTTGTAGACGTTGATGTTGGTGACGTTCACCACCGTCGTGCGGTTGATGACGACGTTGTTCACGACGCGCGGCCCGCCCCAGCCGTGCCCACGTCGGCCGACCGATGAACTGTGGTCTGCCCCACCACGGCACGAGGGCTCCCCCAGCTCAACGCGACCCAGCTGATTCCCGGAACACCGATGGCGACCCTGACGCTCGGCGCCGCCGAAGAACGCGACCAGCGCCGGGGCGTACGCGGGCCTGAACGATCACGGGCCCCGGCGCCCACGCCCAGTAGCCGCTGACGGAAACCCAGCGCCCGTAGTGATACGGAGCCCAGCCCCACGGCGCGGTATCGACCCAGGTCCAGCCGTAGTACGGGTCGAGCACCCATCGGCCCGGTGCTGTACGGTGCCCAATCCGCGGGGACAGACTGAGGAACCCACACGGAGCCATACGTGGAACGACTCGCCAATCGCCGTAGTGGTCGAGGTCGTCGACGCCGTACACGCCGGACGAGACGTAGCGCGAGCTGACCGCGTCGATCAAATCGTCGGTCCGCGCGTAGTTCCAGCTTGTCCCAGACGTCGAGCTCGGGCGCCACGTAGCTGCGCACGGTCGGTGTCGGCGTGCCCTTCGAGAACGACCTCTTCGCTCGCCGCGACGGCGACGGCCTGACCGCCGGCCGGCGTCATCGTCGCCTGCCCGGAACGCCGCGTGACGAACGAGCGTTCGCCGTCTCCGTCACGTCGACGCGGTAGTAGCCCGGCGGTCGATCGTGAAGCGCCGCGTGAGGCGTGTCGAGCTCGACGGTGCGGCCCGCCTCGATCGTGCGGAGGTCGAGCGACACGTGACCGGAGGTGACCTTGATCTGAACGAAGTCGGGCTCTGGTTCACAAGGCCGAGCTGGGAGTCGCCCCAGGCCCGGACGAACGCGCGCCCACCTACCTGGAGCTCGAGATTGCCGCGATTACCCGTGTAGAGCTCGTCCCCGGGCGCCAGGGCCGTGTTGACCTCGGCGGGGGCCCAGTCCTGCGCTCCGGGCCGAAAATAAGAGACCTCGCCGTCGGCATAGCTCAGTCGCGGCGGGGTACGCGCCGATCGAGCCTTCATCGCCTCGGCCGCCGCGCGCGGCCCCGACACCGAAGACCATCTGGGAGACGAGGTCAACGCCAGAACAGCCGAGATTGTCAGCCTTCCGGTCCGGCAGCGCATGAGAGGCCCCCTTTCTTTCCCTCTGCTTCAGGTGCTTGGACGGCCCAGCCTGGCCCCCAATTCATTGTGAACCACAGGGCGACTTGACGTTGCCAGGTACACGCGAGCACACTCTGTCCGTCCATATAGAGTGGGAGGAATGACAGTGAAGAAGGGGCCGATCGTCGCCGGAGCCGTCCTGGCCTCTTGCCACCAGTCTAATGGTCGTGCCCGAACGCCGCGTTCGCCCAACGGTCCAGGGGCGTCGCGGTGAGCGGCGGCAGCCGCGTGTTCGTCGGCGCCGGGGACGTGCGGTCGTCGGCGGTGGTGGACGCGCGGTGGTGCGGCGGCGGACGCGCGGTCGCGTGACGCTCGGGCCGCCGTCAATCGTCCGGGATTCGTGCACCATCCGGATTCGTGCATCGCCCGTTCCTGCGCCCGTTCTTCCCGTTCGGGGTGGGAGTGGTGGCAGCGGCGCCTCCTCGTGTACGGCGCGCCGTACTACTACCCTTCGGACTACTACCCGCCTCCGGCGTACTATCCGCCGGCCGTACTACGATCCGCCGGTGAGCTACAACGCGCCTGCGAGCTACGGGCGCCGCCGAGGCGTGGGACGGTGGCGGTCGCGCCGGCCCCGCCGCAGGCGCCACCGACGTCGAACGTCGCGGAGTTCCCGACCGGCCGCTACGAGCTTCGTGGCGACGGCGTGTCGACGCCGTACACGTGGGTGTGGATCCCGAATCCGCCGACGTCGCCGCCGCCCGCACGGCTCCGACCGCGCCCCCGTGGGTCCGAGCTCGGGGAGCGGCCCGGTACGTCCGCACGTGCGGGCCAGCTCTATCGCTGGACCGATGCGCAGGGCGTCGTGTACTGGACCGATCGGCTGGACGCCGTCCCGGAGCAATACCGCTCGAAAGTGAAGGCGCACGTCCTCCTGAGCGCCGAGCTCGTAGTGACCGGCGCTGCGCCTGACCTCGATCAGGCGCAAGCCCGCGCACCGTTACTGAGCGAGAAAATCCCGAAGGACGCGCACCACGGCGTGGTCTGCTCGAGATGCGGCGCGTGACCGGCGCTGTCGATCATCTGGACGCGAGCGCCCGGAATACGCGCGCGTGAACTCGTCGGCGTAGACCGCCGGGCACCAGGCGGTCCTCGCGACCCCAGACCAGCAAGGTCGGCGCCTTCACGCGGTGAATCCGCTTCTTCAGGCCCCTTGTCGGGAATGGGCCAGATGAATTTCCCGGTCGTGCCCATCGCCCACATGAGTCGCACGCGCGCGCCGCGGTTGCCGCCGCGTCCTGCGCGTCCGACCGCGGAAACATGAGACGCGCGGCGTCGCCGTCGGGATCGCGGAAGATGTGAGGCGCGTAGCGCGGCGGGCTCGAGCATCATCCAGTTCACGATGCGGTCCGGATCACGCCAGAAGCCGAGCGGCGCGATCATCGCCAGGCGCCGAACGCGATCGGGATACGACGCCGCCACCTCGCACGCGACCATCCCGCCGAAGGAGTGGCCGACGAAGCGCGGCGTTGTCGGATGCCCAGGGTCTCCAGCAAGCTCGTCGTAGCAGCAGCACGAGGTCCCAGAGCCCGTCGAGGTGGTAGATGTCGTCGTGCGCCTCGGGCGTCGTCCCGGATGGTCGGGCGCGTAGACCGTGAAGCTCTCGGCCAGCTGGTCGAGGAACGGATCCCACGTGAGCCCCCACGGACCGTGGAAGAAGACCAGCGCGGGTCCGCGTCCCTTCGAGACGACCGCGCATGCGAACCCGCCCCTGCCAGACGGTGATGATGCGCTCGTCCGCCCCGGTCGTGGCGGGCGCTTCGACGCGGACGCTCATGTGCCGCCCGCCGCGACGCCGGCCGGCATCGGCACCGCGCGCTGCCGGAGCCGCTCGGGCCACCAGTGATTCACCCATCCCTCGTCGTCCCAGATGCCGCGCAGCGCCCGGCAGCACCTCGCGGCCGAACAGCTCGATGTTCTCGAGGGCCAGCTCGTGCGGCATCGAGCCGATCTGCGAGGAGCACCATCAAGTTCCCGACGCGCAGGCTCTTGATCACTTCCTCCTTCAGGCGATCGCGCACGGTGGCGGGGCTGCCGGCGATGACGAAGCCCTTCTCGACGAAGTCACGGTAGCGGAGGTTCTTCGGGATTCTCGGCCCGCCGCACCGGATTGCTCATCGTCGCGACGAGGCTCCGGTAGTCCTGGTTGCCCGGCGGCGAGAACCACATGCGCGGGCACGTGCAGGCACTTGTGATAGAAGTACTCGACGTGCCGCGCGTACTTCTCCTCGGCGCGCGCGTCGTTCTCGGCCACGACCACCAGCTGCAGGAAGCCCGCGCGGTACGGATTGGCGCTCGCGGCCCTTCTCGGCCACCACGCGCCAGTAGCCGTCCATCATCGTCTTCGCGGACCGGGCGCCCGAGTAGCTCAGGAAGCAGTAGCAGACGTCGTGCTCGACGGCGAAGTCGAAGGTGCTGATGCTGCCCGAGCCCGGGACCCACACCGGCGGATGCGGCTGCTGGATCGGGCGCGGCCACAGGTTCACCGTCGCCGAGCTGGAAGTAGCGCCCGTTCCACGAGAAGATCTCGCGCGCCTGCCAGGCCTTGAGCGTCAGCGCGACGGCTTCGCGGTAGCGCTCGCGGTGCTCCATCGGCGTGATGCCGTAGCAGAGGTTGACGTCCATCGGGCTGCCGAGCGGCAGGCCGGCGACCAGCCGTCCACCGCTGATGCAGTCGAGCATCGCGTACTCTTCGGCGACGCGGAGCGGCGGGTTGGACGTCGGCAGGGTCGCGCCCATCTGCACGATGGCGACGTCCATGCCGTTCGTCGCCCGCGCGAGGACGCTGCCCATCAGATTCGGGCTCGGCATGAACCCGTACGCGTTCTGGTGGTGCTCGTTCGTGCACACGCCGTCGAAGCCGCGCCTGCGCCGCGTACGTGAGCTCGTCGAGCGTCCAGTTGTAGTACTGGCCGACCCGGCGCGCGTCGGCGAGCTCCCACCAGGGCGGCGTCACCCAGACGGACTCGTAGCGCTGCTCGAAGTCGGCCGGGAGCTCCCGGTGCGGCATCAGGTGGAATGCGCTGATCTTCATAGGCCCTCAGTCTCCCTGGTACCGCGGCGGGCGGACGAAGCCGCCGAGCTCGCGCCCGACCAGCGACGCGAACCGGATCGGCGTGCGGTCCTCGAGGTACGGTCCGATGGCCTGCAGCCCGATCGGCAGGCCGCCGCGGCTGCGGCCGGCGGGAAACGCCGTCGACGGTTGCCCGGCCAGGTCGCGACCGACGCGCAGAACAGGCCGATCTCCTCGAGCACGGGCTTGCCGTTCACGTCGAGCGTCTTCTTGATCGATTCCGGCGTCCCCGGAAACGGCTTGTCCCAGTGCGGGTACGCCGGCGTGATGAACGCGGGCATCAGGAGCACGTCCCACTCCCGGAAGAACGCGCGCCACGCCGCGCGATACTGCTCGCGCTGACCGAACCAGGCGACGTAGTCCGGCGCGCCGCTCTCGATGCCGCGCTGGGACGCGCGGCTCCACTCGTCGTCGCGCGTCCGCATGACGTCGAGCCGCGCGCGGCGGTCGGCGGCGGGCACGCGGGCGGAGGTCACGGCCGCGAGCAGCGACAGGTAGAGCGCGTAGTGCTGCCGGTGATCGCCGAGCGCGTCCGGCTGGACGGCCTTCACCTGGCAGCCCAGCCGGCCGAGACTCGATGCGACGTTCGCCAGCGCCGCGGCGCACTTCGGCGTCGACGGGCGCCCAATCGAGCGCCGGCAGCACCGCGACGCGGAAGCCGGCCAGCCGATCGCGGCGCGCCGGCGGAAGCGCGATCTTCCACGCGACGTCCTCGCCGACCTCGGGCCCCGCCGCGACGTCGAGCGCCAGCTCGAGATCCTCGCCGGAGCGCGCCATCGGCCCCTGCACGCCCATCACGACCGCGGCGTTCGGCATCGGCGGCATCGGGAACTGTCCGCTCCGCGGCATCGCCGTCTCGCTCGGCCGATGGCCGTAGACGCCGCAGAAGGCCGGCGGGCACGCGGATCGAGCCGCCGATGTCGCTGCCGAACTCGAGCGGCGTGAACCCGGCCGCGAGCGCCGCGGCGCCGCCGCCGGTCGAGCCGCCCGGCGTTCGCCCGAGATCCCACGGGTTGTTGGTCCGCCCGTAGACCGGGATTGACCGACTGCCAGTCGGCGAGCATCTGCGGCACGTTCGTCTTCGCCATGACGACCGCGCCCGCGCCCTTCACCCGCGTCGTGACCGGGCGCGTCGTGCTCCGAGCGGAAGTCTTTCCACTCGGACATGCCGGCGGTGGTGCGCAGGCCGCGGACGTTGATCGATTCCTTCAGGGTCATCGGCAGTCCGAGCAGCGGCGCGTCCTCGCCGCGGGCCCGGCGCGCGTCGGCGGCCTCGGCGTCGCGCCGCGCGCGCTCGAAGTCGGGCTCGACGATCGCGTTCAGCTCCGGATTGTGGCGCTCGATCCGCCGGCGGTGCAGCTCGAGCAGCTCGACGGCGGACACGCGGCGCGCCCGCAGCGCCGCGAGCATGTCGGTGGCGGTCGCGAAAGCATCGATGCGGTCACTCACGTGGCCATCCCTTTCCCGTGAACGCCAGCGACATTACCGCCGCCACCGAACAGGGTCAAGGATTCGCCCGCCGCGCACCCGCTTCGCCGCGCGCTCGAGCGCGGTCATGAAGGCCAGCAAGGCCGGACGCGGCGAGCGCTCGCGGCGCCGGACGATCCCGATCCTCCGGTGGAGCGCCGGACGCAGCGGAATCAGGTTCAGGCGCGCCGGCCCTCGCGTCGGCCTTGACCGCGATTTCCGAGACGACCGAGAGGCCGAGCCCGGCGCCGACCAGCTTCTTCGTCGCCTCGGCGTTCCGAGCTCCATCGCGACCCGCGGCGTGGCCCGGCCGCGCCGGAACCAGTCGTCCACCACGCGCCGGATGGTCCCGCCGCGCTCGTAGAGAATCACCGGCTCGCGGGCCAGCTCGGCGGCCGTCATCGGCGCTCGTCGTCGCCAGCGCCGGTCGGGCGGCGCCGATCGCCACGAGCCGGTCGACGTAGAACGGCGAGACGAGCAAGCCTCGGCCGACCGCAATGGGTAACGTCACGACGCCGACGTCGAGCTCGCCGCGCGATACGGCGGACGCGATCTCGCCCGCATTGCCCGTCACGACGACCAGCTCCAGATCCGGATGTCGTGCGCGGAGCCGCCGGAGCAGCGCCGGCAAGAGATAGATGCTGGCGGTGGCGCCCGGTGCCGACGGTCACCGCGCCCGGCCACGCGACCCTGCAGCCGCTGGATCGCCTCGCGCGCTTCGTCCAGCACCTTGAAGGCGCGCCCGGCGTGCTCGAGGAGCACGGCGCCGGCCTCGGTGGGCGACGCGCCGCCGTCCGCGTCTCACCAGGAGCGGCACGCCCAGCACGCGCCTCGAGATGCCGCACGTGATGGCTGATCGCAGGCTGGCTCAGGTGCAGGATCTCACCGGCCCGCGAGAAGCCTCCCGAGCGCGCGATCGCCTGCAACGTTCGGACGTGTACCGGATTGATGTCCACGCTGTGCGTGCCACTCCCGCGTGTCGGGAGCACAGTACCTCGAATCGAATATATTCAAACAATTCATTTTATGAATCCACATGCACGCCGGACACTCGGGGTATGAGCTCGACGTGACCATTCGGGACGCCGAGCCGGCCGACGCCGACGCGATCGCGGTGATCTACAACCAGGGCATCGAGGACCGCCTGGCGACGCTCGAGACCGAGACGCCGCTCGGCCGAGGAGCGGCGGCGCTGGCTCGCGGCCGCGGTCCCCGCCATCCGGTCATCGTCGGCCAGGTGGACGGTCGCGTCGTCGGCTGGGGCAGCCTGAACTCGTTCAACCTCGCGGCCCGGCCTACGATCACGTCGCGGACTTCTCGGTCTACGTCGGGCGCGACTGGCGCGGGCGAGGCGTGGCCACCGGCTGCTCGAGACGCTCATCGCGCGCGGGCGCGCGAGCTCGCGTACCACAAGCTGCGTGCTCGCGGCCTTCCCCTTCAACGCGGCCGGTCATCACGCTCTACCGGCGGCTCGGCTTCGCCGAGGTCGGCGTGTACCGCGAGCAGGGGCAGCTGGACGGCAAAGTGGGTCGACGTCGTCGTGATGGGAGCGACTTCTATGATCCGCGACGGCGGGCCCGCCGGTGTGGCTGAACGAATACCACGCGGATTTTCTCGTTCACGACCGCCTCCGAGGCGGCCCGCAGGAGCGGCACGCATCGGTCCGTGCTCGACGCGATTCGGCGAAGCCGGCGGCCGCGCCGGCGCCGCGTCGCCGAGGTGCTCGCGAGCCTCGGCCGGCGGCTCCTGCTCGCTTCTCTGAGCGCTACGTCACCTCGAGCGGACGGGCCACCATGATGCCGCTGTGCGTCCGTACGCTCGCCACGTAGGTCGCCAGGTCCTCGTCGAGGACGACCGCGTTTCGCGTGGTCGACGCGTGCAGAGCCTCGGGACACCGGCCTCGTCCCGGTACACCACGCCGGAGTGGGCGCAGTCGAGGCCGTCGATCGTGGTGGTGACGCCGACGATGTCGCCGGTGATCAACAGCCGCTGGGCGGCCGCGACCTTCTCTTTCGGCAGATAGAAGGTCGTGCGCGCATGATCTCGGCCTCGATCAGCGCGATCTTCGCGAGCTGGTCGGGGCTCGCCTTGAGCTGTCGATAAGCGCCGGGATGCGCGCTCATGAAGCTGACGCGCCGGGTGAAGCGCTCGGCGCCGGGAAGCTCAGGGGGTGATCAGTCGGACGACGCGCTTGGCCTGGTTGTCAGCGAACCAGTCGCTCAGGTAGTGCAGCCGTGAGCGCGTAGTCGGTCAGCTGGCCGCCGCGATAGCGGAGGAAGGTGACCTCGGCCAGCAGCGCGTCCGGTGTCCGCTCACCGTGCTTGAGGATCCGCGCGAAGGCGAGCGCCAGCTCGAAGAACGTGACGCAGTCCAGCCCCCGAAGGTCGACCGAGCACACCTCGCGGTCGTCGTAGAAGCTCCAGGGTCGAGGCGACGTAGGGCGTCTGCCGCAGGGCCATGCCGATCGCGCCGATGCGCTCGCCGATCGGCAGCTCGTCCACCGGCGCTCGCGCGCCTGGGTCAGGAGCCGATCGAAGACATCACGCCCCTCGAAGACCTTCGGATCCGGGAGCCGCCGGCCGAAACGGACCAAGGCCGGGAGATGGCCAGTATCCCGGCGCTCGCCAGGGCCCGACCCGTGATGGCGAGAAACTCTCGCGCGCGCCGGCGCGCGGGCTGAGTCATCCCACCCAGGATCGCACGCTCAGCCCCGCTCGGCCGAGCGCCGCTCCACCTCCTCGGCCAGCGCGCGATGCTCCGCGCAGCCGATCACCGAGACGTCCGGCGGCGGCCGGCGGCGTCGATCAGCCGGCGGATCGCCCTTCGCCGCCGCGCGGCCGGCGCCGGGTCGAGAGCCCCGCGCTCGATTTCGCGCTCGATGGTCGCCAGCGCCTGGCTTCGATACTCCTCGCTCCGGCAAATCAGCGCGAGATCGCCGCCGGCGCCGAGAAACCGCCGCGCCGCGTCCGCGACACCCCACGTACCGGCGACCGCCGCCATCTCGAGGTCGTCGCTCAGGACGAAGCCGTCGAAGCCGAGATGTCGCCGCAACAGCCCTGTGACCACCGCGGGCGAAAGCGAGCCCGGCAGCTCTGGGTCGAGCGCGCGGTAGCGGACGTGCGCGACCAGGACGGCGGGGCAACCGGCCGCGAGCACCGCGCCGGAACGGCACGAGCTCGCCGCGCTCCAGGTCGTCGAGCGTCGCGGACGTATCCGGCAGGGCGCGGTAGAGTCGACCGAGGTCAGCCCGTGCCCCGGGAAATGCTTCGCGACGGGCACGAGCCCGGTGGGCGAGGCATCGCCTCGACGAACGCGGTGCCGAACGCCGCCACGGCGGCGGGCGCCGAGCCGAAAGCCCGATCACCGATCACCGTGGTTGGCCGGATCGAGCAAGCAGTCGAGCACCGGCGCGAGCCCGGAATCGAAGCCGGCGGCGCGCAGCTCGCGCGCCATCGCGCTCGCGACCGCGGCGGCCAGACGAGGCTCGCCGGTCCGTCCGATGGTTGCCGCCGACGGAAATCGGGTGAACGGTGGTGGCAGGCGATGAACACGCCCGCCTTCGTGGTCGACCAACACCAACAGGTCGGGATCCAGGCGCCGCGCCTCGGCGGTCAGCGCGAGCACGATTTGCAGGGTTGGACAGTTGCGCGTGAACAGCACGATGCCGCCGGAGCCCGGAGCGGTCGGCCTGCGCCGCGAGCGCGTCCGGAATGCGCGTTCCGTCGAAGCCGATGGCCAGCAGGTGGCCGGCGCCGCGACTCACCCGGAGGGGGACCGGCCGGCGAGGTTGGCGACGATCACGCCGGAGCTCCACCGGATCCACCGGCTTCGCCACGTGCATGCTGAAGCCGGCCGAGAGCGAACACACTCGATCCTCGGGACGTCCGTAGGCGGTCAGCGCAACTGCCGGGAGTCTGGCCGCCGTCGGATCCGCCCAGCTCGCGCACCTTGCGGATGAGCGAGTACCCGTCCTCGCCGGGCATCTCGATGTCCGAGACGAGCACGTGCGGCTTCCACGACCGGAGCATCGCCAGGGCCTCCGGCGGCGAGGAGCACAGTCCGGGTCTCCGCCTCCGCCCGCCTCAGGATCGTCGCGATCAGGTCCAGCGCGTCCGGATCGTCGTCGACGACGAGAACACGAAGGCCACGGAGCGACGGACCTTGATAGGCCGATCACGGGCTGTCTGGCGGTCGGATGCGCGCGGTCTTCCTGCGAGGAGACGAGCGCGGCCCACGAGCGGCAGCTTCACCCGAAGGTCGCGCCCTTCCCCTCGCCCGCGCTCTCGGCGGTGACGGATCCCCGTGCAGCTCGACCAGATGGCGAACGAGCGCGAGCCCGATGCCGAGGCCGCCCTGGTTGCGCGTGCTCCCGCTCTCGCCTTGCTTGAAGCGATCGAAGATGACGGGCAACAGCTCGGGCCGGATGCCCGCGCCCGGTGTCGCTGACCGCGATCTCGAGATGCGAGCCGACGCGCTGGAGGGCCAGCTGGATCCGCCCGTCCCTCGGCGTGAACTTGACCGCGTTCATCAGGAGGTTCCAGACGACTTGCTGCAGGCGGTCGGGATCTCCGTTGAGCGGGCCGGCGCTCGGATCGACGAGAGTCTGCAGCTCGAGCCCCTTGGCCTCGGCCGCCGGCCGGACCGCGTCGAGCGCGCCTTCGAGCACGCGATGGACGTCGACCGGCCGGATGTCGAGCCGCATCTTGCCGCTGACGATGCGGGACACGTCGAGCAGATCGTCGATCAGCTGGAGCTGCACGTGCGCGTTCCGTACGATCGCATCGAGCGCGCGCGGGGTCGTCGTCGCGTCGATCTGGCCCATCTGCAGCATGCGCGCCCAGCCGTAGACGGCGTTCATCGGCGTCCGCAGCTCGTGCGACAGCACCGCGAGGAACTCGTCCTTGGCCCGGTTGGCGCTCTCGGCCTGCGCGCGGGCCTGGTCGGCCTCGCTGTAGAGCGTCGCGTTGTCGACCGCCAGCGCCGCGCGCCGAGCCAGCTCCTCGGCCATCGCGACGTCGGCCGTGTCGTACGCGTGTCCTGGCGTGGTCCGGACCAGGGTGATGGCGCCGATGACGCGCTGACGAGCCGCCATCGGCACGGCGAGCGCGGAGCGCGGACGCAGCTGCCGCATGATCGCCAGGTGATGCGCGTCACGCGCGGTCGACACGAGCGTCTCCTCGGTGACTTCCGGGATGGCGATCGTCGCGCGCGAGCGGAGCGCCTCGGCGGACGGCTGCGGCGAGGTCCAGTCGGGAGCGTATCGCTGGAGCTCCGAGAGCAGCACCTCGGTGTCCGGGCCCGACGCCGAAACTGCGACTCGCTCCAGGGTGTTGTCGCGCCCGACCAGGTCGATGATGCACCAGTCCGCGAATCGTGGGACCACGAGCCGCGAGACCGTGCGCAGGGTGGTCGCGGCGTCGAGCGAGGAGCTCAGGACGGCGCTCGATTCGGACAGCAAGGTCGATCGACGCTCGGCCGACTCGGCCCGCGCCCGCGCCGCTTGCTCCGCCTCGAACAGCCTGGCGCGCTCGGCCTCGGCCTGGATGCGCTCGCCGATGTCTCGCGCGATCTTCGAGGCGCCGATGACGCGGCCGTCGGCGTCCCTGATCGGCGACACCGTCAGCGCGACGTTGATCGGCGTGCCGTCCTTGCGTATGCGCACGGTCTCGAAGTGCTCGATCGTTTCTCCGCGTCGCAGACGGCTCAAGACGTCGTCTTCCTCGCCCTGCCGGTCGGCGGGCACGATCATCCTGATGGACCGGCCGATCGCCTCTGGCGCCGTGAAGCCGAAGAGTCGCTCGGCGGCCGGATTCCAGGCGGTGATGATCCCGTCCAGGTCCTTGCCAACGATCGCTTCCTCGGACCAGCGGACGATCGCGGCGAGCCGGAGCGACGCTTCCTCGGCGTGCTTGCGGTCCGTGGTGTCCTCGAGCAGGGCCGAGAACCCTTCTAGGGTGGGAAAGACGCGGGTCCTGAACCACCGACCGTACGGCCGGTAGAACGTCTCGAAGGTCACCGGTTCATTGCGGGCCGACGCGCGGCGCAGATGGGTTTCGATGTCGGTCCCGACGATATCGGGAAAGACATCCCAGATCGCGCGACCGACCATCGACGACGCGGGCTGCCGGAGCAGCTCGGCGGCGCGGTCGTTCACGTACCGATAGCGCCAGTCTTCGTCGAAGACGACGAAGCCCTCGTCGATGCTCTGCAGCAGGCCCTCGAGACGACGTCGACTCCGATGCATGGTCTCGCTGAGCGCGCTGACCAGCACGCCGATCGCGATGAAGAACAGCAAGCCGATGGCGTCGGCGAGGGTCGACACCTGCAAACTGTAGAAGGGAGGCGTCCAGAAGTAGGTGACGAGCCCGGCGCCGAGAACGGCCGTCACCAGCCCGGGCCAGAAGCCCACCGGCCCACGCGCTCAGGACCATTGCGGGCACGAACGTCAGGAACGGCAGATCCTCGCCCCAGAGCGGAGTCAGCGCGCCGCGAAGCGCGCCGGCCGCCAGTGCTGCGGCCACGGCGAACGCGTAGCGTGCGGACACCGACCAGTCCGGAACTCGAACGTAGCTCGCTCGGGTGGTTGCCATCGAAGTCCCGCAACTTGAAGAAATACCACAGGAAATGTCGGGGCGCCCAATTGCGCCGTCTCAGGACCCTCCGTTCTGCGATAGTGTGTGCCTCGCGCCAAGGAGGCAGAGATGAAAGCGATCGTCTTCGCGCAAACCGGGGTCCCGAAGTGCTGGCCCAGGCCGATGTTCCCAAGCCGGAGGTCCGTCCGGGCGGCGTGGTGATCAAGAACCACGCGATCGGCGTGAACTTCGCCGACACGCGCGCTTCCGGCAGGGCACGTATACCGTCAAGCCGAAGCTCCCCGATATCCCCGGCATGGAGGCGGCGGGCGTGATCGAGGCCGTCGGCGAAGGCGTGACGAATCTTCGGCCCGGCATGCGCGTGGCGGCCTTCACCAGCCGGGCGTACGCCGAGTACTGCGCGTCGCCGGCGTTCATGGCGATCCCGCTCCCCGACTCCGTCAGCTTCGTCGACGGCGCGGCGTTCCTGATCCAGGCGCTGACGGCCTATCACCTGCTCTACACCGTCGACACGATCCGTCCGGGCCGAAGCGTGCTGGTTCACGCGGCCGCCGGCGGGGTCGGACTCGCGGCGGTCCAGCTCGCCGAGGCGGCGGGCGCCCGCGTGTTCGGCACCGTCGTCGAGCGACAGCAAGGCGGCACTCGCGAAGGAGGCCGGCGCCGACGTCGTCATCAACTACGCGAAGGACAAGTTCGCCGACGAGGTGCTGCGGCTGACCGCAGACCGCGGAGTCGATCTGATCCTCGACGCGGTCGGTAAGCCGACGTTCGAGGAGGAGCCTGCGCTGTCTGGCGCCGTTCGGACACATCGCGCTCTACGGGCGCGCGGGCGGCGCGCCCGATCCGCTCAATCTCTCGGCCCTCTCTCCGAAATCGCAGAAGGTAAGCGTTCTCGCTGCCGACCTTGACGCGAGGCTTTCCTGACAAGACCCGGGCGAGAGCGCCGAGCGCTGCTTCGCACTCATGCGAGAGGGCCGGCTCAAGGTCTACATCTCCAAAACGTTCCCGCTGGCGCAGGCGGCCGAGGCGCATCGCTATCTCGAGTCGCGCGAATCGACGGGCAAGCTGATCCTGTTGCCGTGGATCAGTTGAACGCACCCCGATCGGGGAGAGAGGTGACGCGATGGATCTGGGACTGCAAGGCAAGCGCGCGATCGTGACCGGCGGCAGTCTCGGCATCGGCAAGGCGATCGCGCTCGAGCTCGGCCCGCGAGGGCGTCGACGTCGCGATCGTGGCGCGCACGAAGGACCGGCTCGAGGCCGACCGCGCGCGAGCTGGAGGACGAGACCGGCCGGCGCATCATCCCGCTCGTGGCCGACGTCACCAGCAAGGAGCAGGTCGATCGCGCATGGTCGCCCAGGCGGCCGAGCGGCTCGGCGGCCTGCACATCCTGGTCAACAGCGGCTCGCGCGCCCGGCGGCTCGGCCACGGCGACCGGCCCGATCGAGAGCGTCGTCGACGAGGATCTGCTGCACGACTTCAACGTGAAGTACGTGGGCGCGCTGCGCTGCGCGCGCGCCGCGATCCCCTACCTGAAGCAGAGCGGGCTGGGGACGGATCATCAACATCAGCGGCACCAACGCCCGCGAACGCGGGCAACCTGAGCGGCGGCGCGCGCAACGGCTCGCTCGTGCACCTGACCAAGACGCTGGCCGTCCAGCTCGGGCGCTACGGCATCACGGTCAACTGCGTGCACCCCGGCACGACGCGCACCGAGCGCACGCCGAGACCTGCTGGCCGCCCGCGCCGCCGAGCTCGGCGTTCCGGCCGACGAGGTCGAGAAGCGCGACTTCGCCCACGAGTCGCCGCGGGGCAACTGCGATCTGCCGCATGGTGGACGCGTCCGAGATCGCCTATCGTCACGGTCTTTCTGGCGTCGGACAAGGCATGGGCCGTCACCGGCGAGCTGGTCGTGGCGACCGGCGGAGCCGGCCGCTCGGTGTATTACTAGCGCTGAATTTTCATCGAAAGGACACGGCGATGGCCGGCTGGAAGCCACCCACGCAAGATCGGATCGAGGGGCTACTTCAAGGAGCTGAACAACTGGGGCCGCTGGGGCAACGACGACCAGCGCGGCACCGCGAATCTGATCACCGCCGCGAAGCGCGCCAAGGCCGCAGGCGCTGGTGCAGGACCGGCCGGACGGTCTCGCTCGCGCGAGACATCGGGCCCCAGCCGGCGATCATGTACAACGTCACGTTCCCGTCCGAGCCGCGAGCGCGCCGACGTGGTGCTCGACCGGTTCGACCTCGTCTATCACGGCTTCTCGATCACGCACATCGACGCGCTGCTGCCACGTGGCGTGGGACGGCGAGCTCTACAACGGCCGATCGATTCAAGGACAGCCTGACCGCGGCCGGCGCGACCTGGTGCGCGATCGACGCGCTACTTCGACGGCATGACGACCCGCGCGGCGTGCTCCTCGACGTCGCCGCCGGCCGCAAGGAGGGCTACGTGACCGTCGGCCAGCCGGTCACACCGCAAGGAGCTCGACGCGGTCGCCGCGCGGGCAGGGCGTGCAAGGTCGAGCCGGGCGACGTCGTGGTCGTGCGCAGCGGCGACGAGCCGTTCCGCAAGGCGCACCCCGACTGGGTGCCGCGCGTGTCGCCGCATCCGGGGCATGCACCTGTCGTGTCTGGAGTGGTTCCGCGAGAAGGACATCGCCGGCGATCTCGTGGGACATGATGGACGAGCGCCCGACGACCTATCCGGGCTTCGCGCATGAGCACGCACCTGGCCATTCCGTTCCTCGGTCTCGTGCTCGTCGACAACACGAACCCCGGAGCGGCTGGCCCGCGCGTGCGCGGAGGAAGGGCGCTACGAGTTCCTCTTCACCGCGACGCCGATCCGGCTGGTCGGCTCGACGGGCGCGCCCGCGCACCCGCTGGCGATCTTCTGGGTCGGCGGCGCAGACGCGCGGTCAGGCCGGACGCGCGCCGGGCCCGCGCTGCAGGACGCCCGGCGTGCGGCCGGTCGTCTGCGCCGTTCTCCAGGGTCAGCTGGCCGTTGACGATGGTGGCGGCGATGCCCTCCGCCTTCTGCACGAGGCGGCGCGCGCCGCCGGGCAGATCGGTCTCGACCGTCGGCATCGCGGGCTGCACGCGGTGCCTCGTCGAACAGCACGACGTCCGCCCGGTAGCCCGGTGCGGAGCAGGCCGCGATCGTTGAGCTCCCAGGCCGACGCGTTGTCGAAGGTGAGCTTGCGCACCGCCTCTTCGAGCGTGAACGCCTGCTTCTGCGCGGACCCAGTAGCTCAGCAGGTGGGTCTGCAGCGACGAGCCCATCTCCTGGCAGACGTGCGCGCCCGAATCCGAGAACGTCGCCAGCGTGCGCGCATGCTTCAGCATGCCGAGCACGTGCTCCGGGTCCTCGTTGACGAGCGGCTGCACGAACACCTGGTTGTCGTTCTCGAGCACCAGGTCGATCATCGACCTCGACCGGGTGCGCGCCGCGCTCGGCGAGAGCTGGGCGACGGTCGGATCGTCCCGATCGACGCTCTTCATGGCGTAGAGGTTGGCGTAGTCGGGCTTGCGCGGATCGGTGGTGGCCGCGCCGCCGCCCTGGAACACGTTGTCGCGGGGCTTCATGCC
>ERZ1370068.905-contig-10828_pt1 | contig 41355 bp, 45 predicted proteins | sample MGYA00561227_ERZ1370068 | MGnify/ENA primary metagenome ERZ1370068 (study PRJEB38410, sample SAMEA6850437) | metagenome | study: Metagenomic assessment of the ecological functions of the soil: analysis of the soil microbiota associated with the... | reverse complement strand
TTGTACTTCGTTCAATTTACGTATTGCTGCCGTCGAGCACCTGCGCCTGGTCGGTGCGCGTCGGCGCCCGCGGGTCACGCGGATGGGGCCAGTGGGCCGTGGGACCGCGCGCAGCTCGCGCAGCTGCCAATAAATCGATGCGCGGGCGCGGCGACAGGCTGCCGACGTACCGGGCGACCAACGCCGCCGCGCGCCTCCCGGTCGATATCGCCGACCACCGCGACCTCCGGTCGGCGCGCGCGCGATCCACTGCGGAGCCACGCCTGGGTCGCGTCGCGCGTGAGGCCCTTTCGAGCTGGAGCTCGGTCAGGGCTGAAGGCGCGCCTCGGCGGCAGGAAGAACGCGGCGGCCTCGGCCTCGGCGAGCGCCCAGCGAAGACTCGCGCGCGCCGCACCGCGATCTCGAGCGCGCGCGCCGCCTTCCACTGCTCAGCGAAACCGGCGCTCTCGACCACGGGATCGGTGAGAACGGGTAAGGCCAGCTCGAGCCCGCTTCGAGATCGCCGGGCTCGCCGGACACGGAGAGCGTGACCGTATCGCGCCGAGGTCGCCGCGCGCTGCCTTCTTGTCGGCCATGAGCGTCCGGATGTCGGTGCTGCTGCGAGCCGCGGCGGGGGCGGTTTCCACGCCGCCACCGCGGCCTCGGTGAGCCCGCGGTCGTCGGGCCGCTCCTGGATCTGGCCGCCGGCGAGAGTGATCCAGACCGTCGCGCCTCGTTCTTCGGTACACGAGCGCGCGGTGGTGGACGCGCACACCGTTGTCGAGCCAAGGCCCGGACCAGACGGCCGTCCCGGCGTGCTCCGCCGCCTCGACGGGCACGCTCGCGCGCGGCACGCGAGGGCGAGCCGGTCGGGCCGCGCGCGCTCCTCGGGCGCCGCAGGCGCGACGGCACAGGGCGACCTGGCCGGGGACGCGAGCTCGCTCTCGGTAGGCGCGCCCGCCCCGGGCACGGTCAGGACGACGAGCGTGTTCTGCGGGTCGAAGCTCGCCGCGAACGTCCGCACGACACCTCCTCGACCGAGATGCCGGGCAGGAGCTGGCGCAGCGGGCGAGCCGCTGGTCGGCGGAGACCCACGGCTCGCGCCGCGCCACCCGCGTCGCTCATCCGCCACCGGAGCCGCCGCGCCGGGGCGGAGGCCTCCCCTGCTGGGCCGCCTCCTCGGCTGGAGCCAGGAACGCCGAGCGCGCTTCCTCGACCTCGGCGGGGCGAGGCCGTGCGGGCGCGCGCGCTGGAGCGACGTCGCGAGGTCGGCGAGCGCGGGACGCCAGCGGTCGAGCTTCGCCGTGGCCTGGGCGGTGATGATACGCGCGGCGCCAGCCCAGCGGTCGATGGAGCGCCGCCGCCGATGAACGTGACGCATGACCCTCCGCCAGCTCCGCGTCGGGCGGCGATCAGAAGCTGCCCGCGGCGAGCTGCTCGACCAGGTTCCGGCGGAAGGCCGAGACCGTCGTGATCGGGGATCCGGCAGCGCCATCCGGTGAAGGAGATCTCGGCATCCGGTGAGCTCGGGGTCGGAGGCGACGATCGCGCGGAGGCCCACGGTGTCCTTGACGCCGACGGGCCGCAGCTCGGGCCGCAGGCGCCAGGGCGCCCGAAGTGGCGCGCGATCGCCGCGGCCATCGTCGCGGGGTCGGGTCGCCGACGACCAGCACCAGATGTTGCTCGCCACGTACAGTGGCTCCAGTACTCGCGGAACTCGGCGGGACCGACGGCACGGATAGTCTCCTCGACACCGATCGGCATGCCGCCAGCCGAGCGTGGACTCCGGCGCGAGCTTCTCGTAGACGACGTCCCTGCCCGCTGGCGCGCTGACGCGAGCGCTTCTCCTCAGGATGATCTGGCGCTCGTTGTCGACCTCCTTCGCGCCGAGCTCGAGCCGGAGGCGACGTCGGACGGGAAGAGGAGCCCGCGGTCGATGGTCTCGATGCCCGGTGTCTGGGAGCGCAGGCGTGTAGACGGTCCGCTCAGCCCGGTAGAACGCGTTCTGGTCGCGGCCGAACGACAAGCCGAGCGACTCCAGGAGCAGCACGACCGAGCGGGTGGGAAGTTGGTCGAGCCATTGGTGCTCGTATTGCCGAGATAGTGGGCGATTCCACGGATGGGCTCGGTCTCGTTAGGCGATCCCGTGCCCACGTGCAGCCCAGATCGCGACGCGGCCGGTGGAGTTGGAGCCGCGGCGGATCGCGTGGGTAGGGCCGTTGTCGAGGGGTCCCCACCAGGGCGCGGGATCCGTCGGAAGGGCGTCGGGGCCCGGGCCAGCTTGACCGGAACGCGACGGCCGCTGGTGCGAAGCGGCAGGAGACGCGGCGACCGGTGTCCCCGCGGGCCGCGGGCCGGGGGCGGCGCAGGCGGCGAGGGCGAGGAGACCCAGATCCCGGCGAGTGGGCGAGTCCGGCGGCGGCGCAGGGCCTCCACTCCAGGCCACACGGAACTTCTTGATCGCGGCCGGGTCGAACGCCAGGCCGAGGCCCGGCTTGCTGCGGCACCACCAGCTGGCCCGCCTCCATGCGCCGGCGTCTCCTCGAAGAGCGGAGCGACCACGGCATGTACTCCACCGTGAGGCCCGTTGGGGATGGCGGCGATGAGGTGGACGTGGATCTCCGGGATCAGGTGGCTCACCACCGGCAGGTTGAAGGCCTCGGCCATGCCGGCGACCTTCATCCACTGCGTGATGCCGCCCGACGCGCAGGAGGTCGATCATCACGATGTCGATGGAGCGGCGCTCCGAGCAGGTGGCGGAAGGGCACGATGCCGTAGTGGTACTCGCCGGCGGCGATCGGCGTGGTGCAGCGCGTCGGCGATGCGGGCCGAGGCCGGGATAGTCGTCGTGGGCCGTCGGGTCCTCTAGCCAGAAGAGGTGATACGGCTCGATGCGATGGCCGACCTCGATGGCCTGGTTCACGCTCCAGAGCTGGTTGATGTCGCACATGAGGTCCACGTCCGGGCCGATCGCCTCGCGCATGACGCGCACGCGCTCGACCGGACGCCGCCACCGTCGGCTCGCTGCCGCACTGCATCTTCATCTGGCGGAAGCCCATGCTCCACGAGCCGCGGGCCCGGCCTTGGCCGAGGTAGTCCACCGGATGCGGCCGCATGAGGGCGCCGCTGGCGTAGGTCGGCGCGCGGTCGCGCAGGCCGCCGAGCAGCGCGCATACGGACTGGCCGACGGCCTTGCCCTTGAGGTCCCAGCACGCCATGTCGATGGCGGACAGCGCCAGCGTGAAGATGCCGCCCGGGCCCGAGCTGCTCGGCGGCGCGGCGGCAGCTTGGCGGCGATCGCCTCGACCTGCGTGGGTCCTCGCCGACGGTGAGCCCGGCGAGCGTGTCCACCGCCACCTTGAGCGCCGGCGTGAGCGCGCCGCCGAAGAACGTGAGGCCGATGCCCGGTCAGACCCTGGTCGGTGCCGAGCTCCAGCGGTGACGAACTCGCGCGTGTCGGTCGGGGCCGGCAGCCCGACGACCAGCGGGTTGTCCGCCGGCGTGCTCAGGATCCGGGTGGTGACGTGCGTGATCCTCATGCGATGTCTCCCGTGGTAGTTGCCTGCGGGCGCAACTGGTGTTTTACACTACGCTTCGAGTCAAGCCGCGATGCCCGCGGCCGCGTCCTGTGAAATCGGCCCATCAGGCTCGCCGGGGAGATCCGCCCATGACCGTATGCTTCGACGCCGCCGCGCCCTACGAAGTGGACGAGGCCGACGTGACGTTCGCCCGGCCGGGCGGACAGGACCCGATCGCGCGGGATCTACCGCCCGCGCGGCGCGGCCGCGGCGCCGCTCGCCGCGATCGTGGACGTCCACGGCGGCGCCTGGGCGCGCGGCGACCACACGACCGGCGCGCTCCACTGCGCACGGCGCTGGCCGCGTCGGGCCTCGTGGTGGCCTCGCTCGGCTTCCGGCAGGCCCCCGATCCACCGCTACCCCGCGCCCAACATGGACGTGTCCGCCGGCGTCCGCTACGTGCGCGCCCACGCGAGCCAGCTCCGGCGTCGACCCCGCGCGCATCGGCCTCGTCGGCAGCTCGAGCTCGGCGGGCAGGTGGTGCTCGCGGTCGCGCTCCAGCCCGGGGCGGCCGCGCACCGGCACGCCCGCGGTCCGGCCGACGGCTCCTCGACGGCGGGCGCGGCGACGATTCGGTGGCCGCCGTCCTCGCGCTCTACCCCGTGGCCGATCCGCTCGCGCTATCGCTACGTGCGCGGCCGGGAGCACGAGCCGCCGCCGCCGTCGGCTTCGATTGCCCAGCGCCTGCTCGCCTCGCACCGCGCCTACTTCGCCGACGAGGCCGAGATGGCCGCGGCGAGCGTGACCGGCGTGATCGCCGCGGGCCGTGCGACCGCGCGGCCGCCCGCGTGGCTGGCGCAGGCCGAGCTGGACGACAACGTGCCCGCCGAGATCACCGAGGCGTTCGTGAAGGCCCTACCGCGCGGCCGGCGGCGCGCTGCAGAGCACGCGCCCTTCCCCGGCGCCCGGCACGGGTTCATCGGGCAGGCGGGGCCGGACGCCGACAAGGCCATCGCGCTGATGCGCGACTTCATCGGCCGGCACCTCGCGGGCTCGCGCCAGCCGCCGCGCGCCGCGCCAGCCGCCTCCGCGTCGCGGATCGCGCGCCACACGCGCTCGGGCGTCACCGGCATGTCGAGGTGGCGCACGCCGAGCGGCGCCAGCGCGTCGTTGACCGCGTTCAGCAGCGCGGGCAGCGCGCCCACCGTGCCCGCCTCGCCCACGCCCTTGGCGCCGAGCGGATTGACCTTGGTCGGCACCTCGTGGGCAGTCACGTCGAAGAGCGGCGAGCGTCGTCGGCGCGCGGCATCGCGTAGTCCATGAACGAGCCGGTGAGGAGCTGGCCGGTCGCGCGTCGTAGACCAGGTGCTCGAAGCAGCGCCTGGCCCAGGCCCTGCACGATGCCGCCGTGGATCTGGCCCTTGACCAGCAGCGGGTTGACCATGCGTGCCGACGTCGTCGACCACGCGTGTAGCGCACGATCGCGACCGCGCCGCGTCTCGGGTCGATCTCGACCTCGCAGACGCTGGCAGCCGTTCGGGAACGTCACGCTGGGCGGCGTGAACGCGGCCGTCTCGCTGATAGCCGGGCTCCATGCCCGGCGGGGAGCTGCGCGCGGCTGGTACGCGGTCGCGCGCGACCTGCGGCGAACGTCACGCCCTTGTCGGTGCCCGCCACGGTGAAGCGCCCGTCGCGCGAGCACGACGTCCTCCGGCGCGGCCTCCGAGCATCTGCGCGGCGATGCGCCGCCCGCGCTCGACTGACCTTCTCGCGTGGCGCGCGAGCACCGCCGAGCCGCCGCACGGCGAGCCGCGCCCGAGCCGCCGTTGCCGCGCCCGGCGCCGAGCAGGTCGCTGTCGCCCCAGAACACCTGGATGCGCTCGGGCGGCACGCCGAGGCGATCGCTGACGATCTGGGTGAACGCGGTCTCGTTGCCCTGGCCCATGGACGTGGTGCCGGCGAACAGCGAGACCGAGCCGTCCGGATTGACGCGCAGCTCGGCGGTGTCCGGGTTGACCCCGGTGTACGGGCCGCCGGCGACCTCGATCGGGATTGGCGATGCCGAGGCCGCGGAGCTTGCCGCGCTGCCGCGCGTCCGCCGGCGCGCCTCGAAGCCCGCGTGGTCGGCCAGATCGAGCGCCATGTCCATGACGCGCGGGCGAAGTCGCCGCAGTCGTAGGTGAAGACGAGCCCGGTCTTGAACGGCATGGCGGACGGCGGGATCAGGTTCCGCCGCCGCAGCTCGATGGGTCGATCGTCGAGCTCGCGCGCGGCGACGTCGATGACGCGTTCGATGGCGTACGGTGGCCTCCGGGCGCCCGGCGCCGCGGTACGGTCCGGTGGGCGTGGTGTTGCTGAACACGCCCGTGGTCGTGCACGTGGATGGCCGGCGTCGTGTACATGCCCGCGAGCGCCGCCGACGTTGTTGGTGCCGGGTCCGGCGCTGCCGCGGCGTGAGATAGGCGCCGATGTTCGAGGCCGATGAGCCACGCGCATGCCGAGGAACTTGCCGTCGGCGGTCGAGCGCCAGCTCGGCGCGTCGACACGTTGTCGCGGCCGTGCTCGTCGGTCGAGGAAGCCCTCGCGGCGATCCGGACGTCCACTTCACCGGGCCGCCCGAGCCGCCGGGCCGCCCACAGCACGAGCACCATCTCGGGATAGATGCCGCTCCGCATCCCGAAGCTGCCGCCCGACCTCGCCGGTGACCACGCGAGAGTGGCTCTGCGGCACGCTTGAACACCTGGTCGGCGAGGGTTCTGCCGGAGGCCGTGCGGGCCCTGGATCCCGGTGTGAGCCAGTAAGCGCGCCCGGTGCGCCGGTCGTACGCGCCGATTTCCGGATGCGCGGGGCTCGAGCGGCGCGGCGGCGACCCGATTGACGTGGATGGTGAACTCGAGGCGGGCGACGTGCGCGGCTCCGGCGAGCCTGGGCCACCGCGTCGCTCTTTTGCCCGCCGCCTTCCCCAGACGAACGCCACGTTGCCCGGGCTCTCGTCCCAGACGGCGGGCGCGCCGGGGCGCAGCGCATCCCGTGGTCGCGGCCACCGCGGGCAAGGCTACCGCAGTCGACTCCCTGACGAAGCCAGTGCGGCATCGGCGGCCTGCGCCTGCCGTCTCGGCTACACACGACCGGCGCGACTGGGTCGCCGACGTGGCGCGCGCGGCCCGCGGGCCAAAGACGCCGGCCGCGGGGTCAGGCGCGCGGGCGAGGCCGTCGGCGCGCTTGCGCAGTTGCCGTCGCTCGGGAGTTGCCGATGCCGTCGGCGGCGAGAGTCCTCGCCGGTCAGGATCGGCGAGTCAACGCCGGGGAGCGCGCGCGCGCCGCCAGCTGGCGCCGTCCGATGCTGCTGCGGATGCGCGCGTGCGCGTGCGGCGAGCGCAATGACGACGGCGTGCGCCTCGCGGGCAGCGGGTCATTGCCGTCCGAGTAGCGCCCGAGGCCCCTGGATCAGGCGCGGGTCCTGCGATGCGGCGCACGGACCGACTGCGGACGGCGTATTTCTCCACGATCACGGACGGGCTCCTTTCCAGGAGTGGCTCGGCTCGGCACGACGGGCTCGATCTCTGCCACGCGGCGCCGGAGTCGTAAAAGCGGCGCGGTATATACTCGCCGCGTGACCAGAAACTTGACTCGCGGCCCCGCTTCACGGCGTCCTCGTCCTCGACCTCACCCGCGTCCTCGCGGGGCCGTACTGCACGCGCCTGCTGGCCGACATGGGCGCGCGCGTCATCAAGATCGAGCGCCCCGGCGACGGCGACGAGACGCGCAACGACCCGCACCAGCTCGAGCCGGGCCGCGACGACCAGAGCACCTACTTCGCGCGGGTCGAACGCGGGCAAGGAAAGCGTGAGCGGTCGATCTCTCGCACCCGAGGGCGCCGGCGTGGTGCTCGACATCGCGCCGCCACGCCGACGTCTTCATCGAGAACTTCACGCCGGGCGTGGTCGCGCAGGCTCGGCGTGCGACTACGACGCGGTCCGCGCGGTCAAGCCCGACATCGTGTACTGCTCCATCTCCGGCTTCGGCCAGACCGGGCCCTGGCGGCTTCGGCCGGCGCTTCGCGCCATCACCAACGCCATCTCCGGGCTCATGCACCTCGAGCAGGGCGACGAGGCGAGCCCGCGGGCCTCGAACCTCCAGGCCGCCGACATGCTCGCCGCGACGCACGCCGCCACCGCCATCCTGGGCGCGCTCTGGCGGCAGGGCGCGCACGGGACACGGGCGCGCATCTCGACGTGTCGATGCTCGAGGCGCTCGTGGCCGTCGGACAGCGTGACCTATCGGGTCGGTGCTCAACGGCGGCGAGGAGCACGGCAACCCGCGGCCCAGGCATGGTGGTCCACAAGATCGGCGACCGCTACCTGCGCCTTCCAGATCGGCGGCGGGCCCGAGCTCTGGCCGAGCTCGCTCAACGGTGATGGAGCGCCCGGAGCTGGCGGAGCGACCCGCGCTTCGCGACCAGCGGAAGGGCGGCGCAAGAACTGGCGCGCGCTCCGCCGGTCGCTCGGGCGAGTGGCTCGACGGCTTCCCGAGCGTCGAGGCCGCGCTCGAGGTGCTCGAGTCGGCGCGCGTGCCGTGCGCGCCGGTCCTGCATGCCGCCGAGGTCATCGCGTCGCGCCCACCTGGCCGCGCGGCGGTTCTTCCCTGCGCGTGCCGCACCCGGCGCGCGGGAGCGTGCGCGTGACCGCGAGCCCGTATCACCTCGACGGCCAGCCCGTCCACCCGCAGGGTGCGGCCCGCGTATCGCGTGGGCGAGCACACCCGCGCGCCGTGCTGCGGGACGTGCTCGGCTACGACCTCGCCCCGGGATCGACAAGCTCCTCGCCTCGGGGGCCGTCGAGGCGCTCATGAGTCCAGGCGACGCAGAGGAGGACACCAGGCCATGGCCGACACGATCTCCGCGCAGGCGCTGGGAGACGTTGCTCGACGGGGCGGACCATTCATCCGCGCTCATCGACGTGCGCGAGGTGGGCGAGTACAACAGCAGCCACATCCCGGGTGCGCGCCGGTTGCCGCGGCGCCAGCTAGAGGCGTCGCTGCCGGCGGCGGTGCCGTTCCTCGGCGTGCCGCTGATCGTGCTGTGCGACGACGACGGGCGCCGCGCCCGGCTCGCCGCCGCCGCACGCCGAGGCAATGGGCTACCGGCGCGTGTCCGTGCTCGACGGCGGCATCAACCGCTGGGTCACCGAGGGCCTGCCGCACCGAGTGGGGCGTCAACGTGCCGAGCAGGACTTCGGCGAGAAGGTCGAGGTCGGTCACCACCGTGCCCGGAGGTCGAGGCCAAGGACCTCGCCGACGCGCATGCGCAGGGCGAGAAGTTCCGTGATCCTCGACACGCCGCACGCCCGAGGAGTTCCGGCCGCTTCTGCATCCCCGGCGGCCGGAGCGTGCCGCGGCGGCGAGCTGGCGCTGCGCATCACCGATCATCGTGCGCGACATCGACCGGGACACGACCGGTGATCGTCAACTGCGCGGGCCGCACGCGCAGCATCATCGGCGCGCGCGTGCTCCAGCGCATGGGGATCCCGAACGTCTGCGGGCCTGAAGAACGGGACCGCGGGCTGGATGCTCGCCGGTCACCAGCTCGAGACCGGCGCCGACCGCGTCGACCTGCCCGACGCCGTCGGCGGCGGCGGTCGGCGGCCCGAGGCCTACGCCGCGCGCCTGGCCGCCGGAGGACGGCGTGCGGTATCTCGACATGGCCGGGCTCCAGGCGCATGATGGAGCCGCCGCGAGCGCGGGGCCGGTCTACCTGATCGACGTGCGCACTGCCGAGGAGTGCGCCGCCGGCCACAGTATCCGGGCTTCCGGTGGTTCCCGGGCGGGCAGGCGGTGCAGCGCTCCGACGAGGCGGTCGGTACGTGAAGAACTGCCCGATCGTGTTCTGCTGCGACGGCAAGGCGCGCGCCACGCTGATCGCCTCGTGGTACCGCCAGATGGGCTTCGAGAGGTCTACGCGGTCGACGGCGGCACCGCGACGTGGGTCGCCGGCGGGCGCGCGCTCGAGACAGGCGCGGTGCGGACGACGCGTCCCGCCGGCTACGACAGGCGCGCGCGCCGCGGTGCGCGCTGCGCGTCGCCGCGCGAGCTGCACGAGCGACGCCGCCGGCGGTCGTATCTTCGTCGACACGAGCCAGGACTTCGCGCGCGGCCCACGTGCCCGGCGCTCGCTGGGCGCCCCGGGCTGGCTCGAGCTCTGGATCGGCGACGTCGTGCCCGCCGAAGGACACGGCGGTCGCGGTCACGCTGCGTCGACGGGCGCGGCGCCGTGCTGGCCGCCGCGACGCCTGAAGACGCTCGGCTACCAGAACGTGTCGGTCGCTCGATGGCGGCATGGCGGCCTGGCAGCGAGGCGGGCCTGCCGGTCGAGAAGGGCCTCGCGCCGGGGTCATGGTCGCGCCGACCGACGTGCTCCTCGCCGGCCCCGACCGCAACTTTCGCCGAGCATGCAGAACTACCTCCGCTGGGAGGAAGCCCTGGGCTCCAAGTAACGCGCCTGGCGGCACCGCCGCGAAACTGATCGGGCGGCCATCGCGAAGGACTCGAGCGACACGATCGTGACCAGAAGGCGTGGCCTCGGCTGAGGCCACGACGGCGGCCCCGGAAGGGAGCATCGCTGCATGCGGGCCAGGACTCGCCCGGACTACCGGTCGCTCGCTCAGCCCGGGTCCGCGGCCATCGCCTGCGCCTTGCTGGGCGTCCCCGCGGGGCCTCTCCGGGATCGCGGCGCAGGCGCCGCAGAAGCGTCTTTCGCGTGGGGCACCTGGGCGCGGGCGGTCCGGACGCCCGACGGTGCCCCGCCCGAGGCCGCTTCGCGAGCGCCCTGCGGTGGCTTTCGGATATGTCGAGGGCCAGAACATCGCCTACGCGGCGCGCTGGGCAGAGGGTCGGTCGGAGCGTGCGTTTGGCCGCCCCCGCCGCAGAGGCTCGTCCAGCCTGCCAAGGTCGACCTGATCGTGACCCAGGGCGGGCCGGCGGCCCCGGCCGCCGCGAAAGGCAGACGACCTCGACGATCCCGATCGTCATCGGGCTGTCCGCGGGCGACGCCGTGGCGAAGCCGGGCTGATCGCGAGCCTTCGCGCGCCCGGGAGGGAACATCACCCGGCATGAGCGACGACTCCGTCCACTCAGCGCCAAGCGGATGGCGATCCTCAGGGAAGCGGTGCCGAGGCATCGGTCCATCGCCATCCTCTGGAACTCGAACGACCAGGGCATGACGCTCCGCTACCGGGAGATGGAGAGGGCGCGCGGCCTCCTCCGCGTGGAGGTGCGGCGCTCGGCGTGCGGGAACCGGATGACTTCGACGTGCGGCCTTCTCCGGCGATGACGCGGCGCGCCGGCCGCGACGCCATGTTCCTGGTGGCGGACGCCCTCACGACCCTTGAACCGGAAGCGCCCCCATCGAGTTCGCCGCGGCGCAGCGCATTCCGCCATGTACGAGTTCGGCTTCGTCGTCCGCGACGGCGGGCTGATGTCGGCTGCAGTCCCAGCGCCGAGGACGAGTTCCGGCAAGCCGCGATCTACGTCGACCGGATCTTCAAGGGCGCGAAGCCCGCCGACTTGCCAGCAGTACAGCCCACGAATACTACCTCACCAGTCAACATGAGAGACGGCGGCGACGCGCTGGGACTGACCATTCCGCCGTCGGTGCTGCTCCGCGCCGACGACGTCGTCCAGTACCATGGGAGCGCCGATCAAAGCGACCGCTCGCCGGTGCGAGCGCGAAGAAGGGCAGCCGGCCGGGGCCCTCGGCGAGCCCGCGCGGATGCGCGCGCCCGCCCGCGCCTCGGCCGTCCCACTCCGCGAGGGGCCCGGGCGGCGCGCTCGTCGGCGCAGGCGCTCGCGCGCGCGCATCCCGGCGGGCCGCCTCGTCGTGGCCGCCGGGCCCAGCGCCTCGTCGACCTCCGGCTCGGTCACGGTACGCGAACGCCTGGAACCGCAGCTCGACGAAGCGCCGGAGCTGGAGGTCCTCCTCGATCAGCCGCCGCGCCCAGGCCGGGTCGATCCCGGCCGCCGCCAGGCGCGCGGCCAGCGCCGCGCCGCCCGGCGGCCTCCCAGGCGCGCGCCGCGTCCTCGGGAGACACCCTCACCGCGGGCTGACCGGCCTCGCGCACCGCCAGCTGCGCGTTCACGTATCGCGCGTCACACTCGTCCGGGCGCAATCGGCCCGTCGTTTGCGCTCGAGGCCGAAGAGAGGCCGAGCGCCCGGGCCAGCGTCACGTCCGCTCAGCGTGACCAGCGCGCGCCCTGCATCGAGGCGATCGCCGCGTCGATCACCGCCGGTCGGTCCTCGGCGGCCGACCGGCCGCGACGCCACGCCCGCGGCCGCGGCCGGCGCGGGCAGCGCGAGGGCGAGGAGCGACCGGCACCAAGCGCGCATCAGGGCAACGGAGTTCCCCCGCGGTGATGTGAACCTGGACGCGGGACTCGTCGGGGACGGGCCGGAGGCGCGTAGCCCACGTCCACGCGGATGGGGCCGACGGGCGTCTTGGTGCGGAAGCCGCCGCCCACGCCGGTGTGAAGGCGCCGCTCCGCAGATCCTGGATCTCGGGGGTCGCCGCTCCGGTGTCGACGAACACGGTGCCCCGCCGAGGCCAGCGCCAGATCGGAAAGCGCGCCTCAGGTTGAGAGATCGCCAGCCCGTTGCCCGCCGATGGGGTTGCCCGCGGCGTCCAGCGGGCCGATCCGGTCCCTCGCGGTAGCCGCGCACGGTGGAGGCGCCGCCCGCGTGAGAAGCGGTCCTGGATCACGAGCGCGGGGCTGCCCGCGTAGGGTGGCGCGGCGAGGCCGAGCCGCGCGGCGACGACCAGGGTGACGGGCGAGCCACGGCGGGAACCGCCGGGTCTCGAGCCGCGTCTTCTACGGACGAGGATCTCGCTGCCGAGCGCCGGGTGGCCGACCTCCACCGAGGACCAGGTGGAGAGGCTTCCGCAGCGTCGGAGTCCACCGGGTCGATCGCGGCGGTCCAGCGTGAGGATCGGGCTCACGCTCGCGACCGAGCTCGGTGCCCTCGGTCACGTCGGCCTCGGCGAGGCCTCGTGGGGTCGACGTTGGAGTAGCGGACGGACTCGATCCGGTATCGCATCTCTCGCCCCGCAGGCCGTGACCCACGTGGGAAAGAGATCGCGGTGCGCTCCCCAGGCGCAGGCCCGTATCCGGACACGTCGTAGCACGATCCGCTCGGCCTGGCCCCTGGAAGAGGGTTCGAGCTCGGCCCACCACGGCGAGCCGGGGATCCACGGGATGCGCGCCCGAGCGCGTCGGTCCGCTGCGAGGAAAGCCGATGGACTGCCCGCCGGCGCTGGCGCGCTGGCGGAGGCTCACGCTTGGCCGACGTGCCGGAGCACGTTGTCGTGCCCGATCTCGACGAATCCGCGCGCGCCGTCACTCGCTCCCGTAACCCGCCCCGAAGTCCAGGTGCCACGGCTTGCGCTCGCCGGAGCGATGACCTCGACGATCCGCGAATGGCTCCGGCGGCGGCCGGAGCGGATCCACAGAACGGAGGCGAAGGCGGGCAGCGCGGCTCAGCCGCCACGCTGGCCCTCGAGCGCCCGGTCCGGGGTCAGGAGGTCGCCCTCGCGGAAGGGCAGGTCCCGCCCGCGACGACGGGACTGCCGCGCGCCTGACTGATGGGGCCGCGGACCAGGGGTGCGCAGCCGAGCGCGCGGTGGCGCGCCCTCGTCCGGACCGCGATAGGCGAGGGCGATGCCGCCGTCGGTGCGATGCGTCTCTCCACGTCGACGGTCGCGCCGTGGTACGCGCGCCGCCGCGTAGAGGCGCCTCGATCGCCCGCGTGGCCGGCGCGCGCGCTCGGCGTCCCACGCGTCGCCCGCCTTCAGAGGACCCGCGGCGCGGAGCGCCGCCTCGTCCAGGAGGGCGGCCCGCGCACGTCGACCGACGCCACGACGAGCCGCGGCCCCTCGGGGACGAGGGATGGTCACCCGGACCCGGCTCCGGTCGTCGGAAAGAGCACGCCACCGTCTGGACCGGGCCGACCGCGGCGTCAGGGTACCCCTGGGCGCGGAAGTGCGCGAGCAGCACCCGGACGTCGCGGTCGAGGATCTCGGCGCGGTACGGCAGCCCGCGCCGGAACGGCCCGGGCGGCGCGGTGTCGATGTGAGGCGGGCGGGCTTCGCGTCCCGGCACGGCCCGGGTGCCGGTGAGACTCGACCGACTCCACGCGCACTGCCCGCGGGCCCTCGTCGATCGCGAACGCGATGCGGTGCAGAGCCTCGCTCTCGGCCGGCGCGGCGTCGACGCGCACGAAGTGAAACCCCTGCTCGCGGTAGGCATCCTCCAGGAGACTGCCGGGCACTGGCCTGCTGCTCGAACTCGTCGGCGCGCCCGGCGTGCGGGAGCGTCAGGTGCGCGCGCAGCGCCGACTCGGAGAGCGCACCGCGCGCCCGCCCAGGAACTCGACGGTGAAGTGCGGGCCCGCCACGACGTCGGCACGCGTCCGGTCGACCCGGTCGGATCTCCGCGTCCCAGCGCGGCAGGGGCCGGCGGTCTGCGCGCGCGCACCTCGTAGAACCCGTCGCCGCGGAGCCGATCCTCGATGGCGCGCAGCCCGTCGCGCACGAGGAGAGATCGCGATACGTCGCGCTCCCTCGCCAGCGAGCTTGGCGACGCAGCCGGAGCTCCGAAGGCCGGTGAGCGCGGCGTGCTCGCCGCCGGAGAGCGTCACGCGCCCGAGGCGCGCCCGCTAACCGCCGGCGGCGGGGACGCGACGGCGACGTCCCGCTCGTTCGTCGCCGCCACCTCGGCAGCGCGCAGCGCGACGGTCGCCCCGGGGTAGCCCTCGCCCCGATACCGCGCCAGGAGGCTCTGGCGCGCGCGGCGCTCAACGCGGCCGGCGGGCGTCGGCGCCAGGGGCGAGACCGCCCGCGGCCCGCCGGCGACGTCGGCCACGTCCAGGCCGGCGGGGCCCCTCCCACTCGATGGCGCGCACGGTGGGCGCCGGGCTCCAGGTGATGGGCGAGGCCGGATGCCCTCCGGCCCGGCGGTCTCGCCCCGCGGATCGCCTCGAACGAGGCCGAGCAGCCCAGAGGCGCTCCAGGCTCGCGCGCACGGCGGCGCGGCGGCCCGGCGGCTTCCCGGCGAGGTGCGCCGATGGCGGCGCGGACGCGGTCACTGCGGGCGAGGCCGTGCCCGGGGACGCCCAGGTCGACGCCGGTCACGAGGCGGCGGCACGCGCGCCGCGGCCTTGGGCACGCGCACGCGCCGAGCAGGAGGAGCAGCCCGAGCGCGAGCGCGCGCCGCCGTCGCGTCCGCCCGCGGTCATCCGGAAGCGCAGGCGGAAGACGACGGTGGCGCCAGCGGCCCCCCCTCGGGGTCGTACTCGCCGGAGAGAGTACACCGGGTCGAGCAAGCGGTACTCGAGGCCGCACCTTCTCGCGCCGGTCCCCGGTGCGCCGCGTGGCGATGGCCGAAGCGGTCGCGCTCGATCCTCCACAGATGCGATACGGATCGCCGTGGCCGTAATCGAGGAGACCACGCTGAGCCGGAGTCCGGCCGTCGTCAGGTCGATGCCGAGCAGGCTGGGCAGAGCGCCTTGCCGGTCTCGCCCAGCGAGCACGGTCCCGGCGAGTCGCTTGAGCTCACGCGCGTGGCGCCGAGCGAGAACGAGCGCCACGAGGTCGTCAGGGGGAAGGCGCGGGACCGAGCTCATGCGCGCACCGAGAGGTCGGAGAGGCGCCCGCTGACCTGCACGGTGACCTCGTAGTCCCGGATGCGCGACGTGGCGACCGCGTCCAGGAGCGGATCCACCGCGCGCGGATCGGCGAGACGCACGGTGGCGCTCTGACCGCGAAGTCGTGTGCCGCGGAACACGATGCGCCCGTCGTGGCTCTCGATCGCGCCGAAGACCACCGGCGCGCCGCTCGTGCCCTGCACGGTCAGGGCGCCGCCGGCGCGGAGGTCCGCGGTCGCGTCGCACGCGGGTTGTCGTCGAGGCGCATTGCGGACGAGCAGGCGCAGGCGGCCCTCCTCGACCGCCTCCTCGGGCCGCGGCCGCGACAGCGCGCCATCGACAGCAGCGAGAGGTCGCGCGTGTACACGCCGCGCACCAGGCGCGCGCCGCCCTGGAGCCACGCGTCACCGGCACGCCCGGACGAGTCCAGATCGGCGTCCCAGGTGCTCGACAGCCCGTCGATGGTGACCAGTGAGACGCCGCGCGCAGCGGCGTGGAGCCGGTACGGGCCGAGCGCGCGGCCGTCGAGCGCGAGGTCGCCGCGCGCCTGCGGCCGCCCGCCTCCCATCGCCGCGGACGCCTCCCGGAGACTGGATGCCCTGCGCGGAGAGGCCGAAGCGCGCTTCTATGTCGCGCAGGGTCTCCGGCCGATCGCGCAGCAGCAGGCGCCCGCCACGGACCGCGCCCTCGCCGGTCAGCACCGGCGCGCCGAGGGTGCCGGAGACTCGCGCGGAGGCTCAGCATGCCGCCAGCGCGTCGCGGACCTCCGGGCGCAGCGACGGGAGCACGTCGAGGGGAGGCGGCCCTGCGCCCGGACGTCGACCGCCGCGGGCCCGATCGTCCCCGCGGCGGTCAGCGCGCCCTCGCGCGCGGTGATCTCGGCGCGCGCGAGCTGGATCGCGCCGCCGGGCGCGATCGTGCCCTCCGCGGTGGCCGTCGGCTGCCGCTCGGGGAAGCCGAGCGCGGCGCGGAGCGCGCCGTCGCGAGGCGCGATGTCCGCGCGCCCGCGTCCCAGCGCGATGCCCGATACGACCAGCCCGTCGACCGTGGCCTGTCCGGTCCCCTCGACGACCAGCGCCGGCCCGGCACGCGCGGTCAGCTCACACGCTCGCGCGCCCGGTGCCGGCGACGCCGAGACCGGGCGGCCGACACCCGCGAGCGGGCCGGGCCCGATGGTCGCGCTGGCGCGTCCGCCACCGGCCCACTGCCACGTGCCGCTGGCGCGGGGGCAGGTCCTGGGCCTCCGCGCGCAGCTCGGTGACCTCGATGTGGGCGCCGTCGAACGTCGCGGTGGCGCTCACCTGGCGGAGCGCGGTGGCGGCGACCTCCGCGCGGCTCGCCGCGAGCGTGGCCGATGCCCCGCCATGCCTGCCCGGTGCCCTCGGCGCGCGCGGTCACCGCGAGCTCGCCGCGACCACGCGCGGCCGCCGGCGGCAGGGCGGCGATGTCCTCCAGCCGGAGCGCTGGCGGCGCGCGCCTGCGCCGAGAAGCGAGCGCCACGCGAGATCGCGGCCGCGGTGAGCGGAATGCCGTCCGGCAGCGTGGCGGTCGCGTCGGCGGCGATGCGGCTCGCGCCGATCCGCGCCCGCGCCGCCTCGACGCGGAGCGTGCGCCGCTCCAGCCGGAGCGGCACGTCGACCTCGGCGAGCGAGACGCCCGCGACCTCGACGGCGGGCGCGCGGATGCGGGCCGTCGCCTCGACGCCGCGCTCCACGGGCCGCGCGCCTCGATGACCGCCGAGGCGGTGCCCGTGGCAGCCGGGCCACCGGCCGGGATCACCCGCGCGAGATCGCCCGAGGCTGGGCATGGAAGGCGGCGAGGCCGGCGCTATTCGTCCGCCCGGTCGCGGTCAGCGGAGGCCCGGCCACTGCCCCTCCAGCCGCGCGAGCTCCAGCTCGGAGCCGCGGCCGCGGGCTCGCGCGCGCGGTGCCGCGGCCCAGGTGCGCGAGCGCGCCGGGCAGGCGTGCGCCGTCCAGCGCGAGCGCGGAGCTGCGCCGAGCTCGCGCCGCCGAGCACGCCGGAGCCGGTGAGCGTTCCGGCCGGGCCCTCGAGGCGAACCGACTCCAGCGAGAGATCGCCGCGCTGCCATCGGAGCGCGATGGGGCCGCGGCTCGCCCACGGGTCGCCGAGGAGCACGAGCGCGGCCGGGTCGATCCGGATCGACCCGGTGGCCGTCTCCGGATGATCGATGGGAATCGTCAGATCGCCGGCGGCCGACACGCGGCCATCGATCAGGTCGGCCGCGCCCGGGCTCCACTCGGCGAGGAGCGCCTTCAACCCGAGCTCGGCGACGTCGAGCCGGGCGGAGATCGCGCCACCCGCCACGAGCTGTCCCCGCGCCTCCACGCGCGCTCGCCGCTCGGGCAGCGCCAGCTCGGCGCTGAGCGCGCGGCCGCGAAGCCTGACGTCGAGCCGTCCCTGGCCGAGGCCCGATGCCGCCGGCGGCGAGGCGATCGAGCTGAACGGCGCCGGTCACCGAGGCCTGACCGCCGGCGACGGTGATCTCGGCCTCGCCCCGCGCCGTCCCGGCGAGCGCCAGCGCCGGCGGCGCCGCAGCGAGCGCTCGAGCCGCGACCGGCTCGGAGCGCGAGACGCCCGCGCCCGGTGCCGTCCCAGCGCCACGACCCGGTGAGGCGGAGCGGGGCGCGGCCGCGCGCGCTGCGCAGATCGGCGATGTCGGCGCCCGCCGGCGTGAGCGCCAGCGCGGCGGCGATGTCCTCGACGGCGAGCGCCGCCGACGCGACGCGCGGCACGGCGACGGTGAGGTCCCAGCGCCGGGCCGCGGTCTCGCCTCGTGCCGCGGTCAGGCGGAAGGCGCGCGGCCACCGGGTCGATCGCGCGCCCTCCGAGCACCAGCGCGGCGACATCGAGTCGGCCCGACACGTCCGGAGCGGTGAGCCGCCCGCCGAGCTGGCCGTGGAGCTCCACGCGGCCCGCCGACGCCGCCGGGAAGAGCGCGACGGCCGAGAGATCCGCGGTGAGCGAGATCTGGCCCGCGAGGCAGGCCACCCGCGTCGGCGCGGCCGTCGAGCGCGAGCGCGGCGCCGGGCCACGCGAGGCGAGCCCGCGTCACCTCGAGCGGCGCCACCCGGCGACGCGCGCCTCCACGGCGCCGGTGCCGGCGCGCAACGCGCCGAGCGGCGGTGGCAGCGCGAGGTCGGTGATCTCCACGGCGATGCGGGTGGGCGCTCCGGGAAGCGGCTCGGCGGTCGCGCGCGCCGTCAGATGGCCCGCTCCCATGCTCGCCTGGATGGCGTCCAGGCGGAGCGCCCCCGCCTCCCAGCGCCCGCCGATGGCGACGGCATCCAGCTTCGCGCCGCCGATGACCAGCGACGCCGCGGTCACCCGACCGGCGACTCGCGGCGCGGCGAGCGGGCCATTGACCTGCGCCTCCAGCTTGGCGACGCCGTCGGCCGCGCCGGCGGCCCCGGCGCCTCCGCGACCGCGGCGACCGGAAGCTCGCCGGCCGCCCGCAGCGCCAGCTCGGGGGCCGCTCGCCAAGGATCGCGCAGGTGGCCATCCACCGACATCGGGCGGTCGTGCCAGCGCCAGGCGAAGCGCCGCACGTCGACGCGGTCGGCGGCGAGGCGCCCATCTCCGATCACGCGCGCGGCCTCCTCGCGGATCCCTGCCGCCTCGACGCGGACGCGCTCCGCGTCGAGGCGGACGTCGAGCGCGCCGCTGGCCGGGTGAGCGGTGATGGCAGCGCCGGTGGCCTCGAGATCGATGCCGCGAGCAGCGTCCCTGACCCGCAGGCGAGCGCCGGTCGTGGAGAGCGATGCCGAGACGCGCCTCGACGGGGCCGAGGTCGAACGTCTCGGGCAGGGAACGGCGAGCCGCCCGATGCGCTGCCGCCCGCGTCGACCGACAGGTCCAGCGCCGTCGGCGCGGACGGAGACCACCACCTGGCGGCGCCAGATGCTGGAGACGGCGAGCGACACATCCACGCGCGGCACGCGGAGGCGCTCGATGGCGCCGCCCGCGGGCCCGGCGGCGAGCGCCACGTCCTCGAGCGCGAGGCGGAGGAGCCAGGGCTGCAGGCGCACGGCGCCGACGCGGACCGGCCGGCCCAGCGCCGCCGGCGAGACCGGCCTCGATGCGCTCGCGGGTGATGGCGGGCCCGACCACGGCGACGGCGAGGATCGCGGTCGCGGTGAGGCCGATCAGCGCGGAGCCGGACCAGACTCGCGACGCGGAGCCAGGACGTTCGATTCATGACGGGCCGCCACATCGTCTCGTGGATGACTGTGCCCGGCAATCGGACACGAGGCGTAGGATCCTGCCATGGCGTCTCCGTCCGCGGCGGGATCCCGGTGTCGCGTGACCGTGGTCTCCGCCGGGCAGTCGCCCCGGCGCCTGGACGTGTTCTTCCGCGCCGGGAGCGCCCACGTGTCGCGGGCGACCGTCCAGCGCTGGATCGCGGGCGGTGTGATCACGGTGAACGGGCGCCGCGCGAAGCCGGCGCAGCGGGTCCCGCCCGGGCGACGTGATCGCCTGCCACGTCGCGGTGCGGCCGCCGCGGCGCGTCGCGGGCGAGGCGCTGCCGCTCCGGGTGCTGCACGAGGACGCCGCGCTGCTGGTCGTCGACAAGCCGCCGGGCCTGGTGATGCATCCAGCGCCGGGAAACTGGACAGGCACGCTGCTCAACGGGCTCGTGCACCATCTGGACCGCGCGAGCGCGCCGCTTTCGGCCGCGGGCGTCGACGCCGGCGACGAGCCGGCGCCGCGCCCGCATCCCGGGCTGGTTCACCGCCTGGACAAGGGCACGAGCGGCGTCGTGGTCGTCGCCAAGACCGGCGCCGCGCACCGCGAGCTGTCCCGGCAGTTCCACGCGCACTCCATCGAGCGCGTCTATCTGGCGCTCGTCGCGGGCGCGGTGCGGCGAGGCGGCTGCGTCGAGGAGGCCCTCGGCCGCGACCTCCGCGATCCCGCGCCGGATCTCCGTCCGGTCGGCGAAGCTCCGCCGCGCGGTGACGGAGTTCCGGGTCGCCGAGCGCCTGGGCCCGGAAGCCACGCTGCTGGAGGTGCGCCCGCGCACCAGGGCGCATGCACCAGATCCGCGTGCACCTGGCGTCGATCGGCCACCCGTCCTCGGCGACGTCACCTACGGAGGCGCGGAGGCCGCTCCCGATCTCGGGCGCGCGATGCTCCACGCCGCCGTGCTCGGCTTCGCGCACCCGGCGACCGGGGAGCGCGTGACCTATCGCGCGCCGCTGCCGGAGGACATGGCGCACGTGGTCGCGGGCGGCGTCGCGCGGCGCCGGGCTGAGGCCGCGCGAGGGAGCGTTACGCCGCCGCGGCCGCCGCCCCGCGCCGACGCCCGCCGGCGTCTCGCCGCTGGCGTCACCGGCGGCGAGTCACTGCGGGCGCTGGCGCCAGCCGGCGAACAGCGCGGCGGTGCCGAGCAGTCCGGCGCCGCCCATGGTCAGGAAGGCGACGGGCACGCTCCAGTGCTCCGAGATCAGGCCCACCATGAACGCCCCGAACGGCACGGTCCCGCCGAACACGAGCGTGTAGAGACTCATCACGCGGCCGCGGAGAAGCGCATCGGGCGCGGTGAGCTGGAGCATCGTGTTGCAGGTCGCGGTCACCACCACCGAGAAGAAGCCGGTGACGAACAGCCCCAGCGCGCCGGCCCAGAACGCGTGGACGCCGGACATGGCGAAGATCCCGCCGCACGCCACGAAGCACGCGGCGAAGGCCAGCGGCATCGTCGGGCGCGAGTGCGCGAGGATGCCCAGGGCGAGCGCGCCGGTGACCGCCCCGACGCCGACGGACGCCATCAGGAACCCGAAGCCGCTGGCGTCCTGGTGGAGCACCTCGCGGGCGAGGAGCGGGACGTACACGTTGAAGTTGAAGACGAACAGGCTCACCACGAACAGGACGCCCAGGGCCAGGCGGATGCGCGGCGTGCCGAGCGCGTAGACCAGGCCTTCGCGCACCTCCTCGAGGATCGTGGTGGTGCGGGCCGGGCGCGGGTCGGGGCGCTCGCGCACGAGGAGCAGGCGCGCCGATGACGAAGATGAAGCTGACGCCGTTCACCATGATCGCGGGCGCGATGCCGAGCTGGGCGATGAGCAGCCCGGCGATGGCCGGGCCCACGATGCGCGCGGAGTTGAAGCCGGCGGAGCTGAGCGCCACCGCGTTGCCGACGTCCTCCCGGGGCACCAGCTCGGAGACGTAGGACTGGCGGGTGGTGTTGTCGAGCGTGTTGATGAGCCCGAGCAGGAGGGCCAGCGCGGCCACGTGCCAGTACTGGACGTGCCCGCCCCACACGAGCGCGGCGAGGAGGAACGACTGCCCGGCGGACACGGACTTGGTGAAGACGAGCAGGCGCCGCTTCGGAAGGCGATCGACGACGGCGCCGGAGAAGACCGAGAACAGCAGCATCGGGGTGAACTGGAGCGTGCTGATCAGCCCGAGCTGGAAGGGGAGCGAGCCGGTCGAGCTCGAGGCACGAGCCAGGACTGGGCCACCGGTCTGCATCCAGCGGCCGACCTGCGAGAGGACCAATCCCGACAGGTAGAGGCGGTAGTCTCGGTGTCCGAGGGCCCGAGCCCGCTCGAAGGCTCACGCGCGGGGCCCCCGCGCACCTCGCGCACGTGCCCGCCCTGTCGGTCCCGCGCGCGGGCCGCCCCGGCCGGGCGGCCCGCCCCGCGGAACCGGATCAGCGCTGCTACTTCGCGGCCGGCGCGTACTTGCCCGTGAGCTGCGGCGTCGTGCCCTCCTGGCCTCTTCTGCTGCCGGTCGAGCCGCGTCTCGCGGCCCCACGTGCGCTTGAGGTCGTCGCGCACGTGGAAGCGCAGGCGGCCGAGGCCCTCGGTCTCCAGCTCGATCCAGGTCGCCGTCCTGGAAGCCGCTGAGCCCGCGGTGGTTGGTGCCGGTGGCGAGCACGTCGCCCGGGCTCGAGGGCGTGGATGCCGGTCACCCACTCGATGCAGCGCGGGATCTTGTGGGCCATGTCGTCGGTGTTGAAGTTCTGCTTGAGGGTGCCGTTGACCCACAGCGCGCACCTGGAGGCGGTGCGGGTCGGCGATCTCGTCGGCGGTGACGATGTGCGGCCCATCGGCGCGAAGGTGTCGCGCGACTTCATCTGGTAGAACGTGTTGCCCGCGCGGCAGCAGCCCGCGCGCGGAGCCGTCGATGAAGTTCACGTAGCCGAACACGTAGCTCATCGCCTCGCCGCGTGCTCACCGCGGAGGCGCGCTTGCCGATCACCAGCGCCACCTCCGCCTCGCCCTCGAAGATCGTGGCCGGCACGTCGGGCAGCACCATCGTCTCGCCGGGCGCCGATCACCGCGCTCGGCGACTTGTGGAATGCGTTGATCGGCGCGGGCTCGCTGCGCGTGCCGTCCTCCATGTAGTTGACGGCCATGCAGTCGATGTTGGTGGGGCGGGGCAGGGGCGCCCGGAGCCGCACCTGGGCCAGCGGGACCGCGCGCCTTGGCCGCCGCGTCCTCCAGCTTCTTCCGGTAGTCGCCGAAGCGCTCGATCACCCGTTGATCAGGTCGTGGGGCCCGAGGTGCGGGACGTCGCGCACCACGTGCCGGATCACGTCCACCACGCCGTCCCGCCTTGATGACCGCCGAGCTTGTGGCTAGTCGAAGAAGCAGATCTTCACGGGAGCCTCCGTGTGGCCGCGTCGCCGCGGCGCTAGTCGATGGGGACGAAGATGCAGTGGCGGATCTTGCCCTCGACCGCCTTGCGACAGATGGCCCTTGCCGGTGGTGTCCTCCACCAGGATCGACCTCGCCGGCGCTCGATGATGCGCGCCTCGCCGTCGCTGGCCGTGATCTGCACGCCCGGCGTCGAGGTTGATGATGTACTGCCGGCGCGGCGCCGGGTGCCAGTCGAGGTCGTAGGTCGGCGGCACCTCCCGGAAGATGATGCCGGTCGCGGGGAGGCGCTTGGACAGCTTGCCGGCGCGCGCTCTCCTCGGCCCACTCCACGGCGAGGTCGCGGAAGTGGGACTCGCCCTTGCTGTCGGTGGTACAGGTTGTGGATCCGCATGCACGCTCCTTCCGACGCGCGCGCTCCGCCGTGGTCCGGCTCGGCTAGGCCAGCAGCAGGCGCGTCAGCTCTTCGGGTTGACTCAGCATCGGGTAGTGGCCGGTCTGAAGCTCGTGGTACGGCGCCCCGAGCTTCTCCGCGGTGCGTCGCTGGTGCGACTCCGGCGGGTTCGCCGCCTTGGTGCAGCGGATCACCGTGGCCGCCCAGCGCTGATTCCAGAAGCCGTCCAGCTCCATCGGCGCCTCGAGCGCGGCGACAGGATGCGGCGTATAGCGCGCCAGGCCCAGGCCCGCGTGGTCGGGTCCAGGTCGGCGAACAGGCGCTGCTCGGCGTCGGCGCGCGGTGGGGCCGGTGGTGACGTCGTTCGGTGTCATTCGCGGCCGCGCGCTTGACGATCTTGCCGACCTCCTCGCCGGGCAGGAGGGCGAGGCGCGTCCACGAACACCAGGCGCGCGATGCGGTCGCGCGCCTGCTCGGCGGCCCGGCAGACCACCATGCCGCCGGAGCTGATGCCGACCAGGACCACCTGCTGGAGGTCCTCGTAGAACAGGAGCCGCGCGATCTCCTGGCCGTGGGTGCTCACGGTGATGCCCCGGCGGACCTGGCTCGCGCGCTCGCCGCAGCCGTCGAGGGTGTGGGGCGAACACGAGGTGGCCGGCGGCGCGGAGGCGCGCGTCGCCACCGGCTTCCAGTGATCCAGCCGCCCTGATACGCCCCGTGGACGAGCACGTAGGTGGCCATCGAGTCGCGCCCTTCCTCGGCGCTCCGCGGAGCCTCTCGGCGCCCCGCGCGGGTCTCGGCGCTCGCCGGATTCCTCAGCGCTTCGCGAAGCGCGGCAGGATGTCGGCGGCGATCTGCTCGAACTGCCGCTCGGTGTCCTCGTTGTCGCAGATCGGGTTCATGACGAAGCAGGAGCAGCCGGCGGCGATGAAGCGCTCGAGCTGCTCCGCGCACTGGGCGGCGGTGCCGATGATGCCGTACTTCGCGGCCAGCGGCCCGAAGTCCTGGGCGTAGCGCTTGCTCAGGAGGCGCACCCAGGTGTCGCGCGCCTTCTCGTAGTCGCTGCCGATGGTGACGAAGGCCAGGTGCGCGTTGACGAAGCCGTCGAGCGTGCGCCCGGCGCGATCGGCCTCCTCGCGGATCTTCGCGGTGCTCTGCGCGTACCGGTCGGCGTGGACGACGTAGGCCATCCAGCCGTCGCCCTGCCGGGCGGCCCGGACCAGCGCGGCATCGGAGCGCCCGCCGATCCAGATGGGCGGGCCGGGCCGCTGGACCGGCTTGGGGTCGATGCTCACCTCCTCGAACCGCGAGAACCGGCCGGCGAACGACGCCGGCGTGTCGCGCCAGAGCGCGCGCACGACCTCGATCCCTCGGTGACGCGCGCCCCGCTCCTGTGGGCACGCCGCAGAGCTCGAACTCCTTCGGGTTCTCGCCCCCGACGCCGACGCCGAAGATCAGCCGCCCGCCCGAGAGCACGTCGAGCGTGGCCGTCGCCTTCGGCCGCGATGGCCGGGGCGCGCAGCGCGAGCAGGTACACGCCGGTGCCGAGCTTGATGCGGGTGGTGATGCCGGCGTAGGACGCGAGCAGCGTCAGCGACTCGAAGATCGGGTTGTGGAACGACACGTGGTCGCCGGACCACACGGACTCGAAACCCCAGCGCTCGATGCTGCCGCACGAGCGCGGAACTGCTCGGCGGCTCGTGGGCGCAGCGTCGGCGTCGAGGGTGTCGCGCCGAAGTGGATCGCGGTCGATGGCATGGGCCGGTGATCGAGGCTCGCGCGGCGATCAGGCCGGGGCGAACACGCCCCGGCCCGCGGCGCCGGCGCGGCCTCGAGCGCGGGCGCGGAAGGCGCGGCGAACGCGGCGTCGCGCTGGAGCACGGGCATCACGCGCTCGGCGAACAGGCGCATGTTGAGCTCCGACTGCTCGTGCGGCATGCCGCCGAACGCGAACTCGGTGACCAGGTGGTCGAGGCCGGTCAGGCGGCTGCAGCTCCGGCGACCTGCTGCAGGCAGTCGTCGGGCGTGCCGACGACCTGGATCTTGACGTAGAACTCGGTGGCCTTCTGCGCGGTAGCCCTCGTCCTTCATCTTCGAGTACGTCTTGGCCATCTTGCCGTAGAACTCGTAGCCCTTCACCGTGGCGAGGTGGCCGTCCGAGAAGTGGTAGTGGCGTGTCGATCGAGTCCCACTTCCGGCACAGGTACGGTCATCGCGCGCTCGTGCGCCTCCGTCGCGGCTCTCGGCGCACGAGACGTTGGTCGAGGATGATCGGCGGCCGCGGCGCGTGCCCGACGCTCGCCGCGATGCTCGCGGTAGCGCTGGATGTCCGCGGCGGCCGTCGGCCACTCGTTCTGCATGATCGACGAGCAGCGCCGAAGCCGAGCTTGGCCATGATCTCGGCCGACTCCGGGCTCACCGACGAGGCGTAGAAGCGCCGCTCGGGATGCGAGATCGGGCGCGGGCCGGATCGACGTGCGCGGGATCTTGAAGAACTCGCCCTCCCAGTCGAACGACGTCGTGCGTCAGCGCCTTGACCACGATCTGCGCCGCCTCCACGAAGCGCGGGCGCGCCTCCTCCATCGGGACGCGGAAGCCGGCGTACTCGACGCTGGCGCGCGCCGCGGCCGAAGCCGAAGAGGCAGCGGCCGCCCGAGATGATGTCGAGCAGCGCGATCTCCTCGGCGACGCGGACCGGATCGTGCCAGGGCAGGACGATCACCGCGGTGCCGAGCGCGATGCGCTTCGTGCGCCCGGCGTAGTAGCTGAGCAGTCTGCGTCGGGGCGGGCGACATCGCGTAGCCGGTGAAGTGGTGCTCGAGGGCCCACAGCGAGTCGAAGCCGAGCGGCTCGGCGAGGTCGCCGAGCGCCATGTGCTCGCCGAGCACGGCGCGCGTCCGACAGGCCTTCCTTGGTCAGCATGTTGAGCGCGATCCCGACTTTCACGGCGCTCTCCTTCGCCCTGAGGCTGGGCTCGATCTGCTCCTCCGACGCGGTCACGGTCTCGTATACCGCAGCGGGCGGCCGACTTCAACGGCGGGGTCAGGTCTTGCGTCGTGCGCGCGACACCGGCGGGGCCAGGTCTTTGCGTCGCGCCCGCGGCGCCGGGTCACGGCGGCAGGAGGCGCTCGGCCTGCATGCGCGCGATCCAGTGCAGCAGCGAGTCCTCGGTGTCCTCGCAGTCGGCGAAGCCGGCCCGGCGCAGCTTGATCGGGCTCAGCACGGAATCGGCCGGATGCGCCACGCCGAACGCGAACGAGCGATCGGCGAACTGCCACGAAGCTGCCGACGAGGCCATCCAGCGTGAGCGCGCGGGCCCGTGCCGGGCGACGATGCGCGCCCAGACCGCCTCGTGGGCGGGCATGGCCTCGGCCAAGGACAGCGGCTCCGACGGCCCGGACGGCATCCCGAAGTGGCGGCCACCGCCGGGCCAGAGATCGCGCCACACCAGCGTCGCCGTTGACGACGTTGTACGTCTCGCCGGCGGCGGCCGGGTCACGCCCGCGAACGCCGCGGCCCGCGCGATGAGCCGGGCGTCGGAGGCGCCGGACACGAAGGGCCCCGCCGCCGGGGAACGCGAGCGGGCGACCGAGCTCGCGCTGGATCGCGGCGTAACGCGCCGACGGCGGCGACCGCGTTCATCGGGCTGCCCACGGCGTGCCTGAAGATCGCCTGCGGGCGGAGGATGGTGAACGTCCAGCTCCCCCGGGGCGCGCGCTCGCGCAGCAGGTCCTCCTGGAGCCAGCAGAAGTTCCGGTGCGGATGCCGCGGCCAGCGCTGCTTGGCCGGCACGCGCGCGGGCTCCACGTGCGAGCCGTACGCCTTCGTGCCCTGGAGCAGCGTGACGTGGGCCAGGGCGGGCGACGCCGGCTCGACGGCGTCCAGCAAGTTGCGCAGTGCATCGCCAGGTTCACCGCCATCTGCTCGGGATCGAGCCAGCCCGCGATGAGGTCCGGCTGCTCGTAGAGCGCGGCGAACAGGACGTGGGTCACCGACGACACGCCGGCCCAGCGCCCGCCGGCATTCCTCGGCATCGGTGAGGTCGACCGGTAGGTGGCGCACGGCCGCGGGCAGCTCGGGCGGCGCCGCCGAGAGCGCGAGCACCGCCAGCCGGGCAGCGCGGCGAAATGCTCCGCGGCGGCGAAGCCGACGAGGCCGGTGGCGCCGGCGACGAGGACGGTGCGGTTGGCGATGATCACGGGTCAGGTCTCGCCTCGTGCGCGCCGGCGGCGGCGCCGGGCGCCGAGGCGCGGCGATTGGGTGATTGCAAGGCGCGATCACTGGCGTACTCTGTCGCGGATCGTGGCGAAGGCGGTGGGGACTGTCAAGCGGGCCGCGCCCGGCGCGGCCAGAGGACGATCGACGATGGCCTCGTTCACGCCCGTGCTCGAGGAGCTGACGTCGGGGCTGCGCTTCCCCGGAGGGGCCGATGGCCATGCCGGACGGCTCGGTGATCCTCGTCGAGATCGAGCGCCAGACGCTCTCGCGCGTCACGCCCGACGGCAAGGTCCACGTGGTCGCCACGCTCGGCGGCGGGCCCAACGGCGCCGCCGATGGGGCCGAGCGGCAAGATCTACGTGACCAACAACGGCGGCTTCAAGTGGCTCGAGCGGCCGGGCACGGCTCTTCCCGGTCGCGCAGGCCGACGTGACTACGCCGGCGGCAGCATCCAGATGGTGGATCCCGGAGACCGGGCGCGTTCGAGACGCATGTACGACGCCTGCGACGGCCGGCGGCTGCGCGGGCCCAACGACCTCGTGTTCGACGGCGCCGGCGGCTTCTGGTTCACCGACCTCGGCAAGACGCGCGAGCGCGACGCCGACCGCGGCGCCGTCTACTACGCGCAGGGCGGACGGCTCGATGATCCAGCGAGGCCGATCTTCCCGCTCGAGCGGCCGAACGGCATCGGGCTGTCGCCCGGATGAGAAGCACGCTCTACGTGGTCGAGACGCCGACCGCGCGCTGCTGGGCCTTCACGGCTCTCCGCGCCCGGCCAGATCGAGTCCGCCAACGGGCCGTACCGCGGCGAGAAGGGCCGCGGTGGTCGTCGGCCTCGGCGGCTACCAGATGTTCGACTCGCTGGCCGTCGACGCCGAGGGGCACATCTGCGTGGCCACGCTGATCACCGGCGCGGTGAGCGACATCTGGCCCGACGGCAGCCGTGTGGACCAGTACACGCTGCCCGACATGATGGTCACCAACGTGTGCTTCGGCGGCCGCGGAGCTCCGGACCGCGTTCGCCACGCTGTCGATGGGCGGGCGGCTCGTCTCCTTCGAGTGGCCGCGCCCAGGCCTGCCGCTGCCGTATCCTGAACACGTGAGCCGCGGCGCCGGGCACGCGCGCGGCGATCGAGCCGGCCGGCGTGGACGCCGCGCGTGACCGGACGTCGCGCGACCCTCGGCCATACTCGCCTGAGGTCCTGGGAGGGACCGCGCCATCGCCACTGCGGATCGCTACGGGCTGACGCTGTCGGCGCGCTCGTCCGCGGGCGGCCGAGCACTACCAGCGAGGGATGGATCGCCTGTCTCGCTTACGGCCACGGCGCCGACGAGAAGCCTGCCGCCGCGGCGGCAGGGACGACTCCTTCGCGCTGGCCCACGCCGGATCCGCGCTGTTCGCGTTCATGCGGCGGCGATGCCGCCGTTGCGCGCTGACGGCGCCGGCCGCGCGCGCGATCGCCTCGGCGGCGCGACGCGCCGCGAGTCCAGCACGTCGACGCGCTGTCCGCGATCACCGGGCGGTGACGGCGCGCGCGGGCTGACCCTGATCGAGGAGCACCTGCGCGAGTTTCCGCGGGACGCGCTGCTGGTCAACCAGGCGAGCAGCCTGATCGGCTTCGGCGGGCGCGCGGACCGCGAGGAGTACCGTCTGGCGTTCCTCGAGCGCCTCGCTCCCGCCTACGGCGCACGACTGGTGGTTCCAGTCCTCGCTCGCCTTCACGTACCACGAGGTGCGGCGTTTCGCCGAGTCGCGAACGCTCTCCCGAGCGCCTCGCTGGCCCAGTACCCCGGGAACGCCGGCGCGAGCCACAACATCGCCCACGTCGCGTTCGAGGCCGCCGACAACGACGGCGGCGTCGCTTCCTCGGAGCCGTGGCTGGCCGGCTACGACCGCCGGGCGCCGCTTTCACTGCCACCTCGGCGTGGCACCTCGCGCTGTTCGAGCTGCACCGGGGGCAATGCGGCCCGCGCGCTGGAGATCCACCAGCGCGACATCGTGCCGCTCCTCCAACGCGCGCTCTCGCTGATGGACGGCGCGGCGCTCCTGTGGCGGCTCCATCTCTACCAGGCTCCACGATGCGCCGCTCGACTGGCGGCCGGTCGCGGAGATCGCGGCGCGCGTGTCGCGCCCGGGTTCACTCTCGGCGACGTCCACGCCGCCCTGGCCTACGCCGGCTGCGGCGACGCGGCGCGTCGACGCGCTCCGCGAGAGCCTGCGCAGGCTGCACGCGCGCGGGCATCCCACCGCCGGCGCGGTCGCGCTGCCGCTGGTGGAGGGCGCGGCGGCGTTCGCGGCGAGCGACTACGCGGGGCGCTCGCGCATCTCGAGCCGGTCGACGCGGACATCCACCGGATGGGCGGCAGCCACGCCCAGTGGGAGCTGTTCGAGGGAGACCATGGTCGTCTGCCACCTCCGGCTGGCGGCAGGGCGACCGGGCCGTGCGCTGCGTAGTGCCGCCGCCGCGTCGCCGCGCGCGTCGGCGAGCGATGCGCGGTGGCTCGTGGAGGCGGAGGCGCCCGTGCCTGACGTCGGCATCATGAGCCTCACGGTCGCCGGGCATGTCGCCGGCGCGAGCTGCGCGAAGCGCGGTGCTCGCCGAGCAGCTCGGCTACAGCTGATCAGCGCCGGCGAGTCGTGGGGCGAGGACGCGCTCACGACGCTCGCCCAGCTCGCCGCGGTGACCACGCGCATCCGCGTCGGCACCAGCATCGTGCCGGTGTTGCGCGCGCTCGCCCGGCCAACCTCGCGATGGCCGCGCTCAACCTCGACCGGCTGTCCGAGGGCCGGTTCTTCCTCGGGCTGGGCACCAGCGGTGCAGCTCGTGGTGCAGGACCTCCACGGCGAGCGAGCTTCGCCAAGCTGCTGCCACCCGGATGCGCGAGTACATCGACATCGTGCGCAAGGCGGCGCGGGGCGAGCGCGCTCGACCACGACGGCGAGTTCTTCAAGACGCGCGGTTCAAGCCTGCGGTTCGACGCCCTATCGCGGCGAACCTGCCCGATCTACATCGCGTCGCTGAGCCCGGCCGAGCCTCCGCCTCACGGGCGAGCTGGCCGACGGCTGGCTCCCGATCTTCCTGGCGCATCGCGCATGGCGGCGGCGGTGGCGGAGCTCGCGAGCGGCGCGAAGGCGGCTGGGCGCTCGCTGGCCGACGATCGCGATCGCGCCCCAGGTGTCGATCTCTACGTGACCGACGACGTCGCCGCGGCGCGCGACCGCGAGCGGCCGCACATCGCCTCTACATCGGGGGCATGGGCGTGCTTCTACCACCAGTACATGCACCGCATCGGCTTCGGCGCCGACGCCGACCGCGTGCGGCACGCGTTCCAGGCGACAGCGATCGACCGGCGGCACCAAGCTCGTGACCGACGAGATGGTCGACGCGATGACGATCATCGGCACTGCCCGGCAGTGCCGCGACCAGGATGCAGGCCTACTTCGCCGCCGGCCGCGAGGTCCGGCTCGTGTTCAACGAGACCGGCCGCGACGCCTACCTGGCCGCGCTGCAAGCGCCGTCGCGCCCGCGGGGCTAGGGCGCCCGTGAAATTCGGCGTGCTCCAGTTCTTCTCGTGGACCTGGCGCGTGCCGCTCCACACCGTATACGCGCGCGCTGCAGCGCATCGAGATCATGGATCAGCACCGGCTACGACTGCGTCTGGCTCGCCGAGCACCACTTCAACACCTACAGCGTGTGCCCGTCGATCAACGTGATGGCCACCCACGTGGCCGCGCGCACGCGCAACCTCCGCATCGGCATGGCGGTGTCGCTGGCCGCCTTCTACAACCCGCTGCGGCTGGCCGAGGAAGTCGGCGCTGGTCGACGTGCTCTCCGGCGGCCGCGTGAACTGGGGCGCCGGCCGCGGTTCGACCGCGTCGAGTTCAGAGGCGTTCGGCGTGCGCCCGCGTCGAGGAGAGCTCGACCGGTTCCGCGAGAGCGTGGAGATCGTGCTGGCCGCGTGGCGGCACGAGACGCGCGTCGTATCGCAGCGAGGTACTGGTCGTACGACGGCATCGAGGTGCTGCCCAAGCCGCTCCAGTCGCCCCACCCGCCGGTCTGGCTGGCTCGCAACGTCCCCCGACTCCATCCGGCGCGCCGCCGAGAAGGGCTACGACATCCTGCAGGACCCGCACGCGACCCACGCGACATCGGCGCGCAAGCGCGCAGCACTACCGCCAGGTCCTCGCCGAGCACGGCTTCGCCACCGAAGGCCGCGTGATCCCCACGCGCGCCTGCTCGCCGTGGCGAGACCGAGGTAGGAAGCCGCCGATGTGGCGCGCTCGGGCGCCGGCTGGATCGTCGTTCTCGTAACGCCAGCAAGCGCGCCGGCCCCCCGCCGCTCACCACCTGGTCCCCGGCGATCCAACCGAGCGCTACATGAACGAAGTCGGTGCGCGGCACGCCGAGCAGGTGATCGACAAGATCCAGGGAGCTCCGCGACACCATCGGCCTCGACTACTTCATGTGCGCCCCATTGAGCCAAGGCTTCACGCTCTTCACCGAAAAGGTCCTACAAAGCTGTTGTAAGTGTTCGGCGAGGCTGACCGTAGCTTGCTCGGCGAGCGCTGACGCGTCTGCAGGGCAGGCCAGGCGGGCGGGCCCCCCGCGGGGCCGTGGCTTCTGCGGGCAGCCGGAGCGCAACGCACCCCTCTCGTGGCCCGTCACTACGGCCCCGGCCAAACTCGAAGGAGCGTGCCCGCGGGCGGGTCTCCGCCCGCTCCCGGCCTGCCCCCGCGCGCCCAGCCGTGGGCGTAGGGAGACAGGACGCCCGGCCGCGTCAGCGCCCTTGAACTGCGGCTCGCGCTTTCCAGGAACGCGCGAATCGGGGCGCGTCCTCGGTGCCACCGTTGACGGTCTGGGCCATGCCCTCGGCGTCCAGCGCCTCGTCCATGGTCATGCTGAACGAGTTGGTCAGCAGGCGCTTGGTACATCGCGCGCCAGCGGAGGGCCGGCGGCGAGGCGGGTGGCCCACTCGCTCGACGAAGGCGTCGAGCTGGTCGCGCGGGGACGACGCGATTGACCGAGGCCCATCTCGGCAGCTTCCTTGGCCGAGATGATTCGGCGAAGAACGCCGCTCTTGGCGCGGTGGAGGCCGATCAGCCGCGGTAGGAGCCGCTGCCGCCGAAGTCCACGCTGAGGCCGCGGCGGGCGAAGATCTCGAGAAGCGCGCCTGCTCCGAGGGCCACGATGAGGTCGCAGCCGAGCGCTAGGTTGAGGCCGGCGCCCACCGCGACGCTCGTTGACCTTCGCGATCACCGGCTTCGGGATGCGGTGCAGCGCGCGAGCGCGATGTCCGCGACCCAGTGCAGGCGCAGGAGCTGCGGGCGCGTGCCGTTGCCGCGGTCGCCCAGGTCCGCGCCGGGCAGAACGTCGCCGGCCCGGTGATCACGAGCAGCGGTCCGTCTCGCTCGCGTCGACCTCGCGGAACACCGCGAGCAGCTCGTCGAACATCGCGCGGTTCATCGCGTTCTTCTTCGGGGCGGTTCAGGGTCAGCGTGACGACTCCGTTCGCGGACCGATCGACGCGCAGCGCCCGTATGAAGCGGCCTCCTGGGCGGGGCCTGGCGGCTGAGCTGGCGTGGGCGGCGACGACGGCCTGTGGCGGTGCGGCCGGGCATAGCATGGCGCCTGGGCGTGGCCCGCGCGCCGGACCGCCTCGGCGGCGGCTGTGCTAGCATGCCTGGGTCCTCGACGACTCGAGACCGCAGCTCGACGCCACGCCAGGAGGTCGCGATGCCCACGTTCCGCCTCTACACGGCCGCGGACGGCCAGTCCTGCATCGATCCGATCTCGCTCGCCACAGACGCCCGACTGGAGCAAGGGCCTGGCGACGACGCAGATCTCGTTCCGCGAGGACCCGGTCGGCCGGTTCATCGACTGGCACCCGGCCGCGCCGACAGTTCGTGATCATCCTCTCCGGCGCAGCTCGAGATCGGCTCTCGGCGACGGCTGAGCACATCGTCTTCGGCCCGGGCGACGCCCGGCTCGTCGAGGACACGACCGGCAAGGGCACACCACGCGCGGTGCATCGGCAACCAGCCCTGCGTGACCGCGACGGTCCCGCTCGCCCAGCAGTGAGCGCGGCCGCGTGACCCGACACAGTGAGACGGCTCGATGGCCACCAAGATCCTGTTCGCCCCGAAGCAGCCCGACGACGGTCCTCGACATCGCGCGCGCTCACGCTCCCCGGGCTTCGAGCTGGTCGATGGCCGACATCGGCACGCCCGGAGTTCTATGCGCGGCGCCGCGGACGCCGAGTACTACCTGGGCCTCGCCCGCCAGATGGGCGGCGAGTTCTTCCGCCCGCGCCCAACCTCAAGCTGGTGCAGCTCTCGAGCGCGGGCTACGACCACGTCGACGTCGAGGCGGCGCAGGAAGGCCGAAGGTGCCCGTGTCGAACAACGGCGGCGCCAACGCGATCGCGCGTGGCCGAGCACACGATCATGCTGATGCTCGCGGTGCTCGAAGCGGGTCGTGCAGCTTCCACAACGACGTGGTGGCGGGCAAGTGGCGGGCGCGGCAATCCGACGAGCGCGCGTCTACGAGCTGGCGGGCCGGACCGCTCGGCATCGTCGGCCTCGGCAACATCGGCAAGAAGGTCGCCCGCGCGCGGTCGGCCTTCGACATGCAGCATCCAGTACTACGACATCGCGCGGCTCACCGAGGACGAGGAGGACGCGCTCGGCGTCCGCTTCGTCGCTCTTCGACGGAGCTGCTTGCGCACGTCGGACGTGGTGAGCCTGCACGTGCCGCTCGACGACTCGACGCGCGAAGCATGCTCGGCGCCGCGCGAGTTCGGCCATGATGAAGCCGGACGGCGATCCTCGATCAACACGTGCCGGGGCCCGGTCGTGGACGAGGACGCGCTCCATCGCGGCGCTCACGAGAGAGCAGATCGCCGGCGCCGGCCTCGACGTGATGGTCGAAGAGCCGCCGCGCCGAAGGACCATCCGCTCTTCGCGCTGCCGAACGTCACCCTCACGCCGCACTCCGCCGGGCCGACGTGGGAGAACTGGACGGCGCGCTTCCGGAACGGCTTCGACAACAGTCCAGCGCGCGTCGCCGCCGGCCGCAAGCCCCTCGGGCGATCCCCGAGCTGCTCGGCCCGCCCGGGACCGACCTGCGCGGCGCGTGAGCCGGCGCGGGCGGCGGCGCGCCTGCCGGCGCGTCGATGCGGTCGTCGCCGAGCCGCCTCGGAGGCCTCGCTGCTGCCCGGCGACGGCCGTTCCAGCCGCGGCGATCGTGGGCGGCGGTCGGTGACCGCGAGCCCCGCGCGGTGATCACCCGACATCAACCGGTTGTCTACAACGGCGCGGGACTACCTGGGCGCCTCGATCGCGTCCGTCCTCGCGCAGACGTGGCCGGCGTTTCAGCACGATCGTCGTGGACAACTGCTCCGCCGACGGCACCTCGGAGCTGCGGTGCGGAGCTTCGCCGATCCGCCGCATCGCCTATCACCCGCAACGCGACCAACCTCGGCCTGGTCGGCAACTCCTCGGCCCGTTGCTGCTCCGAGCTCGCGGACGGAAGCGAGCTCGTGTGCATCTGGCACCACGACGGCGTGATGCTGCCGACCAACCTCGCCCGGAAGGTCGCGTTCCTCGACGCGCATCCGCGTCCGCCGCACTCGTGCACTCCAATCCTCTGGCTGGTCAGGACGCGGCCGCGCCGCCGCGAGCCGAGCACCGGCACGAGGCCTCGCGGCGCGACTGCACGTCATTGGCAGGGCGCCGCTGGAACCGAGCATTTCGCCCTACGCACCTGCACCACCGCGCCCTGGTCTCCATCGGCGCGGAGCGCGCGCGCGGGAGCGGCATACGAAGCAGGTCCGGCCGCTTCCGGAGCGCGCGCTGCCGAGACTGCTGTGACAACGAGATGTGGATGCGCCTGGCGCTGTCCGGGCGACGTCGGCCGCCTGGCCCGAGCCCCTCGTCGAGTACCGGAAGCACGCCGGCAGCGTGAGCAGCGCCCATGCCCCACCGGACTGGCTGGGCTGAGCACTTCGCCGCCGCGCGGGCCGGCGGCTGGTGAGCGCCCGAGGCCGGCCGCGTCGCGGACGCTGACGGATCTGCTCGAGCGCGTGCGCGCAGCGCTTCGGGCGCGAGGCGATGGTCTGCGCGCGGCTGAGACCTCGTACCAGGCGCGGTTCGCCGAGAGCCGCCGGTTCTCTGGCGCCGGCCGCGCGGCTTGCTCACCGGGGATGCTCTGGGACCCGCCGGTTCTGGTGGCTGCTGCTGCGGGCGGCGGCCGGCGACCGAGGCGTGCCGCCTGTACGACGGCTTCCGCCGCCGCGTCGCCCGCCGGCAGGTCGCGATCGCGCCGACCCGGGGCACCGCTGATGCTAAGCCGAGCTGCGCCTCGGGGTGCGCCGCCAGGCCGCCTCCGCGCTGCTTCCTCGGCGCCCACTGCGACGACCTTTATCGCGATCGGCTGCGGCGGCGCCCGTGTCGAGCTCGCGCGCCGCCACCCCTGGAGCTGACGGCGCACTGGATCGCGCGTTCAGCGCGACCGACGAGCGGGCGAAGCAGGCGGAGCGCTCGCGGCGCGCCTCGCCGGGGTCGCGGCCACCGAGCTCGTCGTCGAGCGGTTCCGCGACGGCTTACCTGCCGCTACGAGGGCGCGCGAGGTGAAGGACTGACTTCGAGGAGCCGTCAGGCGCGGCTGGACGCCCGACGTGGTCCTCACGCACCACCGCGGCGACGCCTGCACCAGGGACCACCGCCTCGTCTGCGAGCTGACCTGGAGCACGTTCCGCGACCACCTGATCCTCGAGTACGAGGTCCCCAAGTACGACGGCGACACTGGCGCGCCAAACGCGTTCGTTCCGCTCGACGACGCGCGACCGCGGAGGCGAAGGTGCGGCACGTGATGGACAGCTACGCGTCGCAGGCCTCGCCGGCCGTGGTTCACCCCGCGGACACGCTGCTGGCGACGATGCGCCTGCGAGGGCGTCCAGGCCCGCGCACCGCGGCTACGCCGAGGGCTTCTACGCCCACAAGCTCGTGCGCTGGCTGACGCGCCGCGCTGACGCGACGACGGGCTCGTCGGACGCTAGCGGGCCGCCGGCGGCATCTCCCGTCGCAAGGCTTTACAGCCAGGGACCCCCGCAGTCGCTGCACCGCGTCGCAGCCCGGCGACGATCTAGAGCGCTTTTCCTCAACCGAATCCGTGGCATCCCGCTTCAAGCTCCGTTGGGATCCGTCGTCTCCAGATGCCGAACGCCGACAGACACTGCTCAGATGACTGGCAGCTGGCTGATGGATCGATCCGGGCGCCCGATGACCGTCGCCGTTCTCTACTGCGGCGGGGAGGGCCGGCTTGGCTCCGCGAGGGCCTCGGCGGGCGGCGAAGCCACCGGTGCCGATCGGCGGCGAGCCGGATCCCAGGCGGCACCATGCATGCTACTACGCGCACCACGGCCACATCGCCACTTCGTGCTGCGGTCTCGGGCACCAGGCTGACGCCATCGTCCAGCGCACTTCGCCACCTGCCGCCCGAGCGGGTGCCGGCGGGTCCCTCGCTGCGCCCGGCGCCGCCGCCGTAGCCGGCGCGTGCTCCTGGGCGTGCCGGATCTCGGAGGCGGTGGACGGTGGACCTCGTGCCCACGGCGCCGGCGGCGAGCATCGGCGAGCTGCCTGCGCCGCCGCGCGCGCCACTCGTCGACGGCCCGGTCTTCCTTAGTAACCAACTACGCCGACGGCCTCTCCGACCTCGACCTCCCGCCTGGTTCCTCGCGCGGTTCGAGGCGAGCGGCGCGTGGCCGGGCTCGGTCGGTGCCCGTGCCGTGGAGCTACCACCTGGTGAAGGCGGATGTCGGCGGGGACGCGTCACCGCGGTGTCCCCCCGCGCGGGAGTCCGACCAGGCGTCAACGGCGGTTTCGCGATGCGCCGGAGATCCTCGACTATTCCCGGCCTGGGCAGGATGATCTGGTCGCCGAGGACGTCTTCCCGCTGCGGGCTGATCGCCGCCGCCTGCTCTTCGGCTACCAGCACGACGGGTTCTGGCGAGCATGGACACCCTGGTCGACTGGCGCGCCCCCGTCCGACCCGAGGCGCGTGGCGGGAGCCGCCCTAGTCTGGCTGCGCGGAGCAGGCGCGCCGGCCGATCTGCCCGGCGGAGCCGGCGGGGCGAGCGCTCGCGCCCGGTGAGCTGTCCGGTGCCGTTGTCCGGTCGCGAAGTGGACTGCTGACGACGCGCGCGCTCAGGTGCACCGCCGCGCCGTGCGCACTACGCGGCGAGCGGCGTCCAGCCCGGCGACGTCGTGTTCGTCCACTTCGGCAACTGCCTCGAGTTCTGCCGATCTCTCTGCCGGGCTCTGAACGCCGGCGCGTGCGTCGCGCCGATCGATCCGCGCTGTCTTCAACGGTGCTCGAGGTCGAGACCTCTGGCGCGCGGCGGCGCCGCGGTTCTCGATCTGGCACGCCACCCGGGAGATCGCCAGGCGGCGTACTCCGGCGTTGCGCGACCGCGATCCCTGGAATCGCCGCCGGCCGGCGCGTCGACGTCCGCCGCCGTGCGCGGCCCGCCCCGCGCGGGCCGGTGGGGGTGCCGGACGGCGTGACGCGCTCGTGCTCTTCACGTCGGGAACGTGAACCGGCGACCCGAAGGGCGTCGTCCACACGCACCGCTCGCTGCGCGCGTGATGGCTGAGCCTCCGCGAGCACGTCGGGCGAAAGCCCGGAGCCTGCGGCCGGACGCTCTGGCCTGCTGCCGACCCACTTCGGTCACGGGCTCATCTGTAACGCCCTGCTTCCCTGGCTCGCCGGCCAGCGCCTGGCCGTCCTGCCCGCCGTTCCGGGCCGACGTGATCCTGCACCTCGGCGCGCTGCTCGACGAGCACCGGATCACGTTCATGTCCTCGGTGCCCGCGCTGTGGCGGATCGGCTCCGCACCGCGCGCGCCGCCGCGCGGCGCACGCTCCGAGCGGTGTGTTCTGCGGCGTCGGCGCCGCTGTCGGCCGCGATGTGGCAGGACACGTCGCCCGCTGGACCGGCGCCTCCGTGGCGAACGTATCGGCATCACCGAGACCGCGAGCTGGCTCGCCGGGACCGCGCCGGGCGCCACGCCGGAGGACGGCCTCGATCGGCGACCCTGGGGCGACGGATCGCGCCGGAGGGTGGGAGGCGACACGCCCGCGCCGGCCGCCGCCGGCACAGGCGGCGACCCGGCGAGGCCGCGGGCGCGTCTGGGTGAGCACGCCGGCCTGATGCGCGGTTATCTCGGGCGCGAGGACCTCACCGCGCGCGCCGTGCGGGGACTGGCTGGCCACCGGGGACATCGGGTGCCTCGACCGAGCGGGGACGCGCTCCACCTCGCGCGGAGCGTGAGCGCGAGGAGATCAATCGCGGCGGCGCTGAAGGTCTATCCCCTCGGACGCCGACGCGGTCATCGAGCGCTGCGAGGCCGCGCCTCGACAGCTGCGCCTTCGGCTACGACGACGGGCTCCGGACGAGGAGGACGTCGGCGCTGGCCGTCGTGCTCGCACGGATCGGCCGGCGCGATGCGCCGCGTCTACGACTGGGCCCGGCGCCAGCGTCTGGCCGCGCGCACCAGATGCCGCGGCGCTGGTACCTCGCCGTCGACGAGATCCCGCGCACCTCGGCAAGGTCAACGGCGCAGGTGGCCGCGCTGCTGCTGAGCCGCTCCGCCCGGTGGACTCTGCGCGGTCGCCGCCGGCGGCGGCGCGGGGCGCGATGCAGCGGCCCCGCCACCGCCAGCCGGCGCGACGGCCCCCGCGGCGACACCGGCTCGCGCGCTGGAGCCTGGGGCAGTGGACCAGCCCGCCCTCCGCCGCGACCTCCACCGGCTGATCGCCGAGTCCGGGCCCGACCTGCTGCGGACGACTGCGCCGCTGATCAGCTCGGTATCGTCGAGTCCGCGGCGCTCCTCGGCGTCGCCCTCTGGGTCGAGCGCAGGTCGGCGGCGAGGTCGACATCACCGGCTTCGACCTCGCGGTGGAGTGGGACCCGATCGGCGGGATCCTCGACTGTGCGCCGACGCGGGCGCCGATGGCGCTGCCGCCCCCGAACGCGCGCTGAGGGCGCAGCCCGTGTACGAGATCGTCACCTACCGCCCCGGAGCACAAGGCGCCAGGTCGCATCGCTCCAGCGGCATCTGTGCGCGGCGACGGGCGGCCAACATCGTGCATTTCGAGTGGAAGTACGAGCGGAATCCATACTTGCCAGGCGCCGCCCTCATCCACCCTCGCCGCTCGCGACGGGAGGCGGTGGCGATGCGCGGGGTGTTCGGATCGTGCTGGGAGATGGACCGCGCGCCGAGCGCTTCTGCGTCCCGTGCGTCGACGACCTCGTGCATCGCGCCCGAGCACCGGAACCGGCGGCTGCTCGGCCGGCGTCATGGAGGCGGTGCTCGCCGACGTCGCCGGCCGCGGGCCACCGGTGTGCGTTCAGCCTGAGCCCCGGCCCGGTGACGCTGGCCGGGCCGCTCGCCGGCGCGGCTGGGCGGGCGGTGGGGCCGGTGTACGAGGTGCGCCGTCCCGCGCGCCGGGGCCGTCCGCGCGCGGAGCGCCTCGCCGCGCGCATGCGGTCGCTGCCCTGGCAGTCTGGCGATGGGCCGCCCGCGTCGCCGACCCGCCGCCGGGGCGGGCCTCGTTCCGCCCGGCTGGACCGCGCCGCGGCGCACTCCGCCGAACGGCGGAGGTCCGTGGCTGGCGCGCGCGCCGCGCCTGAGGCGATGGCGGACCTCGTCCAGCGCCTCGGTCACGACGGTCGGACTCCGGCACGTCCGGGACGCCCAGTACCTGGCGTGGCGGCTCGGCGAACCCTCAGCACGACATACCGCTTCCTCTTCGCGGGGCGACCGGCTCGAGGGTACCTCGTGCTCCAGGCGTACCGGCTCGGCGAGGACCGGGGCGTCAACATCGTGGACTGGGAGCGGCGACGCCGGCCGCCGCGCGGCTGCTCCAGGCGGCGCTCTGACTGGGGCGCTTTCGGCGAGCTCAGCGCGTGGACGGCGGCGCTGCCCCGAGGCGGCGCGGGCGCTGCTCGCGAGCGCGGGTTCGCGCCCGTCGATCGCGGGCCCGCTCATGCACGGCGGTCACCTTGCTGGCGCCGCGGGATCGGCGAGGGCGGCGACGCCACCGGCCCGATCGCTCGGCGGCCGCGCCGTGCCTCGACGCCGTCCGCGTGGGACATGCGCATGCTCTACTCGATGGCCGGCTGAACGGCGATGAGATTCGCGACCGGCGCGTGCGGGTGCTGGTCACCGGGCACCGCGGCTAGCATCGGCGCGGTGCTCGCGCCGATGCTCCTCGACCGCGGCTACGGCGTGCTCGGGTGGACGCGGATCTCTACGCGCGGCTGCGACTTCGGCCGAGCGCCGGCGCCCGCGGTGCCCAGGTCGCGGGAGGACGTGCGGAGGTCGGCCGCCGCGATCTGGTCGGCGTGCACGCGATCATTCACCTCGCGGCGCTGTCCAACGATCCCTGGGCGACCTCAACCTCGCGGTCACCGCGGACATCAACCACGCCGCCTCGGTGCGGCTGGCGCGACTCGCGTGCGAGGCCGGCGTCGCGCAGTTCCTCTTCTCCTCGTCGTGCAGCAGCTACGGCGCGGCCGGCGACGCGCCGGTCGACGAGGACGAGCCTCGGTGCGGCCGCTGACCGCCTACGCCGAGTCGAAGGTCCGCGTGGAGGCCGACGTGTCGCGGCTGGCCGACGCGGACTTCAGCCCGACGTTCCTCCGCAACGCGACCGCGCTACGGCGCGTCGCCGCGGCTCCGCCTGGACCTCGTCGTCAACGACCTCGGTCGCCTCGGCGGTGGTCACCGGCCGCGTGCGCGTGCTGAGCGACGGCACTCCGTGGCGGCCGCTGATCCACGTGGAGGACATCGCGCGGGCGTTCATCGCGATCCTCGAGGCCCCGCGCGAGGCGGTCTGCGCCCGGGCCTTCGCAATACGTAACTGAACGAAGTGCGCCA
>ERZ1370068.9853-contig-8600_pt1 | contig 41358 bp, 69 predicted proteins | sample MGYA00561227_ERZ1370068 | MGnify/ENA primary metagenome ERZ1370068 (study PRJEB38410, sample SAMEA6850437) | metagenome | study: Metagenomic assessment of the ecological functions of the soil: analysis of the soil microbiota associated with the... | reverse complement strand
CTAGTTAGCTGGATTTCGATTTGCATTGTCTTCTTTATGATGGTAGCATTGACGTTTAGCCAAGCCCTGGTCAACGTCAGCACCCTGGCGAGTGGCCGTTGTGGTCTCTCTGACGATAGCTCGGCGGGTGACTGGCGAATGCCGAACGTGGAGATCGTGCCCCAGGGGGTGGTGTAAGAGCGGCAGTGGGCTTGCGCTCTCCGGCGGGCTCGGCCGGTTTAGTCAGGCTGCCGCGGCGGGCAGCGTGACGAAGGGATCATCGCGCAATGGTGCGATGGTTTCCAGTGTCATGTAGCGTGCCCGCTGGACCGCCCATTCATCGTTCTGCTCGAGCAGGATGGCGCCGACCAAGCGGGTAATGGCTTGCTCATTGGGGAAGATGCCGACGACCTCGGTGCGGCGCTTGATCTCGCCGTTCAGCCGTTCCAGCGGATTGGTCGAGTGGATCTTCGGCCTGTGGTCTTTGGGGAAGCTCATAAAAGCGAGCACGTCGGTTTCCGCCTCGTCCATCAGGGCTGCCAGCTTGGCGACCTTGGGTCTGATTTGATCGGCGACCTGGCGCCACTGGCTACGAGCGGTCTCGGCGTCCTCCTGGGCAAAGGCGGTGGCGATGAAGGCAGCGACGACGCGACGACCCTGCTTGCCGGCGTGAGCCAGCACATTGCGCATAAAGTGCACGCGGCAGCGTTGCCAGGAGGCGTGCAGCACCTTGGCAACCGCCGCCTTGAGCCCTTCATGCGCGTCCGAGATCACCAGCTTGACCCCGCGCAGGCCGCGCCGGGCGAGGGTGCGCAGGAACGCGGTCCAGAAGGTCTCGGCCTCGGAGGCGCCGACCGTCATCCCCAGCACCTCGCGCCGGCCGTCGCTGTTGACGGCGACAGCGACAATCACCGCGACCGACACGATGCGCCCGTTCTGGCGGACCTTCACATAGGTCGCATCGAGCCACAGATAGGGCCAGTCACCTTCCAGCGGCCGGTCGAGAAAGACGCCAATCTTGTCGTCGATCTCGGTGCACAGCCGACTGACCTGGCTCTTGGAAATCCCGGTCATGCCCATGGCCTTGACCAGTTCGTCGACCGAACGGGTGGACACGCCGTGGACGTAGGCTTCTTGGATCACCGCGGCGAGCGCCTTCTCGGCCATCCGGCGTGGCTCGAGAAACGCCGGGAAGTAGCTCCCCTTCCTGAGCTTGGGGATGCGCAGCTCGACGGTGCCCGCTCGGGTCTCCCAATCGCGATCGCGGTAGCCGTTGCGGCTGTTGATCCGGTCGGGGCTGCGCTCCCCGTGTGCGGCTCCGGTCAGGCTTTCGACCTCCAACTCCACTCAGGCGCTGCGCGGCAAATCCCACCATCTCGCGCAGCAAATCGGCGTCGGAGTTCTTCTCCAGCAGCGCTCGAAGGCTCATGATCTCGTCGGTCATCGTCGGTTCTCCGGTTTGGTAGAGGTTTGGCGACCAAACCCTACCGAAGATCCGCGATGACCACTGCTGTGGATAAGTAGCCCACCGCCGCCAGACTCGTGGCGGTCGCTGCGGCGGGCTACTTACCCACAGCTCTACACCACTCGAGGGACACAACCCATTGGGAGCTGCGGGAGTCTACCGTCGGTTGGGATTCGTTCCTGTCTCTCAATGCAGCGGGGACGGCCCCATGGACGCAAGACGACCCGTTCCTCAATCTGGTAGTCGGCTTTTACTGGTCATCTACCTCCGGACCCGGTGGACGGCCCGTGGGACTCGCTGGTCTTGGAGCCCGATAACGGCCGCATCTATAATTTACATCGGACCAACAAGACCCTTCTCCCAGGCCGGTCCGGGGAGAAAGTCAGTAAGGGGAGATATATCGACGATTCCGGGCGGTTGCAATCTATGTTCCACCACCGCGGTTGCTGTGGATGTTGATTGGCGGACAACCACTTGACCGACGGCCATCTCACGCCGAGAACTCCATCACCCAACGAGGCTAGAGACTAGTGTCGGCGCTCGCTCGGTGGGCGCCGGCATACCGGCGGCCAATTGACCTCATGGCAGACGGGGGTGTGAGAGGCTGATGGTTTCATCCGCATCGCGGTGTTTCGCCGGAGGCAGCGCGCGGCGCCGCCTCTCGTGATCGACGGCGTGCCGTTGCGCATCCTCGGGCACGAAGCCTTTCGCAAGAGCATCGGCGTGGTCATGCAGGACGACCAGCTGCTGTCGGGCTCGATCGCCGACAACATCTGCTTTTTCGACGAGAGCTTTGAGCTCGAGCACATGGTGCATTGCGCCGAGCTCGCCGGCATCCACGAGGAGATCTGCCGGATGCCGATGGCCTACAACAGCCTGATCGGCGACATGGGCACCTCGCTGTCCGGCGGCCAGAAGCAGCGCGTGCTGCTGGCCCGGCGCTCTACCGGCGGCCGCGCCTCCTGTTCATGGACGAGGGCACCTCGCACCTCGACATCGCCACCGAGCGCCAGGTCACCGCCGCGGTCAGGCGCTCCGGCCTGACGCGTGATCATCGCGCACCGGCCGGAGACGATCGCCTCGGCGCCGCGCCGGCTGGTGTTGCACGACGGCGAGTTGCACGAAATGCAGGAGAGCCTGCTGGCGGCGTGAGGCGTATAACCTCAGAGGAAAATCATGACCGACAAACCGACGCTTGCCAGCGCAAAGAACGCGCCGTTCCTCGCCCGACATGCTAGTTCGCACCAGCAAGGAGGGTGACATCAATTGAAAGAAGAAGACTTGACGCGCGTGAGCGGCGGCGCGCTCTACATGAAGTACGGGGATATCAAGAAAAACCTTTTGAGTTCACGACGAAACTGGGAGCAGGTCAAACTTAGTAAGCGTTCGGTCAGATGACGTTCAGCTGCGGCTTGTTCGGCGGCTCCTGGTCGGTCATAAGCCCACGCGGGAGGCGGGGGCTAACATGGTCGCCACCGTCCAGAGGTTATATTGCCGACATCGCCTATACGCGCGGTTTTTACCGTGAGCTCGCACCGGCTTGGCTCGATTTCGTCGCGACGCTTTCCGGGCATCGCGCCACCGGCGCGACGGGGAAGCTTCGCGGGTGCGAGCTCGGCTGTGGCCGGGGGTGACCACCGTCGTCATGGCGGCGACGCGCCTCACGGCCGCTTCATCGGCATCGACGCGCTGCCCGAGCATATCGACCATGGGCGACGCTTGGCTGCAGAAGCCGGTGTTGAGAACGCAACGTTTCATGCTGCCGATTTCTCTGCGGACGATCTCGATCTGCCGCAGTTTGATTACATCGTGGCCCACGGTGTATTCTTGGATCGACGCTGAGAGCCAAACCGGGCTGCGCCGATTTCATCGATCGGCATCTTCTACGCGGCGGCCTCGTCTACCTCAGTTATAATGCCATGCCGGGCTGGGCGGCGGACCTGCCCTTTCAGCGGCTGCTCGTCGCGCCCTCGGCCGAGCTCCCAGGCGCGACCGCGCAACCCGGTTTCTGCCGGCGCGAAGCTGGTCCACACACTCGCCGCGGCGGGGCGACGAGCCTCGCCGCGAGCGGGACTAACCTCCTGGTGGAAGAGGTCGAGAGGCGAACCATCCGATCGCCTATCTGGCGCACGAGTACATGGGTACGAACTGGCAGCCGCTCTTTGTCGCAAGTGCGCGAGGCTATGGTGGCGATCGGCCTTGAGCCCGCAGGCTCCGCCACCTTGATCGAGGGCTTCAAATTCGCTTCGCGTTGCGTCGCCATGAGCGCGAGGCGCTCGAAGCGCTTTCGAGGTCCGGCTCTCCACGAGCTGGCGCGCGTTTTCTGATGCCAGCGGTTTCGCCGCGCGACGTCTACCGCCGTGATGGGCGCTTGCTCGATGACGACGAGCGGCTGGATCGGCTCCTCGCCATGAGATACGCGCTCGTCCGTCCGCGGAAGGTCGAGTACGACACCGAGCGACCGGGGCCAGGCGTCTCGCTTTTTTTCAACTTGCCGCGGTGATCACTTCCGCGGCATCATTGCTCGTAAACGACCCGCAGCATCTCTTGGATATGGCTCCTGCCGGCAATTCCATGTACACGGGGATCTGCTCCCCATGGCCTCATTGTGTTGTGTTGCACCGGAGCGGTGCGGCCGGTCGATCTTCAGGATGCTTCGGTGGCTGCGCTCAATCAGGTGATCTGGCGCCATCGACGGCGAGGAGGAGATCGACCACATCTCTGCCGTGCGGCCTGGCGGTCAGGGGCGGAACCTGCACTGTTGCGTGCACTTCGCGACGGCACGCGTCTGGCGGACCCGACGCTCGCCTGCTGGGCGGATCTCCTTGCCGTTTACGCGCATTGAAGATGTGGTCGTCGAGAAGCATGATCCCGCCGATGCTTGGTCTCGGCTTGCTGGCCTGCCAGGCGGCCTGCGCCAAGCGCTGAACTATGAGCCGGCGAGCGCGCCGACACCGGAGGCGCTCAACAGCCAAGGGAACACGGCTCGGGACAATAAGGACTACGCCGAGGGCGATGCGCCTCTACCGCCAGGCAGCCGCCATGGGCGACGCCGCGGCGATGAACCACATCGGCCGGCTCGTATCAGAACGGCTGGGGCGTTGCTGCAGATTACGGCGAGGCCTATGCGCTGGTTTTCGTCTGGCGGCCGAGAAGGGCAATGCCGCGGCGATGGACAACATCGGCTGGTTTTACCAGAACGGCTGGGGGTTGCTCCGGACTCTACGGCGAGGCGATGCGCTGGTATCGCCAGGCGGCCGAGCGGGGCAGTGCGGCGGCGATGAACAATATCGGCGCGCTCTATCAATATGGCCGAGGTGTCCCGCAAAATTACGGCGAGGCCATGCGCTGGTATCGCCAGGCGGCGGAGCGGGGCAACCTCAATGCTGTCAACAACATCCGGCTTTCTCTTACCAGAAGGGTCTCGGGGTCCCGCCCGGATTACGGCGAGGCGATGCGCTGGTACCACCAGGCCGCCGACCGCGGCAACGTCACGGCGATGAGCAACATCGGGGTTTTGTACCAGGACGGGCTCGGCGTGCCGAAGGACCTCGGCACGGCTGTGGCGTGGTATCGCCGGGCGGCGGATCTCCTCTCCGGGGCCAAGGAAGCGCTGGCCCGTCTCGGGCGGCAGTGATTCTTGACCGTCTGATCCTTCGGAATATACGGCCACTCCGCGGTAACCAGGCGCCGGGCATGGGGCCTTGCGATAGAAACATTAATGCTTATATAGGCAACACGTAGCGGTGCCATCGACGCATAGAGCTAGGGTGAGGTGTTGTCAGATGGCGAGCAGGTGGAAGTGGATCGTCGCGGGCCGCCCGGCCGTGATGATGGCTGTGCGTCGTCTGTTGCGCCGAGATGTCAATTATGGCGGCCCCGCTATGGGTGCATGAAGATTGCTTTGCCAGTTTCCCCTGCCATTTCCGCTGTCGACGGCGCAAAATTCCCTGCCCACCAGGCCTCGACCAAACGCATCGAAGCCCATGATACCAAATGATTTTCCGACGATTGACGGCGCAATTTTCAGAGCCGGAAAGAAATTTTTCCCCTGCCAGCAGCGGAAATGATTTGGCGAGCGCGCTGCGGGGTTTTCACACCGAGAAGTATTTCGCCTGGGGGTGGTGGACGACGATGGCCGAGGTCGATTGCTCGGGGTCGAGCTGGTCTTCCTCGGAGAGGGTGATGCCGATCTCCTCGGCGCGGAGCAATGCCAGGAGCTGGCTGCTGGTCGGCGAGGTTGGGGCAGGCCGGGTAGCCGAAGGAATAGCGGCTGCCGCGGTAGCCTTGGGCCAGCATCGCGTCGGGGTCGCGCGCCTCCTCGGCGGCAAAGCCCAATTCGCCGCGGATGCGCTTGTGCAGGTATTCGGCGAAGGCCTCGGCCATCTCGACCGAGAGGCCGTGCAGGTAGAGGTAATCCTGGTAGCGGTTGTCGGCGAACCATTCGCGCGCGGCCTCCGAGGCGCGCCGGCCCATCGTGACGACCTGCAAGGCCGATCACGTCGCGCTCGTTGCTCGGCGACGTCGCGGAAGAAATCGGCGATGCAGAGGCCGCCCTCCTTGTTCTGGCGCGGGAACGAGAAGCGGGTCAGCTCGCGCTCGCCGTCCGGGTCGTCGAACAGGATCACGTCGTTGCCCTCGGCGGCGCAGCGGCCAATAGCCGTAGGCGGCCTGCGGCACCAGGATCTCCTCGCGGATCGCGATGTCGAGGATGCGCGCGCAACACCGGGCGCAATTCGTCCTGCGCCCATTCGCTGGTACTCGGCGAGCGATGCGGCCGTCCTTCCGGTAGCCCCACTGGAATTGGTAGAGCATGCGCTCGTTGAGATAGGGCACGACCGCCTTGGCCGGCACCCGCGCGATCGTCCGCGGCCCCCAGAAGGGCGGCTCGGGCACCGGCACGCTGCGGGTCAACTCGGCGCGGCGCAGGCGGATCTCCTCGACATCGACCGGCCGCAGCGGCCGCGGGTCGGCGGCGCGGCCGAGCTTGCGGCGTCTGGTTGACCGGCCGGCCCTCGTTCTTGCGCCGGACCTCGTCGAGATAGCGCGTCGAAATCGTTGCTGACGATCTTGTCCATCAGGCCGAGGCCGTCGAAGGCGTCGCGCGCATAGGCGACGCGGCCGGCAGGCATAGGCCTTGACGCAATCCTCCTCGACATAGCGCCGGGTCAGTGCGGCGCCGCCGAGCATGACCGGCACGACGAGCCCCTGCCGGCTCATCTCCTCGAGGTTCTCGCGCATCACCACGGTCGATTTGACGAGCAGCCCCGACATGCCGATCGGCATGCGCCTTGTGCGCGACCGCGGCGTCGAGGATCGCGCCGATCGGCTGCTTGATGCCGAGGTTGACGACCCGGTAGCCGTTGTTGGTCAGGATGATGTCGACGAGGTTCTTGCCGATGTCGTGGACATCGCCGCGCACCGTCGCCAGCACGACCGTGCCCCTTCTCCTGGCCCTCGACCCGCTCCATGATGCGGCTCGAGGTAGCGCACCGCCGCCTTCATCGTCTCGGCCGATTGCAGCACGAAGGGCAGCTGCATCTTGCCGGCGCCGAACAGCTCGCCGACCGTCTTCATGCCGTCGAGCAGGATGTTGTTGATGATGTCGAGCGGCGTGTAGCTCTGCATCGCCAGATCGAGATCGGCTTCGAGCTCCTGCCGGTCGCCATCGACGATGCGCTGCGCGAGGCGGTCCTCGAGCTTTTCCGGGCGGCCCTTCTTCGCGCTCTTCTCGACCGTGCGGTCCTCGAACAGCGCGATGATAGGCCTGCAGCGGGTCGTAGCCCTCGCGCCGGCGGTCGAAGATCAGATCCTCGGCGACCCGCACCTCCTCCTCCGGCGATCTTGTGCAACGGCATGATCCGCGAGAAATGCACGATCGCGCCGGTCAGCCCGCGGCGCAGCGCGTGGTCGAGAAAGACCGAGTTCAGCACATGGCGCGCCGGCGGGTTGAGGCCGAAGGAGATGTTCGACAGGCCGAGGATGATCTGGCACTCCGGCATTGCCTGCGGCGATCCGCTCGATCGCCTCCAGCGTGTTGAGGCCGAGCTTGCGGTCGTCCGCGTTGCCGGTGCAGATCGTGAAGGTCAGCGGGTCGAACAGCAGAGTCCGATCGGCGGCAGGCCGTGCTTGCCGCAGGCGAAGTCGTAGAGCCGCTCGCGCCACCGCGAGCTTGTGCTCGACCTCCTTCGCCATGCCGGTCTCGTCGATCGTCAGCGCGATGACCGCGGTGCCGAAGCGGCGCGCGAGGCGCAGACGCTTGTCGGCCGCCTCCTCGCCATCCTCGAAATTGATCGAGTTGATGATCGGCTTGCCGCCGTAGAGCTTCAGTCGCCGCTTCGAGCACCGGGTATTCGGTCGAGATCGATGACCAGCGGCGCGTTGATCGGCACCGCGCATGCGGGTGACCGCCTCGGTCATCTCGGCGACCTCGTCGCGGCCGACAAAGGCGGTGCAGAGATCGAGGCGTGTGCGAGCCTTCCTTGACCTGCTCGCGCCCCATCTCGACGCAGCCGTCCCAGTCGCCCTGCTCCTGCAGCCGGCGGAACTGCGCGCGAGCCGTTGGCGTTGCAGCGCTCGCCGATCGACAGATAAGCGTTCTCCTGGCGCAGCGGGACCTGGCCGTAGAGCGAGGCGACCGCAGGGGCCCACACCGGCTTGCGCTGGCGCGGCAGGGGCCGGGCGCCGACGGTCCCGGCCGATGCGGCGCAGCATCTGCGTCGAGTGCGGCGATGTGCTGCACCTCGGTGCCGCAGCAGCCGCCGATCATGTTGACCCCGTCCTCGAGCACAAAGCGCTCGAGCCATTGCGCGAGCTCCGCGGCGCCGAGCGGGTAATGGGTGTGCCCGTCGACGAGCTCGGGCAGCCCGGCATTGGGCTGGACCGAGATATGCCCGGGCCAGTTCTCGCCGAGCCATTTGACGTGCTCGGCCATCTCGCGCGGCCCGGTCGCGCAGTTGAGCCCGATCATCGGCACGTCGAGCGCCCGGATGATCGTCGCCGCGGCGGCGATGTCGGCGCCGACCAGCAGGCTTCCGGTGGTCTCGACCGTCACCTGGACGAGGATCGGCGTGTCCTGGTGCGCCTCGTCGCGCGCCCGCTTGGCGCCGTTGACCGCGGCCTTGATCTGCAGCGGGTCCTGGCAGGTCTCGATCAGGATCGCATCGGCGCCGCCGGCGATCAGCCCGGCGCATTGAATCGGCGAGCGCGTCCTCGAGCGGCTGATAGGCGATATGGCCGAGCGAGGGCAGGCGCGTCCCCGGCCCGACCGAGCCGAGGACGAAACGGGTGCGGCCGTCATGGGCGAACTCGGCGACCGCTTCGCGCGCGAGCTCGGCGGCGCGGCGGTTGAGCGCGAAGGCCCGGTCGGCGAGCCCGAACTCGCCGAGGGTGATCGGCGAGCCGCCAAAGCTGTTGGTCTCGACCGCATCGCAGCCGGCCTGCGAGATATCCTCGGTGGATCTCGCGGACCAGATCCGGTCGGCTCTCGCAGACGATTTCGGGGCAGTTCTCAAGGCCGAGAAAGTCGCGCTCGACATCGAGATTGCGCCCCTAGCACCTGGGTCCCCATCGCGCCGTCGCAGAGCACGACGCGGTCGGCGAGATAGTCAAGGAAGTGCGCCATCGGACTGCCGCGTCGATCAGGCTACCGCGGCGGCCGGCTTCTTGGCGCGCACGCCGAGCATGTGGCAGATCGCAACGGTGAGGTCGGCCCGATTCAAGGTGTAGAAGTGGAACTCGTGCACGCCGTTGGCGTGCAGGCGGCGGCACTGTTCGGCGGCGATCGAGGCGGCGACCAGCCGCCTCGTGTCGGGATCGTCGTCGAGGCCGTCGAAATGGCCGGCCATCCAATCCGGGATCGAGGCGCCGCAGGTGCGCGGCCATCTTCTTCAGCTGGGCGAAATTGGTGACCGGGAGGATGCCTGGCACGATCGATACCCGGATGCCGGCGGCGTGCGGCGCGATCGCGGAAGCGAAGGAACAGATCGACATCGAAGAAGAACTGAGTGATCGCGCGGCTGGCACCGGCGTCGAGCTTGCCCTTCAGGTTGTCGAGGTCGTGCTCGGCGCTCTGCGCTTCCGGGATGGGTCTCGGGATAGGCGGCGACGCTGATCTCGAAATCGGCGATGCGCTTCAATCCCTTGACGAGATCGGCGGCATAAGCGTAGCCGCCGGGATATGGCGTGTAATGCTCGACGCCGCCAGGCGGATCACCGCGCAACGCAACGACGTGGCGGATCCCGGCCTGCCAGTAACTCGTGCGCCACGGCATCGATCTCGGCGCGGGTGGCGGCAACGCAGGTGAGATGGGCCGCCGGTTCGAGCGCGGTCTCATGGCGGATGCGGCCGGACCGTCGCGTGGGTGCGCTCGCGGGTCGACCCGCCCGCCCCGTAGGTCACCGAGACAAAGCGCGGCGCCAGCGGTTCGAGGCGCTTTACCACCTCCCACAGCCGCGTCCTCCATTTCAGCCGTCTTCGGCGGAAAGAATTCGAAGGAGACGCGCGGCGGTCCGGCGTCGAAATCGCTGACCGGGTCGGCGGCGAGCAGGCCGCGCGATCGGCGTCGGAAGCCCTCTGGCCGAGGTTCTGGGGCATCAGTGAAGCTCCCTTTCGAGCACCGCGCCGGCGCACCGTCTCGTGCAAATCTTCTGGCGCAACGGCAGCGTCGCCGGCGCCGGTCGCTGCGCGGTCCAGATCGACGACGGTCAACGGATCGCCCGGCCAGCCGGCGCGGCGGCGCCGGATCGAGGCCGGCGGCGCCGACACCATTCGGCGACCTCGCCGTCGGCAAAGCCGAGACGGCGGTGGGCGTGCTCGTCGCGAAGAAATTCGAGCGCATGTGCGGCGCAAAATCGACCAGCGACCAGGATCCCGTTCGGCCGCAGACACCCGAGCCGCCTCGGCGATGGCCTCCGCCGGCCGGTCGGCATAATGCAGCACCTGATGGATCACGACCGCGTCGAACGACGCGTCGGGCAGCGCCAGCCGATACATGTCGCCGAGCCGAACCGAGCCGTTTTCGAGCCCGGCGCGTTCGAGATTGACCCGCGCGACAGCCAGCATCTCGCGCGACTGGTCGATGCCGAGCGCGTGCTCGACGCGCGGCGCCAGACGATTTCCAGGATGCGGCCGGTGCCGGTGCCGATGTCGAGCAGATCGCGCGGTTGAACGGCGTCGATGATTTCGATGCAGCGCTGCTTCGACTTCGCGCTCGTCGACGTAGAGCGAGCGAATGCGGTGCCACTGCGCGGCATTATCGCGGAAATAGGCGCTGGCGAGGTCGGAGCGCTGCCGTTTGATCGCAGCCAATCGCTGGAGATCGAGGGCGATCGTCGGATCGGTCTCGCCGCAGGCCGCCACGAGCTGACGAGCCAGCGCGCCCGCCGGGCTCGAGCTGGCTGAGGCGGTAGAACACCCAGCTTCCTTCGCGAAAGCGGTCGAGAAGGCCAGCCTCACACAAGAAGTTTCAGATGTCGCGACACCCGCGGCTGGCTCTGCCCAAGGATTTGGGTCAAGCTCGCTCACGGTAAGCTCGCCGCGAGCGCAAAGGACGACCAAGCCGCAGCCGGGTCGGTTCGGCGACCGCGCGCAACGCAGCCAAGAGATGCTCCATGAACTCGGGTGCCTCACTGTGGAAGGCAGCAACATATACACATATCTTTATATCGGCAAGAGGTTTGTGCAGTGGCTGGGTCAGTTATGCGCTCTCGCGATCAGCCCTATGCGGCGCCACTTGCCGATACGGCTAATTTCCCGCAATTATCGCCGTCCGAGCGGAAGACGACAGCCTGATGCGAGATCGATCGATGAACCTTCGCCCGCCACGCCTCGTCTTCTCGAACCTGTCGTTGTCGCGACCCTGATCCTCTGCCGGATGCGCCACGCCGCTCGAACAGCCCAGCAGGCCGAGGCCGCCGAGGCAAGAGGATTTCAACGACCCGCTCGAGGATACCAACCGCGCAGATCTTCGACTTCAACCAAGTGGTCGATCGCAACGTGCTGGTGCCGGTCGCCAAGAGCCTACCGTACGGTGCTGCCCGACCCGGTGCGCGATTCGCTGCGCGACTTTCTCCGCAATCTGCGCGAGCCGCTGATTTTCGTGAACGACGCGTTGCAAGGCGAATTCGAACGCGCCGGACAGACGTTTGCGCGCTTTACCCTCAACTCGACCATCGGTCGTCGGCGGCTTTGTGGATGTCGCCGGACGGTGGGGACAGCTTCCTTATCACGAGGATGATCTCGGCCTGACCTTCGGCGTCTGGGGCATCCCCGAGGGGCCTTACCTTGTCGTGCCGGTCCTCGGTCCGTCCAACCCCGCGCGACCTCGGCGGCCAGGTCGCGCGAAGGGTTCGGCGATCCATGGAACAGTCTCGGTCACCGGCAATCCATGAACCCTCTATTGGATCCCGTTCGTGCGCGGCGGGGTCAGCCGGCATCGACCAGCGGTCCCGCTACATCGAGACCCTGGCCGACATCGAGCGCACCTCGCTCGACTACTACGCCACCATCCGCTCGCTCTATCGGCAGCGGCGGGCGGCGTTGATCCGCCACGAGAAGGAGCAGAATCTGCCGCCGCCATCCTCGTTCAGCCGGAACGACAGCCCGGCGGCTCGCCTGCTTCGGCCAGAGCCTCGGCCGCCGCGGCCGGTCTTTGTTTCTGAAACAGCAAACGTTCCTGAGGTGTCTCGATAATGACGCGACGTTCCGTTCTGACCGCCGCTTTAATCGTGATCGCAGTGGCGCTAGCCTCCCGCCGCTCTTGCCGCCGCGGATCCAGCCGCCGTGATCAACAATCTCGGTAACCGCGCACTCGAAGTGCTGGGCAAGAACTGCGACCCCGGCGCAGAAGGTAGCCCGGTTTCAGGAGCTGTTCCGAGAAGATTTCGACGTGCCCGGGATAGCCCGTTTCGTCCTCGGGCGGTATTGGAAGACTGCCACTCCCGAACAGCAGGAGGAATTCGTCAAGCTGTTCGAGGATTACATCGCGCTCGTCTACAGCTCTCAGCTGGCGGCCTATAGCGGCGAGACGCTCAAGGTGACGGGCAGCCGGCCAGGTCCCGAGGGGGCGATCGTCGCAAGCGAAATCGTTCGCCCGACCGGCGCGCCGCCGGTCAAGGTGGAGTGGCATCTGACGGATCGCAACGGCGCCTACAAGATCAATGATGTCGCCGTCGACGGCATCAGCATGGCGGTGACCCAGCGCTCCGAGTTCGCGGCGGTCATCCAGCGCAATGGCGGGCAAGTGCAGGGTCTCATCACCCAGCTGCGCGAGAAGACCGGAAACTCCGCGCCGCGCTGAACTCAGCTCCGCACCAGCGGCTTGTAGCGGATGCGGTGCGGCTGATCGGCCTCGGCGCCGAGGCGCCGGCGGCGGTCGGCCTCGTAATCGGCGTAATTGCCTTCGAACCAGACGACCTGGCTGTCGCCCTCGAAGGCGAGGATGTGGGTGGCGACGCGGTCGAGAAACCAGCGGTCATGGGTGATGATGACCGCGCAGCCGGGAAAGTCGAGCAGCGCCTCTTCGAGCGCCCGCAACGTGTCGACATCGAGATCGTTGGTCGGCTCGTCGAGCAGCAGCACGTTGGCGCCGGTCTTCAGCATCTTCGCGAGGTGGACACGGTTGCGCTCGCCGCCTGAGAGCTGGCCGACCTTCTTCTGCTGGTCGGCGCCGCGGAAGTTGAACAAGCGCGCAATAGGCGCGGCTCGCCATCTTGCGCCGCCCCAGATCGATTTCGTCCTGCCCGCCCGAGATCTCCTGCCACACCGTGTTGGTCGCGACGAGAGTGTCGCGGCTCTGATCGACATAGCCGAGCTCGGCGGTGTCGCCGATCCGGAAGTCGCCGCCGTCCGGCGTCTCCTGTCCGGTGATCATGCGAAAGAGCGTCGTCTTGCCCGCGCCGTTCGGGCCGATCGACCCCGACGATGCCGCCGGGAGGCAGTCGGAAATCGAGCGCCTCGATCAGCAGCCGGTCGCCAAAGCCTTTGTGAGCGTGCCGCGCCTCGATCACGAGGTCGCCGAGCCGCGGTCCGGGAGGCAGCACGATCTGAGCCGTTTCGGGAGCCTTCTCGCGGCTTTGGGCGACGAGTGCTTCATATGCCGAAAGCCGTGCCTTGCTCTTCGCCTGGCGGGCCCGCGGGCTCTGCCGCACCCATTCGAGTTCGCGTTCGAGGGTTCGCCGACGCGCCTCCTCCTGTCGCCCCTCTTGTTCGAGCCGCCGCTGCTTCTGCTCGAGCCAGCCGAGTAATTGCCCTCGAACGGGATGCCCCGACCGCGATCGAGCTCGAGGATCCAGCCGGCCACCTCGTCGAGAAAATAGCGGTCGTGGGTGACGGTCACGACGGTGCCCGGATAGTCCTCGAGAAAGCGCTGCAGCCAGCCGACCGACTCGGCGTCGAGATGGTTGGTCGGCTCGTCGAGCAGCAGCAGGTCGGGCCGCTGCAGCAGAAGCCGGCACAGCGCCACCCGACGCCGCTCGCCGCCCGACAAGCGTCACCACCTCGGCATCGCCCGGCGGACAGCGCAGCGCGTCCATGGCGATCTCGACGGTGCGGTCGAGGTCCCATCCATCGGCCTGATCGATCTTCTCCTGCAGCTCGCCCTGTTCGGCGATCAACGCCTCCATCTCGGCGGGCGAGAGGTCGTCGGCGAAGCGGGCGCTGACCGCCTCGAACCGATCGAGCAGCGCCTTGACCTCGGCTAGCCCTCCGACGACGTTGCCGAAGACGTCCTTGCTCGGATCGAGCGCCGGCTCCTGCGGCAGATAGCCGACCCGCACCCCCTCAGCCGCCCAGGCTTCGCCGACGAAGTCCCGCTCCTCGCCGGCCATGATGCGCAGCAAGGTCGATTTGCCGGCGCCGTTTGGCCCCAGAACCCCGATCTTGGCGCCCGGCAGAAAGGACAGCCAGATATCCTTCAGAACCTCGCGGCCGCCGGGATAGGTCTTGCCGAGGCCTTTCATCACGTAGATGTATTGATAGGCTGCCATGGGGATATTCCGTGAGTGCCGCCGATCCCCTATTTACGACGAGCGATCGACTACGGAACGCTGTTGACCATAGCGCGCGGTGTGGCCGATTTGGTTGACACCTGGTAAGTAAGTGCTTACTTGCTCGCGCTGCATGGCAGCCACCCGACTGGATAGCGACGAACGGCGCAAGGCGATCGTCGCGGCGGCGGTTCCGCTATTCGCTCGCAAGGGCTTCGCGGGAACGACGACGAAGGAACTCGCCGAGGCAGCGAGGATCTCCGAAGCACTGCTGTTTCGCCACTTCCCCAGCAAGAAACAGCTCTATGACGAGATTCTGGCATTGGGCTGCGAAGGCGATCCTGCGCTCGAATGTCTTGCAGCTCTCGAGCCGTCGACGACCACGCTCGTCCGGATGATCCATTTCATGGTGCGGTACTTTTGCTCGGCGGGGGCATCGATCGGAGCGAATTCGACACGCGCCTGCGTCTCGTCCTCCACAGCTTTCTCGAGGACGGCGATTATGCGCGCGAGTTGTTCGACCATATTTTGCGCGGGTTCATCCGCTTTTTGCCGCATCGCTCGACGCCAGCCAGGGCGGCGGGTGACCTCAGGAGTCGACCCGAGCGTCGCGGCGAACCAGCTTCTGGTTCAGCCACCATGTCGCCGCAATGGTGGCGTTCGTCCTCCTGCCGGTCCGGGCTTCGATCGCCTATCAGGGAACGCTCGAGGCACTGGCGGAAGAGGCGAGCTGGTTCATCCTGCGCGGTATCGGGATGAAAGACGCGGCGATCGATGACGGCGCTCTCGCGCCTGCTCCAGAGAACCCGCTCGAACTCGCGTGCAGACTAGCAGGAGACACCGCTCATGGACGGCGAATGGACGTCTGGCGCGCTTGCGGAAGGGCTGAGGCCGAACCAGTCCTTGCGCAGATCTCGATGAGATCAGCCGCGCGACCGCGCCCGAACACGGTCCGATGGCTGGTCATTGTGGCGCTCTTGCGTTGCGCTCGTGCTCGGCGGACTTTACGGCTTCAACCGGTTTCGCGAGCAGGCGATCGCGAGCTTATTTCGCCAACAACAAGCCGCCGCCGGCGCAAATCAGCGCGGTCGAGGCGAAGACCGAGACGGTGCCGCGGTTTGCCACCGGGATCGGCTCGGTCGCCGCGGTGCATCAGGTCACGATCAACCCCGAGGTGGGCGGACGCGTCGACCAAGATCTTTTTCGAGCCGGAGCGGCGGTGAAGGCCGGCGACCCGCTCGTCCAGCTCAACGACGCGCCGGATCGCGGCGACCTCGCCAGTTACCAGGCACAGGCGCGCTGGGCCGAGACCACGCTGCAGCGCTCCAGCGAGCTGGCGAAGCGCGCAGTTCACGGCGCGCGAGACCGTCGATCAGAAGCAGAGCCAGCTCGACCAGGCCAGGGCACAGATCATCAAGACCGCAGGCGCTGATCGACGCAGAAGCTGATCCGCGCCCCGTTCTCCGGCCAGCTAGGCACGCGACAGATCGAGGTCGGGCAATACCTCAACCCGGGCGCCCGGATCGTCACGCTGACCGATCTGTCGACGCTATACGTAAATTTCACCCTGCCGTCGCAGATGCGCGCGCAGATCTCGGTCGGTCAGCGGGTGAACGTCACCGCCGACGCGTTCCCCGGCCGCACCTTCAGCGCGGAGATCACGACGATCGAGCCGCAGATCAGCGCCGATACCCGGACGATGGCGATCCAGGCAACGATGCCGAATCCCGACAACGCTCTGCTGCCCGGCATGTTCGTCAATGCCGCCGTGGTGCTGCCGCCGCAACCCGATATGACGGTGCTGCCCGAGACCGCCGTCGACTACACGCTCTACGGCGACAGCGTTTACGTGATCCGCGAGGACGGCAAGGACGCCAACGGCAAGCCGATCCTCAAGGCGGTGCGCACTCCGATAAAGACCGGGGCGCGGTGGGGCAACAAGGTGACGATCCTCGACGGGCTCAAACCTGGCGATCGCGTCGTCGCCGCGGGTCAGGTCAAGGTCCAGAACGGCGCGCAGGTCGCGATCAGCGACCTCGCCGCCACCAGAGCCGCCGGCAACGCTGACGCGAAACTGAGACATGTCCTTTACCGACATCTTCATCCGCCGGCCGGTGCTGGCGCTGGTCGTCAGCCTGCTGATCCTGCTGATCGGGCTGCAAGGCGATGACCGGGCTGCAGATCCGCCAGTATCCGCGGCTCTACAACACGACGATCACGGTCACCACGATCTACCCCGGCGCCTCGCCCGATCTGATCCAGGGCTTCATCACGACGCCGATCGAGCAGGCGGTGGCGACCGCCGAGGGCATCGACTACCTGACCGTCGACCTCGATCCAGGGCACCAGCACGGTCACCGCCTACATCCGGCTCAATTACGATCCGAGCCAGGCGCTGACCGACGTCATGGCCAAGGTCCAGCAGGTCAAATACCTGATTCCCGACAGAGTCGCAGGACCCGGTCATCCTCAAATCGACCGGCCAGACCACGGCGGTCATGTATATCGGCTTCTCCAGCCCGGAATTGTCGAGCGCGGCGATCTCCGATTATCTGACGCGGGTGGTGCAGCCGCTGCTGTCGCCACGGTCGACGGCGTCGCCTCGGCCGATATTCTCGGCGGCCAGACCTTTGCGATGCGGCTGTGGCTCGACCCGGCGCGGATGGCGGCGCGCGGCATTTCCGCCAGCGATGTCGCGGCGGCGATCCGCGCCAACAACTACCAATCGGCGCCGGGCCAGGCGAAAGGCTACTTCACCGATCACCAACGTCAACGCCGATACCGGGCTCGCCGACGTCGCAGCAGTTCAAGCAAGATGGTGGTGAAGGCGGCCGGACGGCGCGGTGGTGCGGATGGAAGACATCGCCAGCGTCGATCTCGGCGCGCAGAGCTGGACTTCGAGCGTCGCGATGAACGGCCAGCACGCGGTGTTCATCGGCGTCCAGGCGACGCCGACCGGCAACCCGCTGTCGCTGGTCGGCGGAGTGCGGGCGCTGCTGCCCGAGATCGAGCGCAACCTGCCGGCTTCGGTCAAGATGCAGGTCGCCTACGATCTCGACGCAAGTTCATCCAGGCCTCGATCGACGAGGTGAAGTCGACGCTCGGCGCAGGCGGTCGTCATCGTCGTCGCGGTGATCTTCCTGTTCCTCGGCAGCTTCGCGTCGGTGCTGATCCCGGTCGTGACGATCCCGCTGTCGCTGGTCGGCGCCGGCATCATCATGGCGGCGCTCGGGTTCAGCCTCAACCTGTTGACCCTGCTCGCGATGGTGCTGGCGATCGGGCTGGTCGTCGACGACGCGATCGTCGTCCTCGAGAACGTCTACCGCCATATCGAGGAGGGCAAGCAGCCCGGCGCAGGCGGCGCTGATCGGCGCGCGCGAAATCGCCGGCCCGGTCATCTCGATGACGCCTGACCCTGGCGGCGGTCTATGCGCCCGATCGGCTTTCTCGGCGGCGTCACCGGCACGCTGTTCCGCGAATTCGCCTTCACGCTGGCCGGCGCGGTGATCATCTCCGGCATCGTCGCGGTGACCTTGTCGCCGATGATGTGCTCGCTGCTGTTGACGCGAGCATGACTGCAGCGGCCGCTTCGTTCACCTGATCGACCGCGTCTTCTCGCGGCTTGGCCGAGTGGTATGGACGCAAGCTGGAGCGCTCGCTCGACTATCGGCCGGTGACGGCGCTGTTCGCCGCCGCGGTCTTTGCCAGCGCTCGCCTTCATGTACATGAACACCAAGGCCGAGCTGGCGCCGGAAGAGGATCAGGGGTGCTGTTCGCGCTGACCAAGGCGCCGCAATATGCCAATCTCGATTACCTGGACGCCTATGGCGACGCAGCTCGACCAAGGCGTTCAGCCTCGTTCCCCGAAGACCGATCTGCGCTTTGTCGTCAACGGCCGGTTCGGGCCCAACCAGGGCATCGCCGGCGTCGATCCTGCAAGCCCTGGGGCGAGCGCTCGCGCAGCGCCCAGCAGCTCAAGCCGCTGATGCAGCAGAAGGTCGGCGCGGTCGAGGGGATGAACGCCTTCGTCTTCTCGCTGCCGCCGCTGCCGGCCTCGATCGGCGGCCTGCCGGTGCAGATGGTGATCGATTCGACCGGCGATTTCGACGACGATCTATCAGGCGATGGACAAGATCAAGGACGGCAGCGCGCAAGAGCGGGCTGTTCATGGTCACCGACAGCGATCTCGACTTCAACCAGCCGACGATCCAGGTCAATATCGACCGCTGCAAGGCCAACGACCTCGGGCATCACGATGCAGGCGATCGGCGACACGCTGGCACTGCTGGTCGGCGAGAATTACGTCAACCGCTTCAATCTCGACGGCCGCTCCTACCAGGTGATCCCGCAGGTGCCGCGGGTCGATCGGCTGACGCCCGAGACGCTGACGCAGTACTACGTTACCTCGGCCGTCGGGCCAGCAGGTGCCGCTGTCGAACCTCGGTCAGCGCTCAAGACGGTCACCGCAGCCCAATGCGCTGACCCGGTACAACCAGCTCAATTCCGCCACCTTCCAGGCGGTGCCGATGCCCGGCGTGACGATGGGCCAGGCGGTCGATTTCCTCGAAAAGCAGGCGCAAGGACCTGCCGGCCGGGTTCAGCCACGACTACCTGTCCGGACGCGCGGCAATACGTCCGCGAAGGCAATCAGCTCGTCGATCACCTTCGTTTTCGCGCTGATCGTGATCTTTCTGGTGCTGGCGGCGCAGTTCGAGAGCCTGCGCGATCCGCTGGTGATCCTCGTCAGCGTGCCGATGTCGATGTTCGGCGCGCTGATGCCGCTGTTCTTCGGCCTGGCGACGATGAACATCTACACCCAGGTCGGGCTCGTGACCCTGATCGGGCTGATCAGCAAGCACGGCATCCTGATGGTCGAATTCGCCAACCAGCTGCAGCTCGCGCGAGAGCCTCGACCGGCGCGCGCGCGATCGAGCGCGCCGCGCGCGGTCCGGCTGCGCCCGATCCTGATGACGACGGCGGCGATGGTCGGTCGGGCTCGTGCCGCTGCTGACCGCGACCGGCGCCGGCGCGGCGAGCCGCTTCTCGATCGGGGTCGTCGTCGTCGCCGGCATGTCGATCGGCACGCTGTTCACGCTGTTCGTGCTGCCGGCGGTCTACACGGTGCTGGCAAAGGACCACCTCGCCGCCGCCCGGTCGACCCGTGTGCGCAGAGATCGCGCAGGTCTCGTGAGTCTCAGGCTCCCTCTTTGCGGGGTGGGGGGCGCTCACCGCCGGCTCATCGATGAAGACGGTGCATCCAGTCAGCATGTGATCCTTTCCTGGCCTGATGAGCATAGCTCGAACTTGCTAGGCCCGTGAGCCTCACCTGTGTTGTGCCCGGTGCCCACAAGATTGTTACACTCGCATGCCCAGCCATACGGCATACCTGGTTTGTTTATTCGACCGACGATCGATCCCAGCTCCAGCATTTGTCAGATGAGGTCCGCTGCCCACAACACCGCCGCCTCGGCGGTGCCTACTGAGCCATATGTCCGAGCAGCCGCCGCTTCCTGAGCGCAGCCGAGACGCGACTTCACGCGTCGCCCGCCGACGATGCATCCGCTGTTGCACGTGTGAGCGGAATACAGCCAAGCGAGAGCAGTGGTAGGCCCGGCAGGATCTCGAACCTGCGACTACACCGTTATGAGCGGCGTGTTCTGACCAGCTGAACTACGGGGCCCCCGAGGGTGGTGTCGTCCCGGCGAAGAGCCGGGACCCATGGCTGCCATAGATACCGGCCTCGGCCGGTATGACGACCAAGAGCGGCTGACTCGACCCTCACGTATCCAAGAAGCTGCGCAGCTTGCGCGAGCGGCTCGGATGCTTGAGCTTGCGCAGCGCCTTCGCCTCGATCTGGCGGATGCGCTCGCGGGTCACCGAGAACTGCTGGCCGACCTCTTCCGAGCGTGTGGTCGGTGTTCATGCCGATGCCGAAGCGCATGCGCAGCACGCGCTCCTCGCGCGGCGTCAGCGAGGCCAGCACGCGCGTCGTCGTCTCGCGCAGATTGGCCTGGATCGCCGCGTCGAGCGGCAGCACCGCGTTCTTGTCCTCGATGAAATCGCCGAGATGCGAATCCTCCTCGTCGCCGATCGGCGTCTCGAGGCTGATCGGCTCCTTGGCGATCTTCAGCACCTTGCGCACCTTTTCGAGCGGCATCGCCAGCTTCTCGGCGAGCTCCTCCGGGGTCGGCTCGCGGCCGATCTCGTGCAGCATCTGGCGCGAGGTGCGCACCAGCTTGTTGATCGTCTCGATCATGTGCACCGGGATGCGGATCGTGCGCGCCTGGTCGGCGATCGAGCGCGTGATCGCCTGGCGGATCCACCAGGTCGCGTAGGTCGAGAACTTGTAGCCGCGGCGGTACTCGAATTTGTCGACCGCCTTCATCAGGCCGATATTGCCTTCCTGGATCAGGTCGAGGAATTGCAGGCCGCGGTTGGTGTATTTCTTGGCGATCGAGATCACGAGGCGCAGGTTGGCCTCGACCATCTCCCTTCTTGGCGCTGGCTCGCCTCGCGCTCGCCGCGCTGCACGGTCTGCACGACCCGGCGGAACTCATTGATCGGCAGCTTCGCCTCGGCAGCGATCTGGGCGATGGCGGCCGCGTGGCTTTGCGACATCAGCTGCATGCCTTGTCGGCCAGTTTTGCCCAGCCGCGGCCGGGCAGTACGCGCGACACGCTCGAGCCAATCCGCCGGCGAGCTCGCTCGCCGATGTAGTGCTGCAAGAAACTCCGCGCGCTTGATGCCGGCTGCTCTCGGCCAGCCGCAACAATCTGCCTTCCTCGGCGACGAGCCGGCGATTGACGTCGTAGAGCTGCTCGACGAGATGCTCGATGCGCGTATTGTTGAGGCGCACCCGCTTGACGTTGTTCGATCATCGCCGCCTTGAGCTTCTCGTAGCGGCGTTCTGTCGCCCGCGGCAGCTCTTCGCCCTTGTACAGGGCGGTGATCCGCTGATCCTGGAGCCTGTGCAGCTTTTTATGGATCTCGGCGATCGCATCAAACGTCGCGAGCGCACTCGGCTTCAGCTGGGCTTCCATCGCGGCGAGCGAGATCGAACTCTCCTCGCCCTCAGCCTCCTCGGCGCCGATGCTCGCTCTCGATCTCGCTCGCAGCGATTCATGCAGCGGCATCTCTCCTCATTGCCGGCCTCGCCATCCGCCTGCCGAGCCAGCTTCGGCCGGCGCGTGGACCGACCGCCTCTGCCGGCGCTTGATCAAACCCGCCGCTGCCGTAGGTTGCGTCGAGATCGATAATGTCGCGCAGCAGCATCTTTCCTTCGTTGAGGGCATCGCGCCAGCCGATGATGGCGCGAATCGTCAGCGGGCTCTCGCAGATGCCGCCGATCATCATCTCGCGGCCAGCCTCGATGCGCTTGGCGATCGCGATCTCGCCCTCGCGCGACAGCAGCTCGACCGACCCCATCTCGCGCAGATACATGCGAACGGGATCGTCGGTGCGGCCGATGTCGTCGTCGTCGAGGTTGCCGCGGACTTCGCTGTCGGCCTCCTCGCCCTCGGCGGCAGCCGGCTCTTCGCTCTCCTCGCTCTCGATCACGTTGATCCCGAGCTCGGAGAGCATCGTCATCGTGTCCTCGATCTGCTCGGAGGACACTTGATCCTGCGGCAGTGCGGCGTTCAACTCGTCATAGGTCAGGTAGCCTCGCTCCTTGCCGCGGGCCAGCATCTTCTTGATCGCAGCGGCAACGGTGTCGAGCAGCGGAGCCTCCGCCGCCTCCTCACGGGTTTCCGTCACCTCAGCCGTATTCGCCGCCTTGCTCACCATCCCACCATCCCTAGGCAATCAGTGTTGACCCACGTTCGGGCAGAGCCCGGCGCACGAGAGCGCTTTCTTCAAAAAGGGTCTCGCGACAAACTTCGATCGAGGGCTGCGAGGGGTCAAATCTGGTCGTCACCACCGATCAGACCCTGCTGCACCACCCACTCCCTGGCAGCCTGAAACCGCTCCCACATCTCTGCCGATACGTCGCGCTCGAGATCGTTTCCTGCCTGGACCACAGCTGCTCGATCACCGCCCATCAGCATTCTGACCACATGCGTCCATTCCCTGCGGGCGGAGGTCGGATCGGGGCACCGGACAAGAAAACCCGTGTCGACGGATGGCGATAGGAGCGCCCACCACGGTCGCCGCGCACCCGGTTTTTACAAGGTGTTGTTGCAGCGCCTCAGCGTCAAGCCCCGGCCGCTGGGCTGTGAGCCCTAAAATCTCTCGGCGCAGCGTATTCAGCTCGGCCTCGGGCATGTCGAGAGCATCGAACTCTTGCGCCACCTCGTCAATCACCTCTGGGAAATGAAGAAGAATTCTAAACAAGATCTCGCGCTGCAAGCCGCTGAGCGGGCGGGCGCGGCGGCGGTGGCGGTCCTTCGCGCCCGACCGCGCTGGCCGCCGAGGCGAGCTGTCCCTCTTCTCAACCTCCGCGGATCGCATCGCGATTTGAAGAGTGTCTCGTATTCAAATCGAACCATGCGGTCCGAAATTGACTGCGCGTGGGCCAACAGCCGGCTGCGGACATCAGCAAGCCGTTCCGGCGTGTCGCGAGGCTTCGCACCTACTTCGAACTCCCAAAGGGTGTCCGCCAGAGATCGGGCTGCACCCAAGACCGCCTCGAAGGCAGCGCGGCCGCCCGTACGTAACAACGAGATCCGGATCTTGGCCACTCGGCAATGTTGCAAAGCGCAGGCTTTGCCCCGGCCGCAGCAGCGGCAAGGCGCGGCGCAGGACGCGGATCGCGGCGCTCTGCCCGGCGGCGTCACCGTCAAAGCACAGGATCGGGTCCGGCCCCAAGCGCCACAGCTCGTGCAGTTGAAACTCGGTCAGTGCGGTTCCGAGCGGCGCCACTGCGGTCGCGGAAATCGGCACGATGCAGCGCGATTACGTCCATATAGCCTTCGGTGACGATCGCGTCCGGCCCATCTGTCTTGGCCGCCCGTGCCGCCGACCAGCCATAGAGCACGCGACCCTTCTCGAACAGCGGGTGCTCGGGGAATTTAGGTATTTGGGCTCTGCGTCGCCGAGCACCCGGCCGCCGAACGCGATGATCCGACCGGCTCGATCGCCGATCGGGAACATGACGCGGCCACGAAAATAATCGAAGGGTTCACCAGTGTTCCGGTTGCCGGAGCAACCCCGCTTCTGTCAGCAACACCTCGGGAAAATCGGCGGCGAGGCTGCGACGCAGCGCCTGCCGGTCGTCGGGCGCCCAGCCCGAGGCGAAAGCGCCGGATCGTCTCGGGATCAAGACCGCGCCCACGCAGATAGTCGCGCGCGCGCGCACCTGCGGGCCCCCACAGCCGAGCCTCGTAGAAGGCGGCAGCGGCTTCCAGCGCTTCGAACAAGGTCTTTGACGCTGCGCGCCGCTCGCGCTCCTGCGGCGTCGCCTGCGGCACGGCCAGGCCGGCCTCTCCTGCCAGCTTCTCGACCGCCGCGATAAAGTCGAGATTGTCGGCGCGCATGACAAACCCGATCGCGTCGCCGTGCGCGCCGCAGCCAAAGCAATGAAAAAGAACTTGTCCTCGACCACATAAAAGGACGGCGTCTTTTCGTGGTGGAACGGACACAGCCCGGCATACTCGCGCCCGCGGCGAAGCCAGTTTGACCCTGCGGCCAATCAGCCCCGAAAGAGAAATCCGGCTGCGCAACTCGTCAATAAACCCAGGCGGAAGAGCCATCTAGCGCTCAGACGCATTCATAAGATGCACAAAATGGGCGGCCGCGTGACGGTTCTCGCTGTTTTTGCTGTTTTGCCCACCAATTATCAGCGATCGACATCTCGTTCTCCGCGGAAATCCTGGGCTGCCGATGGTTCGGCGATGTGAAAAACAGCGAGACTGCCCGCTGTTCTGCCGCTGCTTTCCGCTGTTTTGTGATACAGATGCTAAGAATTGCAAAGATGGCGCTACCGGTGGATCCCAGTCTCCGCCCAATCCTTGATGAAATCCGCATGTCTGGACGATATCATAAGCCGACATAATTGTCTAATTAACCAATGCTTTCGCACGCCCAGGATCGCCATTGCGCATTGCCGTTGCGGCTGTGTCCTGACGCATCCGTTTGAGCCGCGCCTAGCGCTCCGTTCTGCTCCTTGCGAAAAGGCCCCGCTGTTTTCGCCGTTTTTTACAGCAAATTATCAGCGACGGGGCGCTCGTCCGCCGCAGGGACCCCGACCCTTGGCGCCCAAGGGGACAAAAGAACCGCGAGATGACACTCCATGCCGGGCAACGTCTATAAGACCTTATGGAATTAGCATATAGATGAGAAACTGTCAATGAAATTTCCTCGCAATCCGTCTCAGGCTCCAGCCCAGGAGCCGTCTGACAATCGCACCGGCGCGGGCGAAATCCATGACCCCTGCATGGCGATGGCGGAGCGCGGCCACGACCTCGCCCATGTCCTTGATGCCCGATGCGCCTGTCCCGGCGATGATTGCCGCGGCCGCCTGTTCAATCTCGGCCTCCTCGAATTGTCGCGACAGGAAGCCGTCGATGACGGCGATCTCGTCACGTTCTCGTTGCGCGAGGTCGGGGCGATTACCCTGGTCGTAAAGAGTGATCGCTTCGTGGCGCCGCTTGATCATCGTTTGCGGCATCTGTTGGATCTCAGCTTCGGAAACGCCCTCGACGTTTGCCTCGCCCGCGGGCGGCCACGTCGCGCTCATTGAGCGCGGCCAGCATCAGACGCACCGTCGAAACGGTGCGCGCGTCCCCCGCTTTCAGCGCCTGTTTGAGCCGTTCGGCGAAGGCTTGACGCATCGTCGGCATGCTTCCCCCGCCGTCAGCTATAAAGCCTATCCGGCTTCATGTTCTACAGCAATTTAGCCGTGCGTCCCTAAGCCGTTGAAAACACGTATGGTTCTAATGTTTGCAGGGTTGACGCCGTAAGGGCGAGCGGCTATTTTCCCACGTCGCTGTTCGCCCCTTGGCGTCCTCAGTCGTCCGGGCAGGCTGCACCTTGCCAGGACCACACTGATAATGCGCGTGCCGATGCCGCGACCGCCCGACTGCAACGCCGCGCTCGTCCTCGCGGACGGCAGCGTTTTCTGGGGCCGCGGCCTCGGTGCCATCGGGACGGCAATCGGCGAGGTCTGCTTCAACACCGCCGTCACCGGCTATCAAGAGATCCTGACCGATCCTTCTTATGCCGGTCAAATCATCGCCTTCACCTTTCCCCACATCGGCAATGTCGGTACCAACCGGGAGGATCTAGAAACCACCACACCCGCGGTGCGCGGGCTCGTCCTGCGCACACCGATCACCGAACCCGCAAACTACCGTGCAGCGCATCGCTCGAAAGCTGGCTCAAATCCCATGGTCTTGTCGGGATCTCGGGGGTCGACACGAGGCGGCTGACGCGACGGATTCGCGATCTGGGGCCGCCACACGGGGTCATCAGCTATGATCCGGAGGGCGATTTCGACATTACGTCTCTCCGTGCACGCGCCCTCGCGTGGCCCGGTCTTGAAGGGATGGATCTCGCTCTCGAGGTCACCTGCCGACAGACCTATGAATGGACCGAGACGGTGTGGGAACGCGAGGTCGGCTATCGCCGACAGGAGCGTCCGCGCCGTCACGTCGTTGCTGTGGATTACGGCGCAAAGCGCAACATTCTGCGAATGCTCGCGACCCATGGCTGCCGGGTTACCGTGGTTCCTGCCACCACCTCGACAGAGGACATTCTGCGTCATCGTCCCGATGGTATTTTTCTGTCGAACGGACCCGGGGACCCGCCGCGACCGGCCTTTACGCCGTGCCGGTGCTGCGCGACCTGCTGGGTCCGGCAACGCCGATCTTCGGCATCTGCCTCGGCCACCAGCTGTTGGCGCTGGCGCTCGGCGGCCGGACCCTCAAGATGTCGCGCGGCCATCGCGGCGCCAATCACCCGGTGAAGGATCTGCGCACCGGCAAAGTCGAGATCACCAGTCAGAACCATGGCTTTGTCGTCGACCCCGAAAGCCTGCCTGGGTTCGTCGAGCCGACCCACCTCTCGCTCTTCGACAAGACCAACGAAGGGCTGCGGGTGCTCGGAAAGCCGATATTTTCGGTTCAATACCACCCGGAGGCGAGCCCCGGCCCGCAGGACAGCCATTACCTGTTCAAGCGCTTTGTCGCTCTGATGGGCGAGAATGCCTAGGCGCACCGATATCGACAGCATCCTGATCATCGGCGCCGGCCCGATCGTCATCGGGCAGGCCTGCGAGTTCGATTATTCCGGCGCTGCAGGCCTGCAAGGCGCTGAAGAGCCGAAGGCTATCGGATCGTGCTGGTCAATTCGAACCCGGCGACGATCATGACCGACCCGGAGCTGGCCGACGCCACCTACATCGAGCCGATCACCCCCGAAATGGTCGAGCAAGATCATCGCCGCGCGAGCGGCCGCAGGCGCTGCTGCCGACGATGGGCGGCCAGACCGCGCTCAATGTCGCGATGGCGCTCGGCCGCGCGGGCGTCCTCGAGCGGTATGGGGTCGAGCTGATCGGCGCCAGCGAGGCAGGCGATCGCCAAGGCCGAGGACCGCCAGCTCTTCCGCGCAGGCGATGGACAGGATCGGGCTCTGACTCGCCGAAGAGCCGGCTCGATGCGCACGCTGGACGAAGCGATCGAGGCGCTCGAGACCGTGCGGGTTGCCGGCCATCATCCGGCCCTCCTTCACGCTGGGCGGCACCGGCGGCGGCATCGCCTACAACGCTCGAGGAGTTCGAGGAGATCGTCCGCGGCGGGCTGCGCGCCTCGCCGACCAGCGAGGTGCTGATCGAGGAATCGGTTCTCGGCTGGAAGGAGTTCGAGATGGAGGTGGTCCGCGACCAGCGCGGACAACTGCATCATCGTCTGCTCGATCGAGAACATCGATCCGATGGGGGTGCACACCGGCGATTCGGTCACGTGTCGCCCCGGCGCTGACGCTGACCGACAAGGAATACCAGCTGATGCGCAACGCCGCGATCGCGGTGCTGCGCGAGATCGGCGTCGATACCGGCGGATCGAACGTGCAGTTCGCGGTCAACCCCGCGGATGGCCGGCTCGTCGTCATCGAGATGAACCCGCGGGTCTCGCGCTCCTCGGCGCTCGCCTCGAAGGCGACCGGGTTTCCGATCGCCAAGGTCGCCGCCAAGCTCGCGGTCGGTTACACGCTCGACGAGCTGGATAACGAGATCACCGGCGTCACGCCGGCGTCGTTCGAGCCGACGATCGACTACGTCGTCACCAAGATGCCGCGCTTTACGTTCGAGAAGTTTCCCGGGACCGAGCCGCTGCTGACGACCTCGATGAAGTCGGTCGGCGAGGCGATGTCGATCGGCCGAAGCTTTGCCAGATCGGTGCAGAAGGCGCTGCGCTCGATGGAGACCGGCCTCGAGCGGCTTTGACGAGGTCGCGATCGAGGGCGTCGAGAGCGCCGGCGAAGGACGCGGTCAAGGCGGCGCTGGCGAGACCGTCGCCCGATCGGCTGTTGCTGATCGCGCAGGCCTACCGGCACGGGCTCACGACCGCGGAGATCCATGCCGCCTGCCGGTTCGAGCGCTGGTTTCTCGAGCGCATCCGCGAGATCGTCGAGACCGAGGAGAGAGTGCGGCGGGATGGGCTGCCGGGCGATCGCACCGGCTTCCTGCGGCTCAAGCAGATGGGCTTTTCGGATGCCCGCCTCGGCAAGCTCACCAGGAGCTCGCCGAGGAAACGGTGTCCGCGCGACGCCGGGCTTACGGGCTGACACCCGTATACAAGCGGATCGATACCTGCGCCGCCGAGTTCGCCTCACTGACCCCATACATGTATTCCTGCTACGAGGGCGACGGGGTCTGACCGCCCGAGTGCGAGGCGGCTCCGAGCGACCGGCGAGAAGGTCATCATTCTCGGCGGCGGGCCGAACCGGATCGGACAGAGGATCGAATTCGACTACTGCTGCGTGCACGCGGCCTACAGCCTGCGTGAGGCGGGCATCGAGACGATCATGGTCAACTGCAACCCGGAAACCGTCTCGACGGATTACGATACCTCCGACCGGCTCTATTTCGAGCCGCTGACCGCCGAGGATGTGATCGAGATCGTCCGGGTCGAGGAGCGCCGCGGCACCCTGCTCGGCGTCATCGTGCAATTCGGCGGGCAGACCCCGCTCAGGCTCGCCGCGGCGCTGGAACGAGCGCGGATTCCGATCCTCGGGACGCTCGCCGGATGCCATCGATCTCGCTGAGGATCGCAGCCGCTTCCAGGGGCTTCTGCATAGCCTCGGGCTGCGCCAGGCGATGAATGGCACGGCGTTTTCGGCGGCGGAGGCGGAGGAGATCGCGTCGCGCATCGGCTATCCGGTGGTGATCCGTCCGTCCTATGTCCTCGGCGGGCGGGCGATGGAGATCGTCCATGACAGCTGCCGCACTGCAGCCGCTACATCCGCCACGCGGTCAGCGTCTCGGGGACGAACCCGGTTCTGATCGACCGCTATCTGCAGAACGCCATCGAGGTCGATGTCGACGCCGTCTCCGACAGGCCGCACCGTCGAGGTCGCCGGCATCATGGAGCACATCGAGGAGGCCGGGATCCATTCCGGGCGACAGCGCCTGCTCGCTGCCGCCTGCTACAGCCTCGCGCGCGGAGACCATCGCCGAGATCGAGCGGCAGACCGTCGCCCTGGCCCGGGCGCTCGAGGTGGTCGGGCTGATGAATGTCCAGTTCGCGGTCAAGGACGACGAAATCTACGTCCTCGAGGTCAATCCGCGAGCCTCGCGGACGGTTCCGTTTGTCGCCAAGGCGACCGGCGTGCCGATCGCCAAGATCGCGGCGCGAGTCATGGCCGGCGAGCGCCTGGCGCTGACGGCGCCTTTCAGGCTCCGCCGATCGGCGCGACAAGCCGGGGCATGTCGCGGTCAAGGAGGCGGTCTTCCCGTTTGCGCGCTTCCCGGGGTCGACCTGATCCTCGGTCCGGAGATGAAATCGACTGGCGAGGTAATGGGGCTCGACACGGATTTCGGACGCGCCTTTGCGAAAGTCGCAGCTCGGCAGCGGCACCAACCTGCCGTTTGAGGGCCAGTGTTTTCGTCTCGGTGCGCGACCAGGACAAGAGGGCGCTGGTCGAGCCCTGCCGGCAGCTTGTCGAAATGGGCTTCACGCTGGTCGCCACGAACGGTACCGCCGAAGTCTTGGCCAACGAGGGGCTTCCGGTAGCGCACGTCAATAAGGTGAGCGACGGCCGACCCGCACATCGTCGATCTGATGTTGAGCGGCGGCGTGCAGCTGGTGTTCAACACGACAGAGGGCGCGCAGGCGATCGCCGACAGTTTCAGCCTGAGGCGCACGGCCCTGACCAACAACATCCCCTACTACACGACCGTCGCCGGGGCGCGGGCAGCCAGTTCAGGCGATTACCGCGCTGCGCGCCGGCAGCCTTGAAGTCGCGCCGCTTCAATCGTACCTTTGATCACTCCGCGGAGACCGTTCCTGCGGATCTGACAGCAGCAATGCGAACTCGTTTTCGATGAACAAGATCCCGATGACCGCCGATGGCTACAATCGCCTCCAGGAGGAGCTGAAACGCCTGAAGACCGTGGACCGGCCGGCCATCATCCGTGCCATCGCCGAGGCCCGCGACCACGGAGACTTGGCGGAAAATGCCGAATATCACTCTGCCCGCGACCGGCAGAGTTTCATCGAGGCAGGCTGGCTGAAATCGAAGACAAGATCGCGCGGGCGGAGATCATCGACGTCTCAAGCTGTCGGGCTCGGTGATCAAGTTCGGGGCGAGGTCAACTCTCGCCGATGAAGAACCGACGAGGAACAGACCTTTCAGATCGTCGGCGAGGACGAAGCCGATATCAGCCAGGGTCGACTGTCGGTCACCTCGCCGCTGGCGCGCGCGCTGATCGGCAAGCGCACGCGGCGAAAGCGTCGAGGTCGCTACGCCGCGGGGCGCAAAATCCTATGAGGTGGTCACCGTCGCTTTCGGCTGACGTCACCTTCCTCGGGACGTCGCCGGCGAGCCTAGAGACCGGCTTCAGGTCTGGTAGGGGCCGACCTGGAGGGCAGCCGATAGCGGTTGATGGCCGCGGGCGATCGAAGCCTGCGTCGCTTGTCGTGTCTGACCGGTTTTCCGTAAACCGGACCGATGGATCCCTCGCGCCGACTGATGGCCCTGCGCGGCTTCGCATCCCGAATGATCCGTTACCGATTGCTTGGGTGCTGCACGACGGCAAAGCGGGGATGGCGAGCCGAAGCCCTCGGTCTCGCGCGAAGCGACCGGGTTTCCGTTTATCGAGAAACGCCTCGCCATTCGTTTTCCTTGGGCCTGCCTGCCGCCGCAGCTATGGTTCATGCCGCTGCGCGCAGCCGGGCGTAGCGCGGCAAGCCTGGTACCGCCCTGGCCCGACCTCGTCATCGGCTGCGGCAGAAATACGGCGATGCCGGCCCTCGCGATCCGGCGCGCCAGCGAGGGCGTACGGTGGCAGCGCAGGTCCAGTACCCGGGGGTTGGCCGCTCCGAGTTCGATCTGCTGGTCGTACCCGAACACGACCACCTAAACGGACCACGGTTCGTCGTTACGCGGGGTGCAGTCCACCGGGTCACACAAGCCAGGCTGGCGGCTGAAAAGCTGCGCTTTCCAGCGCTCGCCGAAATGCCGCGGCCGATCCTATCGGTGCTGATCGGCGGGACGAGCAAGGCCTATCGGCTGACGCTAGGGCGGCTCGGCGAGATCGCCGAGATGCTGGCTGCGATCCTGCGGACCGATGGCGGGTCGGTCCTGTTGACGGGATCGCGGCGGACCGGAGCACCCGGGCTCGCGCTGCTTCGCCGCCGGCTGAGAGGTTTTTCGGCGGCGATCTGGGACGGCTCCGGAGACAATCCCTATTTCGCCTACCTCGCCCTTGCCGACGCGCTCTACTGGTGACGGCCGATTCGGTCTCGATGATCAGCGAGGCCGCAGCAACCGGCAAGCCCGTGCACATCCTCGGCCTCGATGGCGGCAACGCCAAGCTCGCTCGCTTCCACGAGGCGATGCAGAAGGCCGGTGTTACGCGTCCGTTCTCCGGTCGCATCGAGACCTGGTCCTACCCGGTCCCTGATGATACCGCGCGCGCCGGCGCCGCGCTGCGCGCGCTCGCTCTGAGCCGGTTCGAGCATCGGGAGCGCTGATGAAGCAGTTCTCGATCTATCTCGGCGTCGCCGTCCTGGCGTCGGCTCTCTTCATTTTCGTCCCCGAGATCGATCTGGCGACGAGCCGGCTGTTCTACGATGCCAGGGGTGGCTTTGTGCTGTCCGACTGGCCGCCGGTCGTCGTGCTCTACCGCGCGGTACCGTCGATCAGCTGGGGCATGCTGATCCTTGTCGGCGTGGGCGCTGCCTGGCTGTTTCTCCTCGACCGGCCGCTGTGGCGGCTCGACCGCAAGGCGCTTGTATTCCTGGTCGTGTCGATGGCGGTCGCTCCAGGGCTCCTCGCCAACTCCCTCCTAAAGGATCATTGGGGACGCGCGCGGCCCGTCCAGGTCGAGGCATTTGGCGGACCACACCGCTTCACGCCGGCACCGCTGCCGCGCGGCGGAATGCGACGGAAATTGCTCGTTCGTCTCTGGTCACGCCGCGCTCGGCTTCGCGCTCGTCGGTTTCGCCTTTTGCTGCTCCGCCCGGTCGCACCCGGCGCGAGTTGGATTGCCGTCGCCATCGGCTTTGGCGCGCTCGTTGGGCTCGGCCGCATTGCGCAAGGCGCCCATTTTCTGTCGGATGTCGTCTTTGCCGGCTTGCTTGTCTATGGCGCGACGGCGCTGCTCCATTGGTGGATCATGCAACGCGACGGCCTTACGCCGCGCCGCCGCTTTGACCGACTTGGTCGGTCGATCCGTCGCAACGCCCAGGCGGCATGGGTCGCCGGACGCCGTCGCTTGCGCCTCGTCGCCGGCCGTCCGCCTGCGCGCTCGCGACGGGCGCCACCGCGATGCTCGTCGACGCTCTCGATCGGCCTCGTCGACCGACCGGTCGCGCTCATCGTCGCATGCTGGGGATTCCGACCTGCGCTCGCTGTTCGAGTTCATCCGGACGGCTTAGGTTTGGCCTCGGGCTACCTGATCGCATTCGGGCTTGCCTTTGCGGTGCTCCACTGGGGCGGCTTGTTGCCGCGTCTGCGGCCGATTTGCGCCGCCCATGCGGGCGCTGTCGGCGGTCCCGGCCTTCCTGTTTCTTGCGATAGCGGCCTCGGGGATCATGGTCGATGTGCTGAAGGTGGTTTTCGGCCGAGCCCGGCCAAAGCTGTTCTTTCAAGCCGAATATTTACGATTTTTCTTGGCTCAGCTGGCGCCCCGACCACTGGTCCTTTCCCTCGGGCCACAGCGCCACGATCGTCGCGCTGATGACAGCTCTCTGGTATCTCTGGCCGCAGCACCTTCTGTTTTATATCCTCGCGGCGACGATCGTGGCGGCAAGCCGGATAGTCGTCGGTGCTCATTACCTCAGCGACGTTCTTGCCGGCGCGCTGGTCGCCGTACTCACCACCCGCTATGCAGCGCAAATCCTGGCCAGAGGGGGTATCGATCTGACGGCGGCGCGCCTGGGGTTAAGTGCTTCGGGAGAGCTGCCGCCGTGGCCCTGCCGCCGCTTGCATCAGAGCACCGTAGGGCTGGTCTGATCCGATAAACTCAGGCGATTGCTTGCGGCGACACCCAAGGTGTAATATCGAGCCGAATCGCAGCCCGCATCTTCCGGGATTGGCTCGCCGTTATGGCCTTGCGCATCGACACTTTCGACAACGTTCGGGGAGGGAACACCCTCTATAAGGCGCTGACCCATCCGCGCGCCGCCCGACTAGGCCATGCGCTTGTTGGCGCTCTGAGGCGGAACACGCCCATTGCGGTATACGATCCCGACGGAGCCGCCGACGCCTTCAACGAGATCTTCAGTCTGGACGAAGTTGAAATCGCCGGCACCTATGTCCAGCAAACGGCCCGCATCGGAGAGCCCATCCTCGGGCGCGCCGGCCGCGCCGGTAACCGAACTCGCCGATTCGGCGGCCCGTGCGGTGTTCATCGCCGCATTTGACGCTCGAGCGGATGATTGCTCAGCTCCAGCCCTGTTTCCCCGACGGAGCACGAGCTTTCAGCCTCGACGCCATGCGTATCCCGGCGAGATCGGCTGACCAACCGCACGCACTATCTCGACAAGCTCAACTTCGCCACCAATTTTGCGTTTTTCCGCGACGCCGATGGCTTGCATACCCGGCTGGTGACCGTGAATTACTGGTCGGGATACGGCGCCGCAAACGGTCACCGGTTGGATGACGCTGTTCGCCGGTGATGGCGAGATCCTTGCAGAGTGGTGCGAGGCTTCGGATCGGCGGACTAATGTGATCGTTCTCGACAGCCGCGAAATCCGGGCTCGCTTCCGGCTTCCCGAATTCTGCGGTCAGCTCTTCATCCACGTCGTCGGCGCGGCCGGGCACGATGTCGTCAAATATGCTCTCGACACGTTCGGCGATGCCGGTCCCGAGGTTGCCGGCCGCCATTGCACCGGCGCGAATTGCTCGCTTTCCTGCACGCATGACGCGAACGCCTGGCCGGCAGAACCGCTACGCCGGTCTGCCGGCGCCGGCGCCCGGCGAGCAGGTCGTGCTGTGGCTCCAGAACAGCCATCCCGTTCCGATCCCGCCCGCCGCGATCGGCTTCAACCCGATGGGCGAGGACGGATCGTCCCGATCCCCGAGCTGATCGCACCATTTGCCACCCGCGCGGTCGACATCGGCAAGCTCCTGCCTGAGCCTCGCTTGGCCCGCGCAGGTCGAACTTCGCGCGGGCAAGCACACGGTGCGGCCGCGCTACGAAGATCGTCGAGCATCGCCGCCGCCGCATCGCCCATGTCAATGTCGAACGCGGCGATTTGGCGCCCGATCCCGAGCTTCCCGGCCTCGGGCGCATCCTCGGCAAGGGTTATCTGCTGCCCGCCCCGATCATGCCGCTTGCCGAATGGCAGACCTCTGTGCTGCCGACGCCGATGGCGGTCTGCCAAACCGAACTGCCGATCGCCGCGCTGCGTCTACGATCCCGAAGGCAGCGAGATCCTGCGCCATCCTCTCGGGCGATTGCCGCGGGCGCACGAGACGGCGATCGAGATCGATGCGCTCGCCGGCATTGATGCACTGCGCGGCGGCTATGGCCACGTCGAGCTCGTCTACGACTTTTCCGTCGGCGGCGAAGCCGACGGTTGGCTGCACGCGCTATTCCGCTATCGCCACCGGCGCAGCGGGCATGCCGCTGAAACCAGCTTTGGCGCGCATGTCTTCAACACGATCATGACCTATCGCGACGAGCCGCAATCCTACAGCGGGCGGCCGCCGGGACTATCGACCCGGCTGTTCCTGCAGGCTCGGCGAGGCTGGTGTACGACACGCTGTGCCACCTGATCTATCCTGCGTCGCGCCCGTGGCGCGCGGTGAGCGCGACCGAGATCATTCTGCACGACGGCGCGGGACGCGAAGTCGCCCGCAGGAGTCTGGCGATCCCCTGTTCGGGCTCGCGTCTCTGGTGCTTACCATGAGGTGCTTCGACGCGGCCGAGCCGCGCCCGTGCAGGGGCGGCGCCTATGTCATGATCCGCGACACGACCTGCCGCCTCTTCGGCTATCACGGGCTCGTGGGCCGCAACGGCGCCTTCAGCCTCGACCACATGTTCGGCTTTTAGCCCCGCACCTTTTCGTTGCACCGCAGAAGAATGATATAATCCAGAGTCAAGGAGCCGGGGTCTGCCGAATGTCAGAGCGTCATCACAGCAAGGTCCTGATCATCGGCTCGGGACCCGCCGGGCTATACCGCGGCGATTTACGCGGCGCGCGCCAACTTGCAGCCGCTCCTCGTCGCCGGGCTGCAGCCTGGCGGGCAGATGACCATCACCACCGACGTCGAGAACTATCCCGGCTTTGCCGAGATCATCCAGGGCCCGTGGCTGATGGAGCAGATGCGGCAGCAGGCCGAGCACGTCGGGACACGGGTCATCATCGATCTTATCGTCGCGATCGATCTCGGGCAGCGGCCGTTTGTCGCTGACCGGCGATTCGGGGATCTCTACATCGGCGATACGGTGATCATCGCCACCGGCGCCCAAGCGCGCTGGCTCGGCTTGCCGAGCGAGGAAATCTTCCGAGGCTTTGGCGTTTCTGCTTGCGCGACCTGCGACGGGTTTTTCTTTCGCGGCAAGGATGTCGTGGTCGTCGGGGGCGGCAACACCGCCGTCGAGGAGGCGATCTATCTGACCAACCACGCCCGACGGGTGACGCTCGTTCATCGGCGCAATGCCTTGCGGGCGGAGAAGATCTTGCAAGACCGGCTGTTTCGCAACCCGAAGATCGAGATCGTCTGGGACAGTGTCGTTGACGACATTCTTGGCGTGCCCGAACCACCCATGGTCACCGGGGTCCGGCTGCGCAATCTGCGCAGCGGTGCCGTGCGGCAGCTCAGCTGCGACGGCGTCTTTATCGCGATCGGACATACACCGGTTACGGGCTTCCTTGCCGGGCAGCTGCCGCTCGATCCCGAGGGCTATGTCATTACCCGCTCGGATTCGACGCAGACCGCGATCCCGGAGTGTTTGCCGCGGGCGACGTCAAGGACAAGGTCTTCCGTCAAGCGGTTACGGCCGCGGGAATGGGATGCATGGCTGCGCTCGAGGCGGAAAAGTTTCTCGCGGCACAGGAGGAAGCCGTGGATGCGCGCGCGGCCGAATAACGGGCGAGCGGGCTCCGTGGGGGCGCTCCAGGGGAAATGGCAATGGATTGGGACAAGTTGAGGGTATTCCATGCCGTGGCAGAGGCGGGAAGTTTCACGCATGCTGGCGAATCGCTGAATCTCAGCCAGTCGGCGGTAAGCCGGCAGATCAGCGCGCTCGAGGAAAGCTTGAGCGTTCCGCTGTTTCACCGCCATGCGCGCGGGCTGATTTTGACCGAGCAGGGCGAACTTCTCTTTCGCACGGCCCGCGACGTGTTTTCCAAATTGTCGATGGCCGAAGGCCTGATCTCCAGATCGAAGGACCGACCCAAGGGTCCGCTCAAAATCCAGACTACGGTTGCCTTCGGCTCGACGTGGTTGACACCGCGGATTCGGGAATTTCTCGATCTCTACCCCGAAATCCAGGTCAGCCTGGTTGTCGATGATGCCGAGCTCGATCTGTCGATGCGCGAAGCCGATGTCGCGATCCGCATGGCGCCGCCGCGCCAGCCGGATCTGATCCAGCGTCACCTCGTCAGCGTTCAGGTCCATCTCTACGCCGCGGCCGACTACATCAAGAAGCACGGCATGCCGCAAAGGTCGAGGATCTGGACAAGCACCGGCTCATCGTCTACGGGGAGGATTCTCGCCCTCCTGTGCAGAACATCAACTGGCTGCTCGACGCCGGCACTAAAGCCGGGCAGGAGCGCAAGCCGATCCTGACGGTGAACAATTTCTACGGGATGCTGAGAGCAGTGATCAGCGGGCTGGGGCTCGCGGCACTCCCCGATTTCATGGCCAACGAACACAGCGAGCTCGTGCGCCTCTTGCCGGAACTGACCGGCCCGCCGGTCGAGGCGTATTTCGTGTATCCCGAAGAACTGCGCTCTTCGAAGCGGATCAGCGTCTTCCGCGATTTTCTACTGCGCAAAGTAGCGGAGACTCGGCTGAGCTGATGTCGCGCTGTAGCGCTGACGCTCAATTCTCGGCCGGCGCCGCCCAGAGCATTGCGGTTTTTGCAGACGAGCCAGTAGAAATTCCGAGTGGTAGGCGGCCGGCCAATTGGTACATATTGCGCTTTACTGAATTTCGGCGGCGATGGTCCGCCGGCACGATTTCCGGGACTAGTGCCCGGAAGAGGGTCTGCGGACCCTTACGTCTCCCAGACGTGAAGCTTCCTCCCTGTTCAAACTTGGCCGGAACCTCGGTTCCGGCCATTCTCTTTGAAGCAACAGGATCTGCCGCGCCGCTGTACGGTTCGCGGGAATGCTTATGAGGCATCATCGCTGTCGCGTCCCGGCGGTCAGAGGCGGCTCCCGGCGAGCTTCTTCTGACCATGCATAACGCACGGATCGGCCGGCTCCGGGGCAACCGTAAAACCGAGCTCGCGGCACATCTGCAGCATCGGCTCGTTCTCGCGCAGAACCTCGCCGACGAGCTCCCCAACGCCGCGTTGCCGGCAATGTCGATGAGCCGTGTCATCAGCAGATATCCGAGACCGCGTCCCTTCCAATCGCTGCGGACGGCGATGGCGTACTCGGCGCGCAGCTTGTCGGGATCGGCAAAGAAATGCGCCACGCCAAGCGCACTTCCGTCCAACTCGGCGAGCAAGCGCCAGTTCGCGGTCGTAGTCGAGCTGCGACAGCCGCGCAGCAACTGCGTGGGTCAGCCCGTGCACTGGAGGTAAAGAACCGCAGCCGCAAATCCTGAGTGGTTCATATGCGCGGCGAGGTCGTGCAGCATCGGCTCGTCTTCCGGGCGCAGACGGCCGCAAGCCGAGCTCCGTTCCGTCGCGCAACCGCTCGACGGATTCGAGATCTTGCGGGATAGCGGCGCGATCAGCCAGCCGCGCTGCACCCGTGCTTTGCGCCGGTGCGACGCGCAGCCGGGCATCGAGCGCGACGGCGCCGGCAGCGTCCACGAGCAACGGGTTGATGTCGAGCTCGCGGATCTCCGGGTGATCGGCGGCGAGCTGGCCGAGGCGGAATCAACACATTCGACGACGGCCTCGATGTTTGCAGCCGGTTGGCCGCGGATATCCCTGCAGCAGCTCGCCGACACCCGTGGTGCGCGCCATCAGCCTGCGCGCCAAGCAAGGCAGTTCAGCGGCGGCAGCTCGGGCGAGCTGTCGTGCATGGATTTCGACCGAAGCGCCGCCTTGGCCGAACGCCACCAGGGGTCCAAACACCGGGTCTTCGACAGAGCCCGGCGAGAAGCTCCACGCCCCGGGGCGCAACACCATCGGCTGAATTCAAGGAACCCGTCCAGGCGTGCTTCGGGACGCGCGCTCCTGACCCGCTCGAGCATCGCCGATTGCTTCCTGCCGCGGACCCGGTCGGCTTGGTCGAGATTGAGCGCTACGCCGCCGACATCGCTTTGTGCGTAATGTCCGGGCAGCAGATCTTGAGGGCGACAGGGAAGCCAACGCTCGCAGCAATCGCCGCGGCACCTGGCGGATCCGCGGCGCGGAGTGGCGTGGGGATAAGCCGAAGACCGTAAGCCGCGAACGACGACGCCGATTTCCTTCGTGGTCGAGCCAGGCTTTTCCGGCGGCGATCGCCGCCGCGATAACTCGCCGTGCCGAAGCCGAATCCGCCTCGAACGCATCGGTCCGCACCGGCGGCGTTTCCATCAACAGCTGTTGATTGTCGCTGATGGCGTACCCGGTTCATGAACGCGCGCTGACCGCGCTGTCCGGGCTTTCAGGTGGCAATGCGGGCATCGGCAAAGAGCTGCCGTGCCGGCCGCGCCGAAGCGTCTCCCAGCCAGGCGGTGATCACGTTGCGGCCCGCCGCGACAGCGCCGTGGGCTCCGGCTGTCTTTCGAGCGGCATCGATTACCGCACCCGCTTTCGCCTCATCGCCGCGCCAGCCCGGTGGGGCAGTTGAGCACCAGAACTCGCGTCGACCTCGCGATCGCCGATCAGCGTCGCGAGCGCACTGGCATAGCGCCGTCCCCGAGGCGTCGTGCCGATGAATATCCACCGGATTGCCGCGGCTCCAGGTGGCTCGGCAGCAGGCCGATCCAAAGCAGCCGATCAGTCGCCGTCGGACAGCGTGGCCAGATCGGCCTCCGGCCGCCATCAGCGCGTCCGTGGCCGGTGCATGCCCCCGGCCCGCCGCCGTTGGTCAGGATCGCCAGGCGATCGCCGAGCTGCTGCGCGCGTCAGCGCCACCGTCTCGGCGGCGCTCGAACAGCTCGGCCATCGTTGCCGACGCGCAGCATCCCGCTACGCCGAAACGCCGCCTCGTAGACGGCGTCGGCGCCTGCAACGGCGCCGGTATGAGAGCTGGCCGCGCAGGTGCACCTCGCATCCGAGCGCCCCGCCTTCAGGACCAGGACGCGCTTGACAGTGCGCGCCGCGGCTCGCGCCGCCGACATGAATTACCCTATTACGCCCGTCTCGGGCCGCCTTCGGCGTACAGCAGGGATCAGAGCGGGTGATGCCGGTCCGCGGCGAGATGAGCCGGAGCATGTCGCCAAAATCGACATCCGCCATGTCCGCCCAGCGAGACGACGTGCGAAAAAGCCGATGCCCCGCGGCACCGCCCAATCCAGCATCGCCGTGATCATCGCTCCTGATTGCCTTGACAAAGGCTGACGTCCCCAGCCCGCGCCGCCAGGTGGGATGAACGTGGCGTCGAGCCCCACGCGCGGCACCATGATCCCGACGCAGCTCGGCCCGACAATCCGCAGCAGGATTGGGTTTTGCGGCGTCCAGCATGCTGCTCTGCTGCAGCGCACTGGCCTGCTCGTCTCACCGAGTCCCGCCGAAGCCGGCGGTGATGACGACTGGCAGGCGCGGGTCAAAAAAGCCGCGCTCGACCCAGTTGCCCGACTGCATCGTGACGGCGCTACGGTCTCGAGTGCGTGGCGATGACGGCCAGGTCCGGGGCGCGCGGGAGGCCTCGCGACATTGGCGTACACGCTCGATCCCATCGATCGCCTGGGGGCTGCGGGTCGGACCAGCGTCAGCTCCCGGCAAATGCCGGCGCGGCGGAGGTTGCGCGCGACCACCGCGCCGACCGAGCCAGGCCGCGAAGTTGCTCCAATCAGGGCTATCGATTGCGGTTCGAACATTTTGTCGAGGTTACGAACAGACATTGGCTTCCGGATTGCTGGTGCTCAGGCGCATTCGGATGATTCTGCCCACCGCGCCGCCTCGTCCTCGTCCCGCGGGGCCTCGAGCCCACGGATTAGCTCCGGTGGGAAAAGTCGGGACCCATGTCTGCCATCGGCACCTGGCTTTCGCCGGTGTGACAAGTCTTTTTCGGCCCCTCGTCTGGAATCGTGCGTCTCATGCAGGATTGGAGCATCCTGCGACTTGTGGTTGTCCGCCGTATGACGGCCCGCTATACCTGCGGCGGGTCTGCAGCGGGAGCTCGTCTGCAGGCTGAACGGTCCGGAATGGCTGCCTCGATCGGTGCTGGGACCGCGGCCCTCGACCACCTGCGGTGCGCGCCGCGATCAACCTCAATATATTAAGCGTAATTAGGGGCGATTTTGCGGATGCTTACCTCGTAATCTCGGGGCGGGAACCGGGGCCCAAACTCAAGACAACCCGCTGGTCCTGGCCAGAGAGGCGGCGGCAGATGACCGACGAAGCCTCACTCAGAACTCCATGTCGAGTTCTTCGAGCTCGTCGGGCTCCAGCATCGCGGCTTCGCGCCAGGCGAGCATGTCCGGCAGCGCCATGATGCGCTCGCAATAGCCGGCGCAATCTCGGTCGAGCTTGACGTCGTAGGTCAGGAAGCGGGTAACGACCGGCGCGTACATCGCGTCCGCCATGGTCAATCTCCCGAAGAGATAAGGGCCATGGTATGTCGGCGAAGCACTCGCGCCAGATCGTCGTAATGCGGTCGATATCGGCCTGCGCCCCGGACCAGATCTTGAAGCCGGAGTGGCGCGCTTTGAGGTTCATCGGCAGTGCCGACCGCAAATTGGCGAACCCGGAATGCATTTCGCCGCAAATCGAGCGGCAGCGGCGCGCGGCCGGGCGTTCCGCCGGCAGCAGTCCCGCCTTTGGTCGCACCTCATTGAGATATTCGGCGATCGCCAGAGTATCCCAGATCCTGATGCCGTCATGGGTGAGACAGGGGACGAGGATCGAGGGCGACAGCAGCAGCAGCTCGGCACGGTTCGCCGGGTCGTCGACCGGGACCACCTCTTCGACGAATTCCACCCCGGCCATTCGGCACAACAGCCATCCGCGAAGCGACCACGAGCAACAGTAACCGAACGAAGTGGCTACC
>ERZ1370068.251-contig-10226_pt1 | contig 41359 bp, 44 predicted proteins | sample MGYA00561227_ERZ1370068 | MGnify/ENA primary metagenome ERZ1370068 (study PRJEB38410, sample SAMEA6850437) | metagenome | study: Metagenomic assessment of the ecological functions of the soil: analysis of the soil microbiota associated with the... | reverse complement strand
GGTTACGTATTGCTGAAGAGCGCGTCGTTCGCGACACGTCCATCGGACGATCCGGGGGCCGGAGCGCCCGGGGCCGGTGCCGGGGCCGCCTCACCGACCGACCGGCGCCTTCGCCGACGCCCGGCAGACTTCCGGCCGACGGCATGGGCGCCGATCGGGCCACGCTCGAGTTCTGGCTTCGCCGGGCCTCCGACTCGACGATCGGCGCACCGGCCAACTTTCAGGGTCCCCCGGGCGATCGAACCGGACGCGGCTCGGCCCAGTCAGAAGCCGTGGCAGCCGCGCGGCAGTCCGACGGGATCGCAAGCAACGCGACGAGATGGCCCCTGCCGTCGGTCGTGCCGGCCCCGAGCCTGCGTCGCTTCCGCGCCGCCGGCGCGAGACGAGCGAGATCGCGAACTCTCCTCGTCGGCCCCTGCGGGCTGTCGCCGCGGACCTCGATCGTGCCGCCCGGGTTGACCTGGTATGGCTCGGCGGTCAACCAGGGTCCGCCCGGGCCGTGGCCCGGACCGCCGCACAGCCGCTGACGTTAGGGCGAGCAGCAGCGCCAGCGCACGCCTGCCACCAACCGTGGATGCAGCGCGCCGCCCGCCGGGCGGCCCCTGGCAACGCGACGGGACACGAAACTCCTACGGTGACCTCACTGGGGCACGCCGGCGCGAGCGACGTGTTGGAGTCCGTGCAATGGATCCGGGCCTGATCGCGGGGCGCACCGGGCCGGTTCTGGCGGTGGCGGGGGTAGTCCGCGAGATCCTGGTCGAGGATGTCGCGGGTCAGTCGATCCGGCCTTTGAGATCCTGATAGCCGCCGCCGCCCGCCGGCGGCGAGTCGCCTAAAAGTGAGCAGCGAGTGTCGAATCGCCGGAGCCGAAGGAGGATTCGTGCGGCGCCTGTGGCAGCTTCCCGTCGGCCAGCCTGGCGAACGGCGCTTCGGACGCGGTGCCCGGTGCCCGGCGACGCCGCGAAGCACGCCTCCGCCGATGTCGGATGACGGTCAAAGTCGCCGTCCCCTGACGTCGAAGGTGAAGCTACAGTGTCCGGAGACCTGCCCGAAACCGCCGCTGGCGGTCAGCGGCGAGCGAGGACACGGCGTCTCTAAAGGTAGTCCTTGAGCCTCAGGCGCCGTTGACGGTCAGTCGAGGGTCGACGGCGACGACGTTGCCGTGAACGCCGGTGTGACGCCGCTGGACCTGGCCTCGGGTGATCGGTGCGGTGCAGCGCCGGCATTCGGCACCGGATAGACCGCCGGCAGAGCAGAAGTCGCCTGGAGTTGGGGGGTCGGTCGCGCCGGCCGGCATCACGCTCAGGTCGCCCGGACCCCGCCCGGAGTTCGTCAGCGCGAAGTCGGTGCCGCAGGTCAGGCGCATCGCGTCCGTCGTCAGGTCGCCGACGAGCGACTCGCACGCGCGGCCGCTCGGTCCGACCCGCTCGCCGCGGCGCAGCACGCGTCGGCCCGTGGGATCACGACCGCCGACTCGCCGACGACCACCCCGGAAGCATCGGCCTCAGCCGGTTGTCTGCAGGTCGTCGATCCTGGCCTGAATGCCTCGGCGCCCGGAGTCACGCCCACGTCCATGCGGGCCTGTGGCAGTCCGCCGTCGGAGGGCGACGACCGACTTCGCCGGGTTCGATCGACCACGTTCCGGATCCGCGTGAAGCGCAGGCAGGCCCTTGCTCCGGTTCCCGGTCGTCAGCACGCCGTTCGGCCGGCGGCTCACGACCTGGCGCGTCCGTGGATCGCCGATGACGCGACGTCGGCGCCGGCGGAGGTTGTCGGAGAGCGGCGCAAACGAGCGGCCCGCTCGACGGTCAGTCAATAGGGTCCCGGCCGTCGCCCTGTCGCGACCCATCACGATCGATGGTCCTCCGACACCCTCCCAGATCGCGTGACAGCTTTGTTGACCTCGGCCCGGACGGCCGGCAGCCGGGGCGCCGACGTGAACGGATCGAAGCGTCGGCGAGACGAGCGCTGGTGCGTCCTCGTTGGTGAAGCCGACGAGGCCGCCGACCTTGGCGCCGTCGAACGAGGAAGACCGTCGACGGCTTCCACTCGGCCGGCGCCCTGCCGTTCGCGTCGGACGACGTTCGCCGCATGGCAGGAACGCGCCGTCGCCAGGCGGATGAGCGTGTTCCGCAGATAGGCCGAGCCACGGTCGAAGCCGGGTTGTGGCCGCTGAGTCCGTGCTGGCGCTGAAGCCCATCTGGTTCATGATCTTCGGATCGTTTCGGCGTGTTTGCGCCGAAGAAGTTCTGGCAGATTTCGGCGGCCGCCCTCAGACCGAGTCGCCCGCGGCGACGGTGATGAGAGCCGCTCTGGCGCTCGGCGCGGTAGGACGTCGAACCACGGCTTGAGCGGAACGCCGACCCGCCGATCGCGAACGTCGGCTGACCGGCCGGCGCGCCAGGTTGTCAGACAGTCGCGGCGAGCGCGAGCTGGCCGTGGTAGTCGCTGACGTCGAGGATCGAGTACACTTCCTTCAGCGACGGCTCGGTCGTGCATGCTTGATCGAGGATCTTGCCGCGTGCGTTCTGCGGACCGTGGATGCCGAGCAGGAACGGCAAGCGTTGGCGCGAGGTCGACTGCCCGCACGCCCAGCCACGGGTGCCGACTGCTTCGGATGCCTGGTCCTGCGGCGACGAACGTCGCGTGCATGTTGATGTTGTGCGCGAGTGTCGACCAGGTTCGGCAGGTAGCCGTGCGTTGCCCGAAGAACTGGCTGAAGCGACGATCCGCTGACCGGGCGTCGCGGCGTCGAACTGGTATGGCGGCCGCGGTCACGACGACGACGTCGCCGCTGCGGCTCGGGTGCAGCGAGTCCGAGCCGCTTCGTACGTTGCGGAGGTCCTTCCGTCGTCAGGACCGTCGTGAGGATGACCTGCTCACCCTGGATGGGCCGGGTCGGTCAGGCTCTCTGGAACGCTGCGTGATCTGGTTGCGACGACGGCGGCCTTCGTCGATCCGCCGGACGGGCAGCGTCGTGTTGACGTAGATCTGGGCGAGTCCCGCCGGCCCAGCAGGCTTTGGCGAGGACCGCTCGGGCCCGCGCCGGCGTGCGACGAGGCCGCTCGGCAGTTGGCTCGGCTGCTCCGGGGTCTGGAGGCCGGCGTCGGATAGGACCTTGGCGGCGTTGACCGCGTACCACTGCGGCGCGAAGCCGCGATCGGATCCCGCGAAGACCGTCGTCGGAGTCGCGGCATCAGCGGCATCGCGGCCAGTGGCCAGCTCTCGCGTCAGCCCTCGTGGTAGCGCTCCGAATGTAGCCCTCGGCGGATCGCGACCACGGCCGTCCGGGACGCTCGCCGTTCGTGAGTGTCGTCGTAGTACGGGGCTCGGGATCGCCGTCGATGTTCGATCGGCGTCACGAGGCCCATGAACTGGTGGCTGAACTCGTCCGTGACCGGGTAGCCGACGCAGCGCCAAGTCGGTGTCGGGCTGGAGCGTCCCGAGAGATGTAGTTGAGGACGGCTGCCGGTAGGCCTCTCGAGGTCGCGGCCCTGCTGGACGTAGTGTCCTCGTCGATGATCCGTGCCTCGAGCGGCGCGAAGTCGGACGCGATCGCGGGTCGGCAGGTTATCGGCGATGTACTTTCGAGCCGGTCCTCGCCAGCGCCACCGGCCGGGCAGCGCTGCACGCGGCGGTGGTCCCGCATCAGCGCATCACGCGTCTGACCGACGTGAAGTAGAGCTTCGAACTGGTCGACAGGTCGCCGTGACAGCGTGATGAGCTTCGTGTAGAAGCCCGCGGTCTGGCCCGCCCGTGCGCCGATGCAGGCCGTTCGGCCCCGGTGTGAGCTGATCTCCTTGAAGTCCCCGACGGCGAGGTTCGACCGCTCGCCTGGTTGCCGTCCTGGCCGCGCCCGGTGCGGACGAGGATCACGTGGTCGTAGGCGGCGGTCGCCGTCGACCACGGAGTCGTAGAAGTAGGATGTCGTACAGGCGGGTCGGGTTCTGGGCGGCAGAACGAGGTTGTGACGGTGAGCAGTGACGTTTGCTGCGGCGGCGCTGAGAGACCGGGTCGCCGGCCGGCACGTTCGTCCCAGCCGACCGGCCGGCGCGAAGCCGGCGACCTCGATAGCTGATGCCGAATGACGGCGGCGCCGGCCTGCTCTCGGCGGCGTTCAGCAGGCGCCGCGAGTACGCCGCGTAGTCTGAGAAGAAGCTCGTGAAGATCGACCGTCGGGCCGGCTGATCCGGCGTTGGCGCCGCCGACCCATTCGACCCTGAGCGACCTTCTTGCCGGCCCCTCGGCCGCGCCGGCAATCGTGTCCGCCTGGAGCGTCCCCAGCGCCGAGATAGTTCGGTCGAGTTGTTGAAGTTGCTCCTCGCCCGTGCAGTGATAGTGTTGTTCGTCGATGCCAGTGCCTGCTCGGATAGGTCCCGGTGGCCATCGTGACCAGCCGACTCCCGTGTTGGCAGTGGAACGCCTGGACCATGCCGTTGTCGCCCCGGACGCCGTCGGCCATCAGCTTCGCGTAGGTCGGCATCGCGCCCTGGGCCGCGTACGACTCCATCAGATCGGGCCGCATGCCGTCCGAGCTGCAAGAGGATTGCCTTGTCGGTGGGCGCCTCCGACGGCGGGCGGCCGCTGGCGACCGGGGCCGCGACGGCTGGATGACCAGGGACGCACGATCGACAGACAGAACGACCGGCCGGAGCACGGCGGACCTGGCGGTGGGCACCTCCAGAAACCAACAGGTACGCGACGCAACGAGCAGCACGTGGAGCTGGGCGGCGTCCGATGCGGTCTCGACCTCCCTGAACCGCACTCGAACGATGATGGACCGCCACTGATAGCTGCGACCGGCGACGAATTGTTAACGAACCTCTGCAGGCATCCCGGGACGCCACGTTCGGCCGGTGCGCGGGTGCACCGATCCGTGTCGTTGGGCGGGTGAGCCTGGGGTGAGATCGAGGTGAGCCGGCGTCGAGCGGCGACCGCCATCGTCGCCCGATGGAGCCTCCACCCGTCGGTCGCGGACCGCCTCGCCCAGGCTCGCCCTGGACCAGCGTGCCAGCGGCGACCGCGCCGCCCGGTCCCCTGCTCTGCGTCGCGCCCGGCCGGCAGCGGCAAGACGACGACGCTCGTCGCTCGCGTCGCCTGGCTGATCGCCTCCGGCACGGCGAAGCCCACGGGGATCGCCGCGATCACGTTCAACACCCGCGCCGCGGAGGAGCTGCAGGGAGCGGCTGGCGTCCGCGCTGGATCCGCTCGGCGTCGAGGCCGGCGCCGTCCGCGTCCGGACGTTCCACGCGCTCGGGCCTCGAGATCCTCCGCGACTCGGGCGCGGTCGTGCGAACCGCTCGTCGACCGGATGGCGATCCTGCGGCAGGTGGCGCCGGCGGCCGGGCCGGCCGGCTGGCGGCGCGCTCGACACGGCGATCTCGCGCCTGAAGCTCGACCTCGGCGTGACGGCCGACCGAGGTTGCGGCCGACGAGGCAGCCCGGCCCGACCGCGCGGGCGTTCGTCGACTACGAGCGGGCGAGTCGCCGCGACGGGCGGGCTCGACTTCGACGACCTCGTGGCCGGGCGCTGGCGCTCGCTCGAATCGTCGCCGGCGGTCCTCGGGCGGTGGCGGACCCGGTGCGGGCATCTCCTCGTCGACGAGGCCCAGGACCTCGACCGGGCCCAGCTCCGACTCGCGCTGCTGCTCGCGGCGCCCGGCGAACCGCGTCTTCTTCGTCGGCGACGACGATCAATCCATCTACGGCTGGCGGCTGGCGGACGTTCGGCGAGTCCTGTCGCTCGCCGACGCGCCTGCCGGGCCTGCGCCGGGCCGACCTCGTCGTGAACTACCGCTGCCCGCCGACCGTCGTCGGCGCGCGCCGTCCGCCTCGTCGACCACAACCGCGAGCGGTTCGCGAAGACGATCCGGGCGCGGGCCGGTCGGCGCAGGGCTCGATCGTCCTCGCCGCGCGATCTCGACGGACGAGACGGTCCGGATCGGACGGGTCGTCGACGCCCTGGCCCGACGACGACGCGACGCGGGCGATCCTCGCCCGGACGAAACCGCGAGCCGCTGCCGGCGATCGCGGTCTGCCTCGACCGGCGTCTCCCGTTCCGGCCACCGGCCGCGGAGCTCCTCGTCGGCGTCGCCGCTCGTCGACCGCGCGCTCGACGCGGCGGAGCGACCGACCGCACGCTGCCACTCCTTGCCGCGACTGGAGGCGGTGCGCCGGGCGTGGGCGGCCGCTCCTCCGGCGAGTCGAGACCGACGATCCGCAGCCGAGTCGACCCCGACGCCCGCAGCCCGCCGATATCGCCCGCGCCCTCGTCGCGTGGTCCGTGCCGTTCGCGACGCTCGCCGATCTCCGCGCCGCGCGTCGCGGAACGACGAGCCGCGCTCGCCGAGCTGTGCCGCGACGACGCGCCGCTCACGCCTCGCGACGGCCCACGGGACGAAGGGCCTCGAGTTCGACCACGTGGCCGGTCATCGGCATGGACGCCGGCCGCTTCCCGAGCCGCCGCTCCGTGACCGAGTCGCCGGAGCCCGGCCGGGCGCTCGAGGAGGAGCGCCGCCTCGCCTACGTCGCCTGGACGCGCGCCCGTCGGACGCTGACCCTCGTCTACGACCCGCTCGCGCCGTCGCTGTTCATGCTCGAGGCGTTCGGGGCGGACGAGCTCGGCGTCGAGCCGGACGCAGTCCGCGCGGGTCGCGGCGGCCGGCCCCGCGATGGTGGCCGCCGAGGCCACCTGACGCGGCGATAGACTGCGCGAGATGTCCGCGCAGGAGACCGACGCTCCCGTTCCCATGCACCGCGGCCGGCTCGTGTACCTCCGGCCGGCCGAGCGGACGGACATCCTGACCTTCGTCCGCTGGCTGTCCGACGAACGGACGACGCGCAACCTCGACCTGCGCAGCCCGATCGGCCTCGCGATGGAGGAGCGGTGGTTCGAGGATCTGCTCGACCACCACGGCCGCGACCGCTGGCTGCTTCGTGATCTGCCGGCTGGTCGACGGCCGCCCCGTCGGCTCGCTCGACCTCCACGAGCTCGACCTGACCAACGGCGGCTGCGGCCTGGGATCATGATCGGCGACCCGGCCGATCGGTCACAGGGCTACGGCGGCGACGCGATCGGCGCGCTGCTCGGACTTCGCGTTCGAGCAACTCCGCCTCGAGCGCGTCTGGCTCGACGTGTACGCCGCCAACCCGGACGCCCGCCGGCTGTACGAGCGGCTCGGGTTCGTCCACGAGGCGCACGTTCCGCCACGGCGTCTACCGGGCCGGGCGGTACGACGACGTCCACCGGATGGCGATCCTCCGGCCCGAGTGGGCGGACCACCGCGCGAGCGAGGCAGTCGCGGGCTAGCGGCTAGGCCCGACTCGTCCGACGTCAGTGCTCGGAGCGCGCCTCGTGGCGGGCGATCACGCTTCAGCAGCCGGTCGATCGCCCCGACGACGGGCTCCGTCACATCCTCGGCGAGCGAATCCCGGATCGAATCCTTCGGCCCGTACGCCGCCCGGACGCGGAGCGCCGCCGACCGCGTGTCGCGGAGGTCGCCGTCGCGAAGTCGGTCCGGCAACGGCTCGAGGAACGTCACCCAGCGCGTGAACCCCGACGCGCGCGCCGCCTCGAGCATCCGGTCCGTGTGGCGGGCTGCGAGCGAGCGCCGCCTCGTCGATCGCCGGCAGCTCGTGGCGGGGCGGGCCCGGTCCGGGCGGTCGCGCAGGGCTCGTCGGTGCGGCCGCGTCAGGCATCCGGGGCCGTGATGACGAGCGGCAGCCGCTTGCGCTCGGAGCCGTTGACGAGGATCCGGAACGAGTAGTCGCCGGGCGTCGGGAACGTCACGTTCCAGAGGTCGATCGAGAACGTCAGGATGCTGTCGCGGCCGTCGTGCGAGCCGCGCGCGCGTGAGGCTGCCCGTCGCGCCGGCGACCTCGCCGCCGTCCGGGTCGAGCAGGACGAACCGGATCTCGTGCTCGCGCTCGGTCTCGGGCGCGGTGACGAGCAGGCCGACGACGAGCGCGAGGTGCGGATGGCGCAGCGGGAACGTCCGGCCGCCGATCCGCGCGATCCCGCCGCCGAGCACGTGGAACTTCTGGCCGGGCGGGGTCTCGGCGGCGTCCGCCAGGAACGCGTACTCGATCTCAGGCACGGACCGATATCGCTGCGCGGGGTCAGCGCTCCGGCGAGGGCCTCGTCGCCAGCGCGTGCTCGATCGCCCAGATCGCCAGCGGCCGCAGGTAGAGCGACGCGCGGTAGTTGCCGTCTCGCTCGTAGGCCTCGGGCGTCCGGAACCACAGGCCGCGGTTGTAGCGTGACGTTCCAGGCGCCGCGGGCTGTCTCGCCACGCCTCCGTCGACGAGGCCGCGGCCGAGCATGAACGCCGCGAGCGCGTACGTCGTCCCGACCCAGACCTCCGGCGACTGCTCGCTCGAGCGGTCGACCGAGCCGTCCGGGCGCGACGCCGTTGACCGCGCCCATCTCGCCGCCACCGAACCCGACGACGTTCATCGCGTGGACCGTCCGCAGCGCCCGCTCGACGCGAGCCTGGGTCGGCGAGCGTCGCCGAGGCCGGTCGCGTCGGCGTACCACTGGCCGGCCAGCTGGTCGGCCATGATCGCAGTCGGAGCGACACGCCGCCGCCGTCGTCGTAGGCGGTAGTGGGTCGCCGGCCCACAGCCGCGGACTCGAACGCCGCCGTCCCCGTCGCGAGCCAGTTCTCGAAGCGTGCCACGGCGGCGGCGACCGTCTCGTCTCGCCCAGCCCCGACCCGCGCGCCCGATCTCGATCGGCGCCCGGAGCGCCGCCAGCCAGAGCGCGCCGCAGTAGGCGCTCGGCCCGGTCATCGGCCACGTGTCGTAGGTCTGGTCGGGTCGCCGTCGTGCTCGGGCAGCCCGTCGCCGTCGCGGTCGAACGCCGCGAGCGTGCTCGAGCGCCCGGACGATCCCCGGCCAGGCGTCGCGGAGCAGCGCCTCGTCGGCCCGGGCCGTCGCGCTCGCGCCACGAGCTGGAGGACGTACTTGCAGCCCAGGTCCTTCCAGATGTTGATGTCCTGGTAGCGGTAGGCGTTCACCGCGCAGGAGCGGGTCGTCGAGCGGCCCGCCGACGTCGTGGGGCAGCGCGCCGGGGCACTTCCGCGGGCGCCAGCCGGCCGCTCCACTGGATCTCGACGATCGCGGGGTCGTCGGCATCGACCGAGGCGACGAACTCGCGGATGACCGCCCGCTCCAGCTCGGGCCAGAGCCTGGAGCCGCGCGAACGAGGCGTAGAAGTCGACGTCGAGCGTGTTGTAGAACGGGTAGTCGAAGCACTCGATCTGGGCGAACTGGCCGAACGGTCCGCCGGCGTCGGTCGGGCCGGTGGTCGGGGTCGGGCCGTCGGGCGGTCGGGCAGGATCGGCGGGCCGTCGGTCCAGAGCGTGCCGCCGTCGACCATGAAGTAGAGCTCGTTGAAGAGCGCGCCCTTGTACCAGTCGGGGCGGGCTGGGTCGGCGAGGATCGGCGCCTGCCAGGCGTCGATCGCGGCCGCCCACTCCGCGCGGCAGCGGCGCCTCGCGCGGCGATCGCCCAGGCGTTCCGCGCCGGACGTCCCGAAGAACGCCGTGTAGCGGCGGTGCCAGCGCGTCCCGGTCGCGAACTGCGCCTGCGGCAGGTCCCAGGCGAGGACGAACGGGATCGCCCGCGACTCGCCGGGCGCCAGCGAGATCGTCGCCGCGATCGCGCCCGACGACCGGCCCGCCGGACGGGCCGTGCTGTCGCCGCGGATCCGTCGATCGGCGAGGCGGCCGTCGGTCGCGAAGTCCGCCCACAGCTCCGGCGCGCCGTCCGCGACTCGAACAGCGGCGTCGCGCGTGAGCTCGACGCCGTCGTCCTGCGACGCCGAGCAGCGCGAACGTGCCGTCGCCGGCCGTCCCGGCCGCGGCGCCCGGCCGCCGCATCACGACGCCGGCGAGCCCGTCGCGCCGAACGCGCCTCGTGGCGCTGACCGCCGGCGACGTCGAGACCGCTCGAGCGGCCCGAGCACGTTCTGCCAGCTGAACATCAGCCCGACGGTCAGCGGCTCGGGCCCCGGTTCTCGATCGTCCGTCTCGAAGACCCCGACCGGGCAGGCTCGCTCGCGGTCAGTTGTCGGGCGATGACCGGGCTGAACTGGCGCTGCGACGACCGCACCGGCAGCTCGGCCCAGTCGACGTCTGAACCAGGCGCAGGGGTAGAGCGCGTGGTAGGTCCCCGCCGCCGACCGGCAGGTCCGAAGCCCCACGACGGCAGCGCCGTCGGGCCGGATCGTCGAGAGGACGTGGGCCGCGCCGGGCGCCGCGCCGCCCGGGCCGTACCCGCGACGAACAGCGAGAACCGGCTCGGCCGCGACCGGCTCGAAGCGGTGGCGTGCCGACGTCGAGGTGCCAGCGGGCGACGTCGCCGCGCTGCGTCCGCCCGATGCTGCCCGCGCCCGAGCCTGCCGATCGGCACGCCGGCCCACGTCGCCGTCGTCGATGATCGGCTGGTCGACGCGCGGCCGGCGCGCGCCGGCTCGTAGCCCTCGCCGAGCGGCCGCGATCGCCGACGCGGCTGCCGGGATCGCCCGCGTCCGTCGGTCACCGTCGCCGCCCTACTTCTCGACGCCGGTCACGACGACGCCGCTGCATGAACGCGCGCTGGGCGAGCAGGAAGATCACGATCGGGCACGGCCATCGTCATGCAGCGCCGCGGCCTGGATGAGCGTCGGCTGGGTCGCGTACAGCGCGTTGTACTGCTGGATGCCGATCGACAGCGGCTGCGAGCTCGGGCTTGCTCGGCGAGGTACAGCAGCGGCACGAAGAAGTCGTTCCAGGCGAAGAAGAAGTGGAACAGGCGAGACCGCGATGATCGCCGGCGACCGACTGCGGGACGATGATCGACCGCAGGATCCGGAACGGGCCGGCGCCGTCGATCAGCGCCGCCTCGTCGAGGTCGCGCGGGATCGTCAGGAAGTACTGCCGCAGCAGGAACACGTTGTAGGCGTTCGCGAAGCAGGTGGGGCACGATCAGCGGCAGCCACGTCCCGTTCCAGCCCAGCCGCGTGAAGATCACGTACTGCGGGATCAGCGTGACCTGGAACGGCAGGATGATCGTCGCGAGCAGGAGGACGAACAGGATGTTCCGGCCGGGGAACCGGAACCGGGCGAAGCCGTAGGCGACGAGCGTCGACGAGCACGACCGCGCCGATGCGTGCTCAGCACGCGCGATCGCGGACGGTGTTGCAGCAGCAGCCGCGGGAAGTTGAGCTGGTTCCAGGCCGTCGTGAAGTTGTCGATCGAGCGGCGCGAACGTCCACGCCTGGTCGCAGCGTCCGCCAGCGCCCTGACCACTCGATCGGCGTCGCGGTCGCGTCGTTCGGGTCGACGAACGTGCTCGACTCGCGGCCCTTCTCGATGAGCATCAGCTCGCGCGTCGTCGCCGTCCGGATCGGGACGGTGTAGATCGGGTACGTCCTGGCCCTGGTAGTCGCCGGTCTGCGGCGCGGCCGGCTAGACCGGCGCGCCCGGGGTCGTGCGACTGGCCCGGCTGCTGGAACGCGGTCGTGACCATGTACAGCAGCGGCAGCAGGTAGGCGCCGATGATGATCAGCGCGAACATCGTGCAGCGATCGCCTTGCCCAGGAACCTGCGGTACGATCCGCGCGACCGGGCCCGGCGTCGCTGAAGGCCCGGCCGCGGCTGCGCCGACGTCGCGTCGAGGCGCGTCATCGCTCGCCGCCGGCGTAGTACACGCGCTTCCGGGCGAAGCCGAAGATCGCGAGGGTCAGGACCAGCACGATGCGCGAACAGCAGCCAGGCGATCGCCGCCGCCGTAGCCCATCTGGTTGAACGACGAACGCCTTCGCGGAACAGCATCGAGGTTGATGAACAGCGTCGCGTTGTTCGGGTCGCCCCGGCCGTTGGTCAGCACGTAGGCCTGGGTGAAGTACTGGAACGTCCCGATCGAGGACGATGACCAGGTTGTAGAGCAGGACCGGCGACATCAGCGGGATCGTGATCTGCCGGAACTGAGTCCAGGCGCCGGCGCCGTCGATCCGCGCCGCCTCGTACAGCTCGGTCGGGACCGACTGGAGGCCGGCGATGTTGATGAGCATGAAGTTGCCGATCGCCCACAGGCCGATGATCGACAGCGCCGGGTAGATCCAGATCTCGCTGTTGATCCAGTCCGGCTGCGGGCAGGCCGACGAGCCCGAGGATCTGCGTTCAGCCAGCCGGTCTCGGTGTTGAGGAAGCCGATCCAGACGAGCGTCGCGCGCGACGAGCGGGATCATGACCGGCATGTAGACGAGCGTCCGGAGCGGTGCCCTTGCCGGACAGCCGCGGGCTGGTTGAGCAGCAGCCGCGAAGCGCGAGGCTCGCGAGCATCGTCAGCGGGATCGCGATCGCCGCGAACATGAAGGTCGCGCTGAGCGACTGGCGCGATCGTCGGGTCGGTCGTCATGCGGACGTAGTTGTCGAGGCCGATGAACCTGGTCGACTCCGGGTGGACGCAGGTCGAAGTTCGGTCAGCGACATGACGAGCGCCGCGATCATCGGGCCGGCGGTGAACAGCAGCGAGCCCGATCAGCCACGGTCCGATGAACACGTAGCCCCAGAGCGCCTCGCGGACGGATGGCCGGAGACGCAGCCGAGCGGCCGGGTCGACGCGCGTGACGGGCGAGCGCCGAGGCCTCGGATCGGTCGGTCATCGGGGCTGGCTCCATCCGTGGGGATCGTAGGAACCCCTCGGGCCTGGGGAAGTCCGAGGGGCCGCTTGGTGGAGTCTAGTCGGCTACGGACCTCGTCGAAGATGCCCTGCAGGGTCGTGCTGCAGCGTCGTCGAGCTCAGCGTCGATGTCGACGCCCGGCGTTGGTCCGGTAGTTGTTCTGGAACGCCTGCCAGGCGGCCTTGCGCCTTGGCGTAGTCCGGAACCCAGGCCTGATGGTTGGGGATGTCCGGGAACGCCAGCATCGCCTGCGGGATCGTCCAGTCGAGCGTCGACGCCCGGGAAGTTCTTGTTGATGGCGTCGAAGAACGCCTGCTGCTGGGCCGGATCGGCCGGCATGGCGCCGTAGAGGCGTCAGCAGCTCCGGCGAGGCGACGAGGGCGGTCAGGCGCCGTGAACGCCGCATCCGGGAGCTTGGTCGTCTTGAGCATGCTGAACGTGTCGGCGTGGAGCTTGGCCGTGGTCTTGCCGTCGTACGGACGGGGCGATCGCCCAGCCGAAGTTCTTGACGATCGGCGTCGCCGGCGCCGCCGGGTAGACGCAGCAGGTGAACCAGGTGTGCGACTCGTTCATCGCGAGGTTGCCCGACTCGAACTCGTTGCCCTTGGTCGAGCAGGTCGCTGCTGGATCTGGTTCGTGCTCGGGGATGAAGTGGTCCTTCCAGACGCCGTCGTTGAACCACTTCTCGCCGGTCCGGACCGGGTCCGGGATCTGCGGCGGTCTTGCCGTCGTCGGCGAGGAACGAGCTGGCGCCGAACAGGGACGCCTCGGCGCAGCGGGCTGTTGTCGGCGTACTGCGATGTCGAAGCCCCACTGGACGACCGTTCGTCGGCGTCGAAGTCGGAGCTCGTGGCGTCGTTGCCGGTCTTGTCGACGGTGAGCTTCATGGCGAGGCTCGCGGACGGCGGCCATGTCCCAGGCCTTGCCCTGGTACATGTCGCCTGACCTTGGTCGGCGGGTACGGCAGGCCGGCCTCGTCGAAGAGGTCCTTGTTGAAGTACAGGAACGACGGGTAGGTCGCGAACGGCACGCCGATCGTGGCGCCGCCCTCGCCGAGCTTGAAGAAGTCGACGAGCTCCGGGTCGGACGCCGCTCGATGCTCGTAGCCGGTCTAGTCGATGAGCGGCTGCAGGTCGAGCAGCTGGTCGCGGAAGAGGTTCAGGCCCTCGACGCCGACCGGACCGATGATGTCCGGCGCGTTGCCCGCGGCGATCTGCGTCTTGAGGATGTTCGCCGCGACGTTGTTGTTGTAGATCTCGAGCGAGATGTAGACGTCCTTCTGCGAGTCGTTGTAAGCTGTCTGACGAACTCCGCTCTGCCTGCGAGCTGCTGCGGCTGACCGCCGGCGCCGAGGCCGACGAACCAGCGGGACGACGACGCCGCCGTTGGGACCCGGGGCGGTCGTCGATCGGCGGGGCGGTGATCGCCGGCGCGGCGGTCGGCGAGGCAACGGCTGCCTCCGATTGGGCCGGCGCGCTGGACGGGGCCGGCGAGCCGCGCGCCGCAGGCGCCGAGAACGAGCATGAACCCTACCAACAGGACCACGACGCGGACGTGCCGCGCTGGGCCAACCTGCGCTTCTCGAGCATGTCCGATGACTCCTCCAACTCCATGACCCCATGATCGGGGCAGCCGACTCTCCACTTCCTCTCTATCCCGGCTGCACCCCTCGCTCGACCGCCGACGCACGAGCTGCGTGGCGAGGATCACCGTCCGGGGCACGGAGCCCGGCTCGGCGAGCTGCTCGACGAGGAGGCGGACCATTTCGCGGCCCATCTCCTCGATCGGCTGTCGAACGCTGGTCAAGGGGCGGATCCAACGTCTCGGCGATGGGCGAGTCGTCGAAGCCGACGACGGCGACGTCGTCAGGGATGCGCCGGCCGGCAGCGCGCAGCACCTGGACAGCGCGCCGGCGGCCATCAGGTCGGAGGCGGCGAAGATCGCGTCGACGTCGGGTCGCGCGGCGAGGATCCGTCGCGTGGCTTCAGAACCGCCCTGTTGCGTGAAGTCGCCGTCGGCCTCGAGCTTCGCGTCGCGGGCGGTTCCGGCTGACTCGAGGGCCTCATGGTAGCCGGTCAGCGCGATCCTCGCCCGGCCGACATGTCCTGAGGCCCGGCGATCGTCGCGATGACGCCGGCGACCCGTGGCGATCGATGGTGCTCGACGGCTGAGCGGGCGCCCTCGACGTTGTCGACGTCGACGTAGCTCACCTGGGTGCCGCGCGGCGGGCGGCCGCCGACCACGACCGGGCACGCCGCTGACTGGGCCATGGCCGCGGCAGCGGGTCGTTGCCGTGGAGGCTGACGAGCAGCGCGCCGTCGACGTGGCCGGCGGTCAGGTAGCGCTCGGTGCGCGCCTCCTCGCCCGATGACTGCGGCATGAGGAGGACCAGCTGCAGGTCACGCGAGGAGAGCGCGGCACCGATCCCGCGGAGGAGACGCGGGAAGAATGGATCTTCGAAGAGGCGGCCGGCCGGCTCGGCGATGACGAGGCCGATCGACTGGCTGCGACGGGTGACGAGGCTGCGGGCCGCCGGGTTCGGGACGTAGCCGAGGCGGTCGACGGCGCGCTCCACGGCGCGCCGGACGTCGGGGTTGACGCGGGGGTTGCCGTTGACGACGCGGGACACCGTGGCCCGGGAGACGCCGGCCACGCGGGCGACCTCTTCGAGGGTCGCGCCGCGCCCGTTGCCGTTGTCCAGCCGGTTGGCCAAGACCATCTCCCTCGTCCGTTGTGATCCGTTCTCGTGAGAGCGCTCTCACAACTCAGGGCGAACCGTAGCACAGCATGTCAAGAGAGCGTTTTCACGATCGGTAACGCACTAGCGTGGCCGGGACTCGTGGACGGATCGGACTGCCCGCCGCGCCCGGTGGCCACGCGTATCCGTGCGATCGATACGCTCAGGCTTACGCGGCGCCGCAGGCCGGACGTCGGCTCGTCTCAGCCGCGTGTGGCACGCTCGAAGCCGACCGCTCTGACGGCCCCAATGGCCCCGCTTGTGCGTGGCGTATCGACGTCGCGGATATCGAACGGCGCTCAGAGCCTCCGCGTTATCCGCCGGCGCGCTAGCTCCCCGCGCCGCTCCCCGACGACGCGACCGCGGCCGCGCGCTTCCGGCTCGGGCGGATCGGGACCGGCGCCTCCGCCGCGTGGGCATGACCGTTGCCCTGTCCCGCCGCCTCGGCGAACGTCACGTCCGACAGCGGCACGAGCGGCTCGCCGCGGAGCACCCGCGCCAGGTACTCGCCCGTCGCCGAGCCCTTCGTCGCGGCGACCGTCTCGGGCGTGCCCTCGGCGATGATCTGGCCGCCGCGGGCGCCGCCCTCCGGGCCCAGGTCGACGATCCAGTCGGCCGTCTTGATCACGTCGAGGTTGTGCTCGATGACGAGGACCGTGTTGCCGCCGTCGACGAGCCGGTGGAGGACCTCGAGCAGCTTCTCGACGTCGGCGAAGTGGAGCCCGGTCGTCGGCTCGTCGAGGACGTACAGCGTCCGGCCGGTCGCCCGCCGCGACAGCTCGGTCGCGAGCTTGACCCGCTGCGCCTCGCCGCCCGACAGCGTCGTCGCCGGCTGCCCGAGGTGGACGTAGCCCAGCCCGACGTCGTAGAGCGTCTGGAGCTTGACCTGGACGTTCGGCACCGCCGAGAAGAACTCGACCGCCTCGGCGATCGTCATCTCGAGGACGTCGGCGATCGAGCGTGCCCTTGAAGTGGATCTCGAGCGCCTCCCGGTTGTAGCGCTTGCCCTTGCAGACCTCGCACGTCACGTAGACGTCGGGCAGGAACTGCATCTCGATCTTCAGGATCCCGTCGCCCTTGCAGTTCTCGCAGCGGCCGCCCTTGACGTTGAACGAGAACCGGCCCGGCGAGTAGCCCCGGACGCGCGCCTCCGGGACGCCGGCGAAGAGCTCCCGGATCGGCCCGAACAGGCCCGTGTACGTCGCCGGGTTCGAGCGCGGCGTCCGGCCGATCGGGCTCTGGTCGATCTCGACGATCTTGTCGACGTGCTCGGCGCCCGACGAGCTTGTCGTAGGCCCCGACCGGCTCGCGCGACCCGTTCAGCTCGCGCGCCAGGGCCCGGTACAGGACGTCGGTGACGAGCGTGCTCTTGCCGCTGCCCGACACGCCGGTGACCGCGGTGAACGTCCCGAGCGGGACGTCGAGGTTGAGCTTCCGGAGGTTGTGCTCCGGCGCGCCGCGGACGCTCGAGCTTCTTGCCGTTGCCCTTGCGGCGCTTCTGCCGGGATCGGCACCGCCCGCTCGCCCCGCAGGAACGCCCCGGTGACCGACCGCGGCTCGGCGAGGACCTCCTCGAGCGGCCCGTTGGCGATGATCTCGCCGCCGTGCTCGCCCGCTCCGGGCCCGATGTCGACGACCCAGTCGGCCGTCCGGATCGTCTCCTCGTCGTGCTCGACGACGAGCACGGTGTTGCCGAGGTCCCGGAGCCGGGTCAGCGTCGCGATCAGCTTCGGCGTTGTCGCGCTGGTGGAGCCCGATCGAGGGCTCGTCGAGGATGTAGAGGACGCCCATCAGCGTCGTCCCGATCTGGGTCGCGAGCCGGATCCGCTGGGCCTCGCCGCCGCTCAGCGTGATCGACGCCCGGTCGAGCGCCAGGTAGTCGAGCCCGACGTCGACGAGGAACCCGAGCCGGGCGGTGATCTCCTTGAGGATCTGGTAGGCGATCGTCCGCTCCCGGTCGGACAGCTTCTCGGCAAGCGCGGCGACCCAGGCCAGCGCGTCGGTGATCGACATGATCGAGACGTCCCAGATCGTCGCGTCCTCGACGGTGACCGCCAGGATCTCCGGCTTCAGCCGCTTGCCGCCGCAGGTCGGGCAGGGCCGCGTGACCATGTACTTCTCGAGCTCGGTCTTGATGTACTCCGAGTCGGTCTCGCGGTAGCGCCGCTCGAGGTTCGTGACGATCCCCTCGAACGTCGCCTTGTACGTGTTCTCGCCGCGCTCGTGGCGGTAGCGGACGAGGACCTTCTCGTCCTTCTGGGCGTAGAGGAGGTAGTCGATCGCCTCCTTCGGCAGGTCGCGGACCGGCGCGTCGTACGACCAGCCGTGGGACTGGGTGATCGCCTCGAGGATCTTCAGCCGCCACGAGGCGTCGTTCGGCATCTTCGCCCACGGCACGAGGGCGCCCTTCGCGAGGCTCTTCGAGCGGTCCGGGATCACGAGGTCCGGGTCGATCTCGAGCCGCGTCCCGAGGCCCGTGCAGGCCGGGCAGGCGCCGTGGGGCGAGTTGAACGAGAAGCTCCGCGGCTCGAGGTCGTCGATCGTCGTCCCGTCGTAGGGGCAGGTGTAGCGCTTCGCTGTAGCGCCGCTCCTCGAACGGCGGCCCTCGCCGTCGCGCGGCGGCCGGGGCGATGAGGACGACGCCCTCGCCGAGGCGGAGCGCGGTCTCGATCGAGTCGGCCAGGCGCGACGGCGTCCGGGTCCGGGACCGCGAGCCCGGTGTCCGGGTCGATCGGCCGGCCGGCGGCGTCGCGCTCCGCGCCCTCGGGCGCCTCCGCGTGGCGGACGATGTAGCGGTCGACGACGACCTCGATCGAGTGGCGCTTGTACTTGTCGAGCGTCGGCGCGTCGGTCAGGTCGTACATCTCGCCGTCGACCCGGACCCGGACGAAGCCCTGGCGGCGGGCGCCCTCGAAGACGCGGTCGCCCTCGGTCTTGCGGTCCTTGATGAGCGGCCCGAGGACGAGCAGCCGGGTTCCCTCGGGCAGCGTCAGGACCTGGTCGACGATCTGCTGGACGCTCTGGCGCTCGATCGGATGGCCGTTGGGGCAGTGCGGGATGCCGATCCGGGCGAACAGCAGCCGGAGGTGGTCGTAGATCTCGGTCACCGTCCCGACCGTCGAGCGCGGGTTGCGCGACGCGCCCTTCTGGTCGATCGAGATCGCCGGCGAGAGCCCGTCGATCTGGTCGACGTCGGGCTTCTCCATCTGGCCGAGGAACTGGCGGGCGTACGCCGACAGGCTCTCGACGTAGCGGCGCTGGCCCTCGGCGTAGATCGTGTCGAACGCGAGGCTGCTCTTGCCGCTTCCGGAGAGGCCGGTGATGACGACGAGCCGGTCGCGCGGGAACGCGACGGTGACGTCCTTGAGGTTGTGTTCGCGGGCACCGCGAACGACGAGCTGGTCCTGGGGCATGTTCCGGTCAAGTGTACGCGACGACGACCAAATGGAACAGGCGTTCTTGGATCGTCAGAGCCGCGAAGCGGCAGAGCCGCCGGCTCGGTCGGAAACGGGCCGGCGGCGTCGTGACCGCGTGGAGCGGCGGGCTACGAGCGCCGCGTGGGCTCACGGATTGCCGCCGAGCGAGCACTGCGCGGGATGGACGCATGGCGAATGGTCGATCTCCGTCACCGACGGGTTCGCCCCCTGACCGCCGAGGTGGAACTTCACCCAGGCGAAGTTGTTGCTCCTCGCCGTTCGGCCCTTCGAGCCAGTGGTTGAACGGGTCGGCCTGGTGGGTCAGGTAGTAGTCGCCGTCCGGCAGGCTCGGTGACCTCGAGCTCCTGGAGCGGCGTCGACTGGTGGTACTCGTCGGCCCAGTGGGCGGCGAGTCCCTGGAAGTCGCCGTTGCACTCGAAGTACGTCCGCGGGAACTGCTTCTTCTGGGCGCCGGTCAGCGCTGAACGTCTCGACGTCGACGAAGCAGAACGTGATCTTGATCCCGGACGTGATCGCCGGGACCGGTCGAGCGCGCTCCGGATCTCGAACGCCGCCACGCCCGGACTGGTGCCAGTGGTTGTGCTCGGGGTGGAAGAACGCAAGGCCGGCGTCGATGGGTCAGGACGACGTGTGCCGTTCGCGTCGAGGATCTCCTGGGTGGCCTGCGTGCACTGGGTCTGGATGATCGTCCCGGTGCCGTCGTCGATCGAGCAGCGCGCGACCGATCGCGCTGCCGCTGGATCTGCAGGTTGCCGTCGCCGATGTTGATGTGGGTCGTGCTGAAGCGGAGCCACTCGCGCTGGTGGTCGTTCTGGATCCCGAGGTGGTCCGGGATCGCCTCGATGATGTCCGGGTAGACCGCCGCCGGTCCCGGCTGCGGCTTGCCGCCAAAGGCGGTCGGAGCGATGAGCGTCGCGGCGCGACGATGACCGCGGTCACGGCCGCAGAGATGGACGCAGCCCGTCTGGATCGCATGGGACTCACACTCTTCCCCTCGCCGCCGTGGCCGTGCCCTGACAAGACTGCGCGCGGATCCGGCGGTATCCGGAGTGTGCGCCGGGACTAGGGTGGGCGTTCGCCGTTCCCTGCGCTGTCAGATCAGCGTCGCGGCGCGTTCGTCCAGCCGCCCACCAACCCGACGACGACCGCGACTGCCACGACCAGCCGGGCGAGACGCGGATGGCCCGGCCGATCCGCTGTCGACTCGGCGAGGACGACCGTGACCGCGACGACGAGGCTCAGGGCCACGATCTTCGCGACGGCGACAAATGGCAGCCCGAACTCCGACATCAGGTGCGAGACGAGCGGATCTGCCTCAACCGCAAAGCCGTGCCGGTCGATCATCCTGACGAACGCTGCTGAGTGTCCAGGAGCTGAGCGCGACGGTGAGCGTCACGACGGCCGCCGCAGGTCATCGACCAGCGTCTCGACGGGATCGCCTTGCCATCGCGGCGAGCGCGACCGACGGGTAATACACAACGGTCGCCCGCTCGGCCGGACGCTGCGTTGAGCACGATGTCGGACTCGCTGCCGATCGCCCTGCATCTTCCACGCCCCACGTGACGCGATGGTCGGCTATGCGGCGGGATGCGCCTCGCCTCCTGCGGCATCCCGGTGCACTGCAAGTATGGATCAGAGGACCAAGAATGAGCGGTCTGGTGCGTTGCCGTGTGGCACCGCATCCTGCGGCGTGCGGTTAGGACGGGCTCTGGCGGCCGTCGCCGGCCCAGGGAGCGACGAGCCGGCCCCGTCAAGCCCGCTACGCGTCGCAGCGAGCGCCGGCCGGCAGCCCTTCGAGGACGGTAGGTTCGCATGGCGCGCGGTCACGTCAGGCGGGCCGTCCGAGTAGAGGTTGGGCGCCAACCTGGAGCGTCAGCGGCAGGTCCGGACGGTCGATCGTCATCGCGGCGACGGCCCCACGCATCGCCCGATCCTCGCCGGTCGCTTGAGCATCGTGAAGCGTCGAGCCCGACCGGCAGAGACGCAGATCAGCGGCTGTCGCCGGCCAGACCGGCCCTTCGAACCGGCTGTCATTGTCGCGCGTCGACTTCGTCTCGACCCCGACAACCCGTTCGCGTCGGCACCGACGACGACGAACACGTCAGTTCTGCCCGGACGCCGTCGGCGCGGGCCATCAACCCGCCGAGCCGGACCGTACCGCCTTCGTTGAGGGCGCCGAGGCGTCGAGGGTTCGTGCCACCTCGACCGTGGCCGAGATCCGGAAGTCGCCGCTCGAAGGGCTCTCCAGACGAGCACGCCCGCTGGGCCTGGAACCAGAGCGCGCGGCGCGTCGAGCGTGAGGACGAGGTCACCGCCATCGGCCGACGCGCGGCGACCGAGGCGGGATTGAAGATCGTCCAACCCTCGAACCCGGGGATGACCGCAGCGGGCAGCGATCCTGTCGGGCGCGCGGATTCGACCGCCGGCGAGCGGGTCGCGGTCGTGGCCGGGACCGAGGAACCCGGAGGGTCATGGCGCTCGCCGACGCGACCGGGCTCGAGCCCGACATCGATCGGCGCCGTCAGCACGGCGGCCGGAGCGCACGAGGCGACCAGCGCTGCCAGGAGGGCGGCCGCGACCCGGCTCGCGGCCGGGCGGCTCATCCCCTAGCTGCAGATGAGCCACTTGCCGTTCTCCTGGACCATCTTCACGTCCTCGTCGATGTCGTTGCGTCTGGGAGAACTGCCCCGACATCTGGCTGAGCGCCGCATCGATCATCCGCGTCGGTCGCCGTGATGTTCTGGGCCTCGAGGACTCTTCTTCACGAGGTTCGCGCCGCGGCCGGATCGACGGTGATCCCGACCTTGCCCTTCATGTGGACGGTCGCATCCGACCCGGACACGCTGACCGGGGTCACCGTCATGTCCTGGAAGTCGATCTTCATCGAGTTGAAGAGCTCATTGGGGTCGATCCCCATGCTCGTGAGCTGGCTCATGTCGCCCGGAGCCGAAGGCGCTCGCGATGCTGTCCTTCTGCGCGGCGCAGGCGAACTCCGTGAGCTTGCCGAACCCGCCCGATTCCGCGGCGGCCAGGGCGGCGTTCGCCGCGCTCACCGGATCGTTGCCGCCGCCACCGCCGGGCAGGGCGCTGCACGCCGCGATCGTCAGGAGCGATCGCGGTCAACGCCGCGGCCGTGCGCGCTTGAGATCCCGTCATCGGTCCGATCCCTCCACCCGCTGGGCATCTGCCGGCGCGCTGGTCGTTGGCAGCCGCGCGCTGCGGCCAGTCTGGCCGATCCGCGTCGCCGCGCGCACCTCGATGTCCGAGAATCCCGGGCTCTGCGCTGGGGCCGTTGTCGCCGGGGAGGGAGGAGGACGGGACGTGCGGATCCCTTTCCGGGATCCCGGCTGGTTCGCCACCATCGTGGCGGGCTGCACCGCGCTCGGGCTCGCGGCGGCGATCCTGCTGCTTCGCCTGCTCGGCCCGTCTGAGCTCGCGGTCATCTCCTACCGAGGCCTGGCCTCATGGGTCGAGCGAGAGCGTCGCGGGTCGACGGGGTGGGCTTGGACACGCAGGTTCCGGGCCGGCGATCGGGTCATCGCCATGGATGCGCGTCCCCGATGGACGCCTGGGTGTCGTGGAGCGATCGGGCCCTCGTGGCAGCCGCCGCCGGGGGCTTCGGCGAGGAGGTCGCGTTCGGCGTGATCCGCGACGGCGCGACGACGACGCTCGACGCTGGGCCTGGGCCGATTCCCGCTCGAGCGCTTCGGCGGCGCGCGCCGATCAGCCTGATCGTCTTCGGGGCCGGCGTCCCTCGTCCTCGCGTTGATCCTGATGCTGCGCCGGACCCGCGCCACCGCGCTGCGGCTGCTGTCCGTCGGGGCGGCCGCGAACGTCGCCGACATCGCGGCGCTGGGAAGTCGGCCTCCAGCCAACCGACTTCGGCCTGCCCGGGCCGATGCTCTCGTCTTCGGCGCCGCTTCACTCTTCAACATCGTCTTTGGTCGACGATCGTCCACATCCTCGTGATCTACCCGGTCAGGAGCCGCTCGCCGGGCGCCGCCAGCTGTGATCCCGGCCCTGTACGCCGGCCCCCTGCTCGCGTTCTTCGCGCTCGTGGCAGTGGCCTGGCTCGCCGCGCGGGACGACGCTCGACCGGGGTCGACCGGCTCGCCGCCTGCATGGCCACCGTCGGATCCGGGATGCTGGTCCTGGTCATCCTGGCGACGATCGCCGGATATCGCCGGACGTCCGGCGTCCGGCGCCGCCAGGTCCGCTGGATCGCCCGCCACGATGTTGTTCGCCGCCGGCGCGACACTGGCGCCGCTGATCGCCTCCGATCGTGCTGACCGGGCGGCCACTTCGTGCCGCGCGCCACGGTGTCGTTCTTCGTCCCGCCGGTCCCGATCGCGCTGGCCGTGGCCGTGATCGACCGGACCGCCTCGTTCAGGTCGGGCTGCTCCGCGGAGCCGGGAGCAGATCGTCGCCGCCCGCGAGGAAGAGCAGAAGGAAGCTCCGGCGGGAGTTGCACGACGGATTGGCGCCGCACGCTGGCCGGCGCCGGGATCAAGCTCGATCTCGCCCGGCAGGAGCGTTCGCGACGATCCCGAGGGCGAGCTGACAGGCTCATCGACGAGGCCCGCTCCGACGTCCGGACCGCGATCGGCGAGATCCGCCGGATGGCTCGGGACCTGCGCCCGCCGACGCTCGATGCGCTGGGCTCGGAGGGCGCCCTTCGGGAGCAGGCGGTCGGCCTCGCGGCGCAGTCAGGCGACGCGCCTGTCATCATCGTGGAGGTTCCCGGAGCCGCTCCCTCCGCTCCCGGCGGCGGTCGAGGTCGCGGCCTACCGGATCGCCGTCGAGGCGCTGCTAAACGTCGTGCGTCACGCGGCGGCGCAGCGTGCGAAGTCAGGCTTTCGCTCGGTCGACGACGAGCTCGAGATCGACATCGTCGACGACGGCCAGGAGCAGCACCGGTCGTCCGACCGGCGTCGGGACGCGGGCGATGCGTGAGCGGGCAGCCGAGGTGAGGTGGCGAGGTGACGATCGAGACGAGCGCCGGTGGCGGACGCGGGTCCTGCCCGCCTGCCCGTCGACCTCTCGCCGCGGGGCGCCTGACGTGGCCGATCGGTCCAGGTCCTGATCGTCGACGACCACCCGGTCTATCGCGACCGGGTTGCGCGGCCTCGTCGAGCGCGCGCCCGACCTCGAGCTCGTCGGCGAGGCCGAGAACGGCGCGGCCGCGGTGGCCCTCGCCGCCGAGCGCCACCCGACGATCGTCCTCAGATGGACTGCGGATGCCGGAGATGTCCGGCATCGAGGCGACCGAAAGATCGTCGGCGCCGATCCGACCGTCGGCGTCCTCGGTGCTGACGATGTCCGGAGGACGACGATCTCGCTGTTCGCCGCGATGCGCGCTGGTGCCGCGGCGCATCCCGAAGGACGCCGACGCCGAGGAGTCTGCTCGGGGCGATCCGGGCGGCGGCCCTTGGCGAGGCGATCTTCGGCGCGTCGATCGCGACGCGCCTGATGTCGTTCTTCTTGCCGGCGGCGCCCGGTCCGCGGCCGCGCTTCCCGGAGCTCACCGAACGCGAGCTCCGGAGATCCTCGGCGCAGATCCGCCGCCGGCCGGTCGAACGCCGAGATCGGCCAGCGGCTCTCGCGATCGCCCCAAAGACCGTCCGCAACCACGTCTGCCAACGTCCTGAACAAGCTCGAGGTCGCCGACCGCAGCGCAGGCGATCGTCCGGGCTCCGAGGCTCAGGCTGGGCGGAGGCGAGTCGCCAGCTCCTGAGGTCCCAGCTCGGCGCCGACCGGCCCCGGTGAGCCGCCTGACGCTTCAGCCCGACTGCCCGGGACGCGTGCCTCATGCGCCCGGACTCACGCCACCGATACCTCGGCCAGGCGGTCGATCGACCGCCGACGACGAGGGATCGGAGCGATGGGCAGCGACACCGGCGACGTGGACCTGGCGGTAGTCGAGGCAGTGATCGAGGCGCACCGCGCCCCGCTGGGCGGTACGTCCGCTCGCTCGTGCGCGACGCCGACGAGGCGGCCGACATCGTGCAGGAGACGCACGTCCGGCTGCTGTTCGCCGCCCGCGCCGACGGCCTGCCGGACTCGCCGGCGGCGCGTGGATGTCGCGCGTCGCTCCACAGCCTCGCCGTCAGCGGAGCGCGACGCGCGCCAGACCGCGAGAGCGCCGCGCCGACCAGCTCGTCGCGAGCGACGAGATCTCCGCTCGACCGGAGATCTGATCGTCCGGCGCGAGCGCGATGCCGAGGTGTTCCGGGCGCTGACGCCGCGGCGCCTGACTGACCGCGACGCGATCCTGCTCGCGGCGAGCGGCTACCGGACGCGCGAGATCGCCTCGCAGCTGGGCCGGACTTGGAGCTGACGACGCGGGCCCTCATCTGCCGGGCCCGGGGCGGATGCGGCGATCACGTGGCGGTTCTCCGGCTGGCGTGAACGAAGTCGACGAGTTGCCGGACAGCCCGCGCTCGCCGGCGCGTCGATCGGCAGGCGGCGACGTCCCGGCCGCGTCCCCGTCCGGCGCCGGACGTTCGGCGTCACCGTCCGATCCCACGTGGGCCGGTCGAGCCAGCGTGCCTGCCAGCCCGTGCCGTCGTCGTCGTGCTCGTCGCGGATGCCGGGCAGCCAGTCGGCGGCCGTGTTCTCGTCGATGCCCGGCTTTCGCCGTCGAGCGTTCGCGGCCGGCTCCTCGTCGGCCGGCAGGACCGTGACGCTGGTGACCTCGAACATGGCCGGTCCCTCGGCGCCTCGGCCGCGCGCGGCGCTCGCGCTTCCGGTCGGCCGCGCCGACGAGACCGCCGCTCGCGCGCCGCGCGTTCCGCCGCCTGCCCGACGATGATCGACTGCGTCCTGCTCGAGGACCCGCAGCCGGATCTGCTGGATCTCGTCGCGGAGCGCCGCCGCCCGCTCGAACTCGAGCTCCTTGGCCGCCGATCGCATCTCGGCCTCCATCCGGGCGACGAGCCTCGATCGCCGCGGTGTTCGAGCGTCAGCGCGCGACTCGGCGAGCTCCCGCCGCTCGGACGTGTAGACGATCGTGCCGACTCGGCGACGGCCCGGAGCCGCTCGTTGAGGTCGTGGATGCCCTTGACGATCGTCGTCGGCTCGATGCCGTGCTCGGTGTTGTAGGCCGCCTGGATCGCCCGCCGGCGGTTCGTCTCCTCGATCGCGACCGCCATCGACTCGGTCGTCCGGTCGGCGTACATGATCACCTCGCCGCCGATGTTCCGGGCCGCCCGGCCGATCATCTGGATCAGCGACCACGAGCCGACCGCAGGAAGCCCTCCTTGTCGGCGTCGAGGATCGCGACGAGCGTCACCTCGGGCAGGTCGATGCCCTCGCGGAGCAGGTTGATGCCGACGAGGACGTCGAACACGCCGAGCCGGCAGGTCGCGCAGGATCGCGACCCGCTCGAGCGTGTCGACCTCGCTGTGGAGGTACTGGACCTTGACGCCCGAGCTCCTTGCAGGTAGTCGGCGAGGTCCTCGGCCATCTTCTTCGTCAGCGTCGTGACGAGGGCCCGCTCGCCGCGCTCGACGCGGCGCCGGATCTCCTCGAGCAGGTCGTCGATCTGGCCGTCGGTCGGGCGGACGTCGATCGGTCGGGTCGACGACGCCGGTCGGGCGGATGAGCTGCTGGACGACCTGCTCGCTGCGCTCGAGCTCGTACGGCCCGGGCGTCGCGCTCATGTAGACGACCTGGTTGACGGTGGCCCTCGAACTCCTCGAACGTCAGCGGCCGGTTGTCGAGCGCGGACGGCAGCCGGAACCCGAAGTCGACGAGGATCTCCTTGCGGGTCCGGTCGTTCTTGTACATGCCGACGACCTGCGGGATCGGTCATGTGCGACTCGTCGACGACGAGCAGCCAGTCCGGCGGGAAGTAGTCGAGCAGCGTCCACGGCCGGGAGCCCGCCTCGCGCCGCGAGAGGTGGCGCGAGTAGTTCTCGATGCCGGTGCAGAACCCGAGCTCGCGCATCATCTCGAGGTCGAACGTCGTCCGCTGCCGGAGGCGGGCGCCCTCGAGGGTCGCGGCCCTCGGCCTCGAGCTGGCCGACCCGCTCCTCCATCTCGGCCTCGATGTCGACGATCGCTTCCTTGAGCTTGTCGGCCGGGCGTCACGTAGTGGCTCGCCGGGTAGACGTTGACCTCGCTTGCGCTCGGCGAGCAGCTCGCCGGTCAGCGGGTCGAGCTCGGTGATCCGCTCGACCTCGTCGCCGAAGAACTCGACCCGGACGAGGTGCTCCTCCGACGCCGGCTGGAACTCGAGCGTGTCGCCGCGGACGCGGAAGCGGGCCCGGGTCAGCGACTGCGTCGTTGCGCTGGTACTGGAGGTCGACGAGCTGGCGCAGGACGGCGTCGCGGCGGTACTGAGCCGCCGGTCCGGAGCCGGAGCGACCGTCGCGCCGTAGTCGACCGGCGCGCCGAGGCCGTAGATGCACGAGACGCGACGCGACGATGATCACGTCGCGCCGCTCGAAGAGGGCGTGGGTCGCGGCGTGGCGGAGCCGGTCGATCTCGTCGTTCCGCGACGAGTCCTTCTCGATGTAGGTGTCGCTCCGGGGCAGGTACGCCTCCGGCTGGTAGTAGTCGAAGTAGCTGACGAAGTACTCGACGGCGTTGTCCGGGAAGAACTCGCGGAACTCGGCGTAGAGCTGGGCGGCGAGCGTCTTGTTGTGGGCGAGGACGAGCGTCGGCTTGCTGGTGCGCTCGATCGTCCAGGCGAGCGTCGCGCGTCTTGCCGGTGCCCGTCGCGCCCGAGCAGCGTCTGGTGGCGGACGCCGCTGCCGAGGCCGTCCACGAGCCGGTCGATCGCCTGCGGCTGGTCGCCCGTGGGCTCGAACGGGGCGACGAACTTGAAGTCGGGCATGGGCGGCAGATGATACACCGCCGTGCGCCGAGACCGAGCGGACGTTCGGGTTGGATTTGGCCCGTGCGTCGCCGGCATCGGCGGCGCCTCGCCCGCCACCCTGACCCGCCGTCGCGCCGAACGCCGGAACCCGCTGGGACCAGGGGTCATACCGACCCGTACCCCCGTTCGCGAGACTCGCCCCATTCCGGGAGCAAGTCGGAGGTGTCCGCGCACGTGCGCGAAATCATGATCGCAGGGAACGCGGGCGAAAGCGACGCGGCGGGGCTGGTCAGAGCCTCGTCGAGTTCTCGCTGATCCTGTTCCCGCTGTTCTTCGTCCTCCTCGGGATCATCCAGTTCGGCTTCATCTTCAACACGTACGTGACGATGACGAACGCCGCGCGGGACGCCGCCCGCATCGGGGACGATCTACATCTACGACCGCTCGAGCGGCCAGACGAAGGCGACACGAACGACCTGCTCCGAACGAGAGCGTCCGGACCGAGGTCCTGCGTCGATGAACATGCTGGGCAAGACGTCGCCGTACTTCGACGACCGGCGACGTGGACCCAGAGCGGCGACACGTTCACGAACGGCGACCTCCGGGTCACGTACGTGCTGCCGAGCGGCATCACGCAACAGCGAGACCCGGATGGGTCAGCAGATCACGGTCCGCGCGACGTACCACCAGGACCTGATCGTGCCGCTCATCTCGGCGTTCCTGCCGAAGGACGCGAACGGCCGGATGACGCTCATCGGCGAAGTCACGATGGTCATCAACTGATGGCCGCGCCGCGCCGCCGGTCCGGCCTGCGCCGGCCGCGGCGGGACTCGGAGCTCCGGGCCAGGTCCTCGTCCTCTTCGCCCTGGCGATCACGGTCCTCTTCGCCGCCGCCGGGATGGCAGCTTCGACGTCGGGCGGTTCTACAGCGAGCGGCGCTTCCTCCAGAACGCGGCCGACGCCGCGGCCCTCGCCGCGGCCAACGCCCTCATCCGGGGCGAGACGAGCACCCAGGCCGACGCCCGATGCCCGCGAGGTCCTCGCCCAGAACTTCACCCACTCGCCGTCGGGCACGCCGCCGGCCCAGCCGCCGACGAGCCCGGTGTGACGAGGTGGGCCACGCCGGCGACCCGGACTACCTGGCCAACGGGATCCTCATCAACGGCAGCGAGGTCCGCGTCGCCGTGCAGAACCCGGTCGGCTACACGTTCGGCCGGCTGATCGGGCTCGACCAGAACACGATCGGCGGTCGGGCTCGGACGGCGGGCATGGGCAACATCCTGCCGATCGCTGTGCGGCGCTACGTCAACCTGCCCGGCCCCAACGCCGGCGCCGTGAGCCCGTGTCCCAACGACCAGACCGAGTTCATGGACTTCTTCGCGACCGGCCGACACGGCGTGCCTGGACTCGGAGACGAACACCGCGGTCGGACGGAGCCGTCGGCCGGCAGCGCGTTCAGCAGCGCCAACCCCAACGACAACCCGTCGAACCACGGGCCGGTCGTGGCGATCCTGGGCCAGGGCGCCCAGCCCAGCAACGGCGCCGACTTCCAGCGGCTTCATCGCCCTCGACATCCGCAACTTCCGGGCGACCGGCACCCAGCTCTACTACAACAACGTCACGCCCTCGACGAACTCGAACACGCTCAAGGCGATGGAGGCGAACTGGGTCACGATCGGCGGCTATCCGGGCCCGCAGTTCCCGGCCGCCATCACGCCGCCGGACCCGAACGACCAGGTCGCGACGATGTCCGGCAACTCGACCGGCATCGTGATCGACGAGGTCCTCAAGCGCTTCGTGCCCGGCGACGAGGTCCTCATCGCGGTCTACCCGGGCAACGTCATGTCGATCCCGGACTTCACGATCTCGCCGCCGGCCACGATCTCCCCTGCCGACGACCGGCGACGACCGCCAGCGCCGGCTCGATGAAGGTCGCCTGCAACCAGCAGTTCCTCGGCAGCCAGGTGACGCTGACGACGATGGCCGACCTGTCTCGACGCGAACAACCCGCTCAAGACCGGGACGCTGACCGGCGCGCCGCCGGTCACGCTACTCGCCGAATCCCGTGACGCCCGTCGATCGGGCTCCGGCAGACGGTCAGCCTTCACGAACATGACCACGGCGGGCGCTCCGACCGGGATCTACACGATCTGGGTCCAGGGCCAGGCCGGCGCGCCCTACCTGACGACGAAGCTCGAGCCGATCGCGATCAAGGTCGGCAGCGTGAACCGCGACTTCTCGATCACGTCGGACGCGTCGATCAAGGCCGCCACCAACGTCGGCGACACGGTCAGCGTTCACCGTCAACCTGAAGCGCAACTAGCGGGCCGGCCTACGGCGCGAACGTCAACCTCTCGCTCGACGGCCCGCTGCCGACCGGCATCGGCAGCCACGAGCTTCAGCCCGGCGGCCGTCACGCCGACGAACGGCAACAGGACACGGACTCGACGCTCACGATCAACACCGGGACGATGGCGCCCGGGCGCCACCGGTTCGTCATCCGGGCGACCGGCCTCAACGGCGATCCGACGCCGCGTCCCGTCACCCACCTCCTCCAGGTCTCGGGTCGACGTGGCGACCGGCGGCTCGGGCAACAGCGACTACGTCGACATCGTCGGCTTCGCGGTCATGCGCATCACCTCGATGGACACGAACACCGTCAGCGCCTACGCGATCACCCCGGTGATCGCCGATCCCAACGATTCCCGACTGCTCCGCGGTCAGACGGCGCGGTTGGTGCCCTGGAACTAGCCGGTAGGGCACGGCACATCGAACAACCGGCCGGCGCGCCGTCACGCGCGTCGGACCGGGAACTGGGAGGCACGCGACACCCATGGAGATGGAATACCGGGACCCCTCGAAGCGAGGCAAGGCGATCGTCGTCATCGGCGTCCTCCTCGCCCTCGCGGCCGGCGGAGCGGCGTTCTACCTGATCAACCAGGCCCAGCAGAAGGCGGGCCAGGGCACCCTGCAGAAGACCGACGTCGTCGTCGCGGTCCAGCCGATCCCGGCCCGCAAGCCGATCGAGGCAGGTGACATCGAGGTCCGCCAGGTTCCGCTCGACCCGTCAAACTCCGACGCGATCGTCTTCAAGACAGCCCGAAGACGTCATCGGCCGGGTGCTGGCGGTCACGGTCCTGCAGGACCAGATCCTCACCCAGAACATGCTCGCCGGCGCGGCCGCAGGCGCCCAGTTCTCGATCACTCCAGCCGGGCGAGACGATCGCCCCCGACTCCGAGGCGTGGCGGGCCGTCTCGCTGACCGTGCCCGACGAGCGGGCGGTCGGCGGGTTGCTCCAGCCGGGGATGACCGTCGACGTCCTGATGAGCGCCACCGTCAACGTGCCGCAGGACCTGCTCGACGCCGGCCGCTACTACACCGACAAGTCGACGAAGATCACCGTACCAGAACATGGTGATCCTCGCCAAGACCGGCCAGTTCTACGTCGTCAAGGCGACGCTCCAGGTCGCCGAGGAGATCAGCCACCTCATGGCGGCCGGCAACGCGACGTTCAGCCTGATCATGCGGCCCGAGGCCGACATCCGGACCGTCGACGCGTCGAAGCTCGGCGAGACGACGAACAAGCTGATCTCGAAGTACGGCCTGCCGGTGCCGGAGGTCTTCCCGCCCGGCAAGGGGCCCGATCCCGACCCGGCGCCGACCCCGTCGCCGAGCCCGGGCTCCTCGCCCGCACCGAGCGCCAGCCCGGCTCCGTAACCACGGTCGCGTCGACGTCCGCGTCGACGACGCGCGTCAGCGATCCACGGCCGGCTGCCGTCGCGGCCGGCCACGCCTCCCGGTCCCCGCGCGCCCGCCCATGGCGCCTTCCCGCCGCGCCGCTGACCCGGCGCGCCTCCCAGGCCACGGTCCGCGCCGCCGCGGGCGGGTGGCCGGCCTGCTCGCCGCTCAGCCCGGGGCTCAGCATCGTGCCAGGCGGCGACGACCGCCTCGCGCGCCGCTCCCGGATCGCCCGACGTGTCGATGACCCGCGTCGCTGCCGGCCGAAGGCGATCGGTGATGTCGCCCTGGGCCGCGATCCGGCGATCCGCGTCGGCGGCGTCCGTGCCGCGGCCGAGCAGCCGGTCGCGCTGTGACCATGCGTCGCAGGTCACGAGCCAGATCTCGTCGCACAGGTCGGCCAGCGGGCCGCCCGACGAGCTTGATCGCCTCGATCACGGTCACCGCCACGCCCGCGTCCTCGTCCGCCTCAGCGCCCGGCCCGGATCCGCTCGCGGACGTGCGGGTGGGTGATCGCCTCGAGGTCGCCGAGCGCCACCGGGTCGCTGAACACGAGCTCCGCGAGCGCGGCCCGATCGAGGCCGCCGTCGGGCCGCCGGTAGCGCGTCGCCGAACCGGGCGATGACCGCGTCGAGCGCCGGCTCGCCCGGCGCCGTCACGTCGCGAGCGACGTCGTCGGCGTCGATCGCGTGCGCGCCGAGCTCCGCGAGCCAGCCGGCGACGGTCGACTTGCCGCAGCCGATCGGGCCGGTCAGCCCGATCCGGAGCGTCACGGGGCCCGCTCCTCGAGCTCCAGCCAGGCGTCCTCGGCGACGGCCGAGCGCCGCGTCGACGTCGGCCAGCTCGCTCGCGACCCGCCGCATCTCGACGAAGTTCGCCGGCGACCGCCGGGTCGCCCATCGCGAGCTCGAGGTGGCTCTTGCGCAGCCCCAGCCGGCTCAGCTCCGCGTCGACCACCGTCCGCTGGCGGCGGTAGGCGTCCTTCGAGAGCTCGCTCGCGCCTCGCCGGGCGGGCCGCGCCGGCGCGGACGCTGCGCCCGGGACGGCGACGACGGTCCGTGCGGCCGCGCCTGCCGGACCGTGCGCGGATGCCGTGCCAGCGGCAACTGCCGCGCCGCCTGCGCCGCCGCCGCGGACGCTCCGCCGCCTCGCGTCACCGTCCAGCCCGCCGCCACCGCCGCTCGCCACGCGCGGTAGCCGCCGTCGAACGCCGCCGGCGACCCCGTCGCCGACGACCCACAGCTTCGAGCAGATCGTCTCGAGCAGCCGCCGGTCGTGGCGACACGACGAGCAGCGTCGCCGGCGAGTCGAGCCATGAACGACTCGATCGCCTCGCGGGCCGGGATGTCGAGATGGTTCGTCGGCTCGTCGAGCAGCAGCAGGTTCGACGGCATGGATCCCGAGCAGCGCGAGCTCGAGCCGCGACCGCTCGCCGCCCGACAGCGATCGGACCTCCTTGAACGCGTCGTCGCCGCGGAACAGGAACCGGGCGAGGTACGCGCGCGCCTCGCCCGGCCGTGCAGCGGGATCGCCGTCGAGCAGGGCGTCGAGGACCGTCGCGCCGGCGATCGCCGCGCCGCGCAGCTGGGCGAGGTAGCCGAGCTGGACGGCGTTGCCGAACGTCAGCCGGCCCGTCGAGTCGGCGGCAGCTCGCCGGCGATCGTCCGCAGGAGCGTCGTCTTGCCAGCCCCGTTCGGGCCGACGATCCCGATCCGGTCGCCCCGCTGGGCGGCGAGGAACGGCGACCCGGGCCACGCGGTCGGCGCTACCGTCGCCGGCAGCCCGTCGGCGTCGGTCGCGCCGCGGCCCGGCAGGTAGCCGACGACGCAGGTCCTCGATGCGGACGACGATCTCGCCGGAGCGGGCCGGCCCGCCGCCGGCGAGCGCCGCCGCCGGCAGCCGCAGCTTGCGCGACGCCTGTCGGCGCCTCGACCCGCTCGCCTGGAGGCGCTCGAGGCGGGCCTCGTGCTCGTGCATCTTGCGAGAACTTGCGATGGCGACCGGTAGCGCTGGACGAGCTCCTGCTCGCGGGCGATCGCGCTCGGCGCTGGGTCTCGGCGTCCTTCGCGCGCCCGCGCGTCGCGCTCCTCGCGCTGGCGGTGGTAGGCGCTGTAGTCGCCGCGGAACGCGGTCAGGCGGCGGTCGCGCAGCTCCCAGACGCGGGTCGACGGTCGCGTCGAGGAACGCCCGGTCGTGCGAGGCGACGAGCAGCGAGCCGCGGCGTCGCCGGAGGTGCTCCTCGAGCCACTCGAGCGCGCCGATGTCGAGGTGGTTCGTCGGCTCGTCGAGCAGCAGCAGGTCCGGGTCGGCGATGACGAGCCGGGCGAGCGCGCGCGCGGGTCTGCTCGCCGCCCGACAGCGCCGACGGCGGCTCGGACCCACTCGTCGCGGCTCGAATCCGAGCCCGGACAGCGCCTCGTCGACCCGCTGGTCGAGCGTGTAGCCGCCGAGGACGTCGAACTCGTGCTGGAGGTCGGCGTAGCGGCGCTCCTCGACGCGATGCTCCCGCTCGTATCGGGCCGAGCTCGGCCGCGATCGCGTCGAGGTGCGCCGCGCCGCGCGGACCGCCGGCCGCAGGTCGGGCGACGGCCATGAACGCCGCGTCGAAGTGCGACTCCTGGGCGAGCAGGCCGAGCGTCAGGCCGCGCTTCCGGTGCGACCTCGCCGCCGTCCGGCTCGTCGACGCCGGCGGCGATCCGGAGCAGCGTCGTCTTGCCGGCGCCGTTCGGGCCGACGAGGCCGATCCGGTCGCCGACCGCGATCGCGGCGGTCGATCGAGTCGAGGATGACGAACGTCCCGACCTCGCGGCGGACGCCGGTCGAGCCGCAGGATCGACACCGCTCAGCCCCCGACCGAGGCCGCGCGCGCCGCCGCGGCGTGGTCGCGGCCGCGCTTCCGGGTCCGCTCCGTCCGCGCGCTCGCGCGCCGTCCGTGTCCGCTCGCGGCGTCAGCCCGACGCTCCCCTCCCGGCCGGCAGCTCCGTCCAGCGCCCGCCGCGCCGCTCCGGCGACGACATCGTCGCGCAGGATCCGCCGCGCGCCCGGCGCGATCGGCCGCCGGCAGCCGCTGGCACCACGAGCAGAAGTGCGTCGCCCGCCCGCCGACGACGATCCGCCGGATCGGCCGGCCGCAGCGCAGGCACGGCTCGCCGGTCCGCTGGTAGACCGCGAGGTGCTCCTGCATCTCGCCGTCGCCGTCGGGCGCCGTGTAGTCGTCGATCGACGCAGCCGCGCCGGATCGACCGCCTCGGCGAGGATCCGCCGGAGGTCGATCGCAGAGGCGCCGCTCGTCGGGCGGCCGGAGCGTCCGGGCGGTCCGCAGCGGGTGGAGCTGCGCCGCCCAGAGCGCCTCGTCGGCGTAGATGTTGCCGACGCCGGCGACGAACGTCTGGTCGAGCAGCAGCGGCTTGAGGCGGCCCTTCCGAGCGCCGCAGGCGCCGCCGGAACGCCGCGACCGTGAACGCGTCGGACAGCGGGCTCCGGGCCCGTCTGTCTCGAACGGATCGCGTCCGTGTCCGCGCCGTACAGCCCGATCCGGCCGAACTTGCGGATGTCCCGGAACCGGATCTCGCGGCCGTCCTCGAGCTCGAACACGAGCCGGACGTACGGATCCGGCGGGCCGCCCTGCGGGCACGACGAACAGCTGGCCGGTCATCTTCAGGTGGATCGTCAGGACGGCGTCGCCGGAGAGCTCGACGACGAGCTGCTTGCCGCGCCGCCCGACCGCCTCGATCCGGCCGCCCGGCGACGCCGTCCGCGAAGGCCTCCGGCGTGCCCGTCGCGGAGCGGTCCGCGGCCACGAGCACCGTCGCGTCGGTGATCGTCGCCCCGACGATCAGCGCGCGGAGGTCGCGGGCGACGGTTTCGACCTCCGGCAAGCTCGGGCACGATCCGCGGCCGCTAGCGAGGCGATCGGCGCGACCGGCGCCTCGAGCGGCAGCTCGTCGGCCTCCGCGGCGATCGCGTCCTCGCGGGTCAGCGGCGTCATCGACTCCCAGTCGTCGCCGACCTTCACGTCGACCGACGAGCGGGACCGACAGCGGCAGCGCGCCCTCCATCGTCTCGCGCAGCGATCGCGGCCAGCCGCGTCGACCTCGTCGCGCGGCACCTCGAACAGCAGCTCGTCGTGGACGGTGAGCAGGAGCCGCGCCCGGAGGCCCGCCCCGGCCACGCTCGTCGGCCGTCCGGATCATCGCGATCTTCTGGATGTCGGCGGCGGTCCCCTGGATCGGCATGTTGATCGCCATCCGCTCGCCGGCCCCGCGCAGCGTCGGGTTCGATCGCCCGCAGCTCCGGGATCTGCCGCTTCCGGCCGAGCAGCGTCTCGACGATAGCCCTGGCTCTTCGCCTGCTCCTTGATCGCCATCATGTAGTAGCTGATCCCGGAGTACGCGGCGAAGTAGCGTGTTGATGAACTCCTGCGCCTCCTGGCGCGGGATGTTCGCCCGCGACGCGAGCCCGAAGTCGCTCATCCCGTAGGCCAGGCCGAAGTTGACCATCTTCGCCATCGACCGCTCGCCGGCGTCGACGTCGGCCGGGTCCTTGTGGAGCACCCGGGCCGCGGTCTCGCGGTGGATGTCGGCCTTGCGGGCGAACGCGTCCTTGCAGGTGCTCGTCGCCCGAGACGTGGGCGAGGATCCGCAGCTCGATCTGGGAGTAGTCGGCGGCGAGCAGCGTCGAGTCGCGGCGCGCCGGCGACGAACGCCCGCCGGATCCGCCGCCCGAGCGCCGTCCGGATCGGGATGTTCTGGAGGTTCGGGTCGGACGACGACAGGCGGCCGGTCGCGGCGACGGCCTGGTGGAACGTCGTGTGGAGGCGGCCGTCCGGCTCGGCGATCAGCGATCGGCAGCGCCTCGACGTAGGTCGAGCGGAGCTTCGTGTAGATCCGCCACTCGAGCAGCTTGTCGATCATCGGGTGGGCCGGCCGGAGGTCCTCGAGGACCGACGCGTCGGTCGAGAAGCCGGTCTTCGTCTTGCGGCCCTTCGGCAGGTTCAGCTCGAAGAACAGGACCTGCTCGAGCTGCTTCGGGCTGCCCAGGTTGAACTCGTGGCCGACGTCGACGGTAGATCTCCCGCTCGAGCCGCTCGATCTCGGCGCCGGAACTCCGCGTCGAGGCGCGGCGAGCGCCTCGCGGTCGAGGGCGACGCCGACCGCCTCCATCCGGGCGAGGACCGGGATCAGCGGCAGCTCGATCTCGCGGAACAGGCGGTCGAGCTTCGCTGTCGGCGAGGCGGCGCTCGAGCGGCTCGCGGACGGCGAGCGCCGACAGCGCCTCGAGCCCGGCCCGGGCGGTCGCCGGCAGCTCCGTCGCCGGCGGCAGGATCTGGTCGAGGTTCTCGGCGACGACGTCGGCGATCGTCTGGCTGCGCAGCGCGGCGTTGAGGATGTACGCGGCGATCTGCGTGTCGAACGCGACCGGCGTCACCGGTGCGCGTCGGTCGTCCTCGCCGAACCGGGCGACGAGGACCGGCTTGACCTCGTGCCCGACGAGCGGCAGCGCCGAGCGCCTCGACGAGGTGGCGCAGCGCGTCCGCGGCCTCCGCGCCGTCCGCGGCGACGACGCGACCGTCCGGCGCCGGCGACGGCGAGCGCGAGCGGCGTGCCGCGGCGCGGTCGCGGGTCGTCGGCGAGCGAGCGACGCCCCGACGACGGGCTGGGCGGCGAGCCACGCGCGCGAGGTCGTCGATCCGGTCGGCGCCGCGGACCTCGATCCGGCCGGGGTCGACGATCGCCGCCGCGAGCGCCGTCGGCAGGTCGCCGGCCGGCTCGATCGAGCTCGGAGGACGCCGTCGGCGGTCGTCGCCGGCGGCCGCGGCGCCGCGCGTCGTCGGCGCTGGCGCGGGCGCGGTCACCGACGTCGAAGTCGAGGCGGAGCTGGAGCTCGCCGCTCTCGGCGCGCGGCGGGCCGCGGCGGCGCCCCAGCCATCTCGGGCCGCCCGACGACGCGCGCCGCCGGCACGTAGCCGCTCTCGGCGACCGACCGGAGGCTCTCGGACCGCTCGCTGGCGCGACTCGCCGGCCATCGGCGGCAGGCGCTCGATCAGCGTCCGGAACTCGTACTCGCGGAAGAGCCGGACGACGGTGTCGCGGTCGTAGTCGCCGAGCCGGGCCGCCTCGAGGTCGAGCTCGATCGGCAGGTCGCGGACGATCCGCGACAGCTCGCGGCCCATCAGGATCTGGTCGACGTGCTCGCGGAGCTTCTCGCCGAGCTTCGGCCGGCGTCACCTCGTCGAGCGTGCGAGCAGAGCGTGTCGAGGTCGCCGAAGTCGCGGATCAGCTTCGCCGCGGTCTTCTCGCCGACTCCCGGGACGCCCGGGATGTTGTCGGTCGGGTCGCCCTTCAGCGCCTTGTAGTCGACCATCTGGTCGGGGCGAGCCGAACCGCTCGTCGATCTTCGCGACGTCGTACATGACCGTGTTCTCGACGCCGGACCGCGTCGTCATCAGCCGGACGCGCGGCGTGACGAGCTGGAGCATGTCGAGGTCGACCGTGACGATCGTCGTCTCGAGGTCGCTCGTTCGGGTCGAGCTGGTGCGTGATCGTGCCGATGACGTCGTCGGCCTCGTAGCCCTGCATCTCGTAGACCGGGATCCGGAGCGCCTTGACGATCTCGCGGACCTTCGGGAACTGGTCGCGGAGGTCGTCCGGCATCCTCGCCCGGGTCGCCTTGTACTCGGCGTACTGCTCGTGGCGGAACGGTCGGGCCGGGCAGGTCGAAGGACGACCGCGACGTAGTCCGGCTGGAGGTCCTGGATGCCGCGCAGGACGATGCTGGCGAAGCCGAACGCGCCGTTGACGAGCTCGCCCTTCGACGTCGTCAGCGGCGGCAGCGCGAAGTAGCCGCGGTAGACCAGCCCGTAGCCGTCGAGCAGCATCAGGCGTTCGGTGGGCACGATCGAAGTGTACCGGGGACCGGTCCGGACCTGATCGAGTTTGACCCGGGCTCGCGAGCGGCGTCGTGCCGCCCGGCAGGATCAGCCGGCGTCGCGGCCTCCGCCGAGCGACTGCGAGGACGACAGCACGAGCCGAGGACGATCGCCGAGACGATCAGGAGCGGCGAGCGACGACCGAGGCCGATGGATCCATCGCTGCACGGCGTCGGGACGGACGCCGGTCGCCGTTCGTGCCTGCCGGTGCTCGGCCGACGGCTGATCCCGACGCTCGTCGGCGCGGGCGCCGCGGGTCCGACGCCGTCGGTCGTCGCCGAAGCCGCCGCCTGCCGGCGTCCGATGGGTCGTGGACGGAGCCGCGGGGAGCCGGTCGCCGCGGCCGCCAGGCGGCTGGCGCGCCGATCGCGGCGGCGCGAGCCGCCGCGGACGTCTCGGGCAGCGCGCGGAGCGTCCCGGCGGCTCCGGCGCTGGTTGCGACGCGGCGCTGCGTTCCGCCGGCTGCCGCCGGCGGCCGCGCGGCCGGCTGGCGGAGCCGCCGCGGAGCTGCCCGCAAGCTGATCGCACGGACAGCGCGCCCGATCAGGAGCCCGGCGATGCCGAGCGTCGCCAGCGCCGACGCCCGAGCTGCTGGCTGAAGATCGAACCGGGCCGCCGGAAGCGCGGCAACGAACCGGCGCCAGCCAGCCCAGGCCGGAGGCTTCGCGGCCTGCTCCGGGCGTGAGCTGGAAGTCGCGCGGTCCGGGACCGCGCGGCGGGAGCGGCTCGCGGTCGCGCGGGCGATCGCGACGAGACGTCGTCGTGGAGCGCGGCGCACTCGGCGCAGGAGTCGACGAGGGACTGGGCGATGGCGCTGGTCGCGGTCGTGCAGCGGCGAGATCGCCGGCTGGCGAGCGACGGCCACGAGCATCAGGTCGTGCTGCGGTCATCGCGCGGCCTCGTTGACGTGGGGCATAGGGGTCAGACGGCCCTCCATCGGCCATGGTTCCGGATCAGCCACGGAACAGGTCCATCCGGTCGGCGAGGCGGTCGCGCAGGGCGAGGCGGCCGCGGTGGATGCGCGACTTGACGGTGCCGAGCGAGACGCCGGTCATCGTCGGCGATCTCGGCGTAGTCGTAGCCCTCGACGTCGAACAGGACGATCGCGGTCCGCTGGTCGTCGGTGATCGTCGCGAGGGCGGCGTTCGAGGGCGTGCGTGCGCTCGGTCGTCAGGCGCGGTCGTCACCGGATCGGCCTCCTCGCCGGCCGGCGGCTGCCAGCTCTCGTCCTCGAGCTCGGGGTACGGGCTGGACGGGCCGGCGCTTGCGTGGCGCGCTGGGTGTCCATCGCGGCGTTGACGCGATCCGGTTGAGCCACGACTTGACGCTGCCGCCGCGGAACGCGGCGCAGGTTGCGGTAGCGCCGAGAAGAACGCCTCCTGGACGCACGTCGGACGCCTGGTCGCGATCCGGGACCATCCGCACGACGAGCGCGAACAGCTGATCCTGGTAGCAGCGACGACGAGGTCGTTGAACGCGTCGAGGTCGCCGTCGCGGGCTCGCTCGAGCAGGATCAGGTCGCGGCGCTGGACGGGGTCGTCGGCGACCGTCGTCGAGCGAAGGTCCTCCACGGTCGGGGGTCCCTCCGGACGGCGATTGCTGAGGCGCGGCGAGTCTAGCATCGGTTCCGCGGCGAGACGTCAGACCTCGTATCGGGTTCCGCGTACCGGGCATCGGTCCACGGCACGCGGCACTGATCGCTCCGGCTACGATGGCGCTCCGCGCCGAAGTGGCGGAATGGCAGACGCGACGGTCTCAAGCACCGTTGAGCGGCAACTCGTGTGGGTTCGATCCCACCTTCGGCACCACCGGCCGGGCCTTTACCCGCCGATCTGGTTGACGACGACTCCCGTTCGCGTCGAGGCCCTGGATCGTGACCGCCGGCATCGCTTCGGCACGCGTGCGGTTGGAGCCCTCCCCCGGCGGGCGCGTTGAGGATCCGCCGAGGCGGCGCCGGCCACCATGCGCCGGGAACCAGCCGCGTTCATGACCGTCGCGACGATCTGCGGGCATGGTTCCGAAGCGGTTGGACGATCACGGTCTGGATCCCGGCCCCTGCCGGGCCGTGCTGACGGACCAGCCCGCTGACCTTCAGGTCGCCGCCGCCTCGACGGTCTGCGTGCTCGATCGGTCCGAGCAGCGTGCCGGGCGGGACCACCAGAGCTCGGAAGGCCAGCGCTCCGCCGGCCCGCCGCCGGCGCCGCTGACCCGGCCGTCGGCGCGTGATCTGGGCGCGTCGCACGCCCCCACGGACTGGGCGCCTCGTCATCCGGACGATCGCGACCCCACCGCCGCGGACCTCGATGTGCAGGGCGTGCGCTCCGGCGGGGAACTCTGATGTCGCGGCGGCAGACGCCCTCGATCGTTGACCACATCACCGGGTCGAGCCTCAGCGGCGACCGCCCGCCATGCGACCGGTGAGCTCGGCGAGCGTGGCGGGCGGGGGGCGCGAGCGGTGGCTCGACCGTCTCCTCGCCACATCCGACAGGCCGAGCAGGAGCGCGGCCGCGGCGAGACGCGAGATCATGCGGCTGGCCACCGGCAGCGCTCCCGGAGCGGGTTAGTCTCGGGCGTACGCGGACTGCGTCTCGCGCCGTCGCGCCCCCGCGCTACGATCCCGCCCGATGGCCGATGAGGGGCTCCGTGACCCGTGAAGTGGTCGAGCGCTGGCTCGATGCCCACGACGCCGCCTGGCGTTCGGCCAGCGCCGCCGAGATCGCCGACCTCTTCAACGAGGATGCCGTCTATCACCTCGGGCCTTGGGACGCGCCGTGGCGCGGGCTGCCGGGGCCGTTCCGCGGCGGGACGCGATCGCAGCGGGCTGGATCGCCGGCGGGATCGCCTCCGGAGCGGTTCGCCACCGAGAGCGAGATCCTCGCAGTCGAAGGGCGGCGGGCGGTCGTCCGGCGGCGGATCACCTGCTTTGAGGACGACGGCTCAGTCGAGACCGCTACGACACGTGCTGGCTCGTCGACTTCGACTCCGACGGTCGCTGCGCCAGTACCAGGAGTGGTTTAGCAATACGTAGCG
>ERZ1370068.2618-contig-1756_pt1 | contig 41364 bp, 72 predicted proteins | sample MGYA00561227_ERZ1370068 | MGnify/ENA primary metagenome ERZ1370068 (study PRJEB38410, sample SAMEA6850437) | metagenome | study: Metagenomic assessment of the ecological functions of the soil: analysis of the soil microbiota associated with the... | reverse complement strand
GTAGTACTTCCAGATTGATTACGTATTGCTCACGCGGCTCTCCTTTACCCTCTCTTACGTTGCTTTCACGGTCGGTAGCGTCATTCTTCACGACCTCCTTCCTGGTAGTCGCTGTCCGGTTCACGGATCCAAGCCGCTCCGTGACGCTTTATCGGTCGGCGAGACGAGGAACTTGAATATTTTCGGAATTTGAGCGAAATTGCTCCGGGTCGCGAAGCGAGGCGGGCTTTGCGGACGAGGGGATGCTCGTCGGCGCTGTTCGACGCCTACCAGAAAGACATCGTACAGTTTTTAGCCGGGCACCTCCTGAAGCGGCCGCCACGCGGGGTCGTTGCGAGGATGGTGCGCGTACTACTTCAGTGCGGTGCTCCGGGGCTTTCACGGACAACTCAAGGCCAAGTGATGAAGCTTCTAAAAGCTGGCTCTGCGCGGCGTCTTCCTCCTCAGGTGGTGAGCACGACCTTGCTCCTCCTCCAGCCGGAATCTCCTCGGCGGAGAAGAACGCAGCGCCGCTTCACCGGGACCTCAAGTCGGCGGGAAGTCCTGCGGAGCTGCGCGAGGCCGTCCGAAAGTCGTTCGCGGCGGCCGACGCGCTGCTCCTCCGGAATCGCGCAGGAGGTCGAAACCCGAACGCGGAAGGCGCGCCCAGAAGCTGAAGGACGCGCTCGCCCAGTGGGAGTCCGACGCGTCGATGATCCGCCATCCCCTCGGGTTGAAGATCGCCGACGACTGCAGGTGGCTCGCTCCGCTCAGCTCGACATCGCCCAGTTCTCCGTGACGCCAGGACAACGAGGTCTTCTCCGCGAGCGCCGCGCGCAGTCGCCACTGGGCCGCGGATCGACAGGCGCTGGCAGAAGGCCGCGGTCATCCTGACGGCCGAGCCGTTTTTTCCGGGAAGGCAAGGCCGCGGCGGGCATCAGGGTGTTTTCCCCGCGGAGCACGGCCTCCGCCCGCCGCCCGGAGAGCGAGACCGGCCTCCGAGACGAAGACGTGTTCGTCGCGGCCGGGCTACCGATCAGCTCCGGCCCGATGCGCACTCGGTACGATGGGCGTATCACGGTCAGTCCATCGCGCGGGCCGCCGAGAGCGCAGGGCGCGCGGCGAAGGACAGATTCGCTGGCACACGCGTTCGTCGAGGACAAGGCCGCGGGACCGATCAGGCCGTCGCCGGTGCCGAGGCTGGGCTCCCCGGTGCGACGCGCTTGCTATCAGTGCCTCATCAAAGGACGGATCGACGGAGGAGTCGGCGTTCGACGGCGAGCCGATCAGGCCGGCCGCTGGGCTCACCACGCTCCTTCTGGGCAGCCCAAAGGCAGTCCTCGGCGGCTGGGGAATCACGCTCGACCCGCGTACTTGAAGACGCGCCTCGCGCCGCCGAAGGCCGATCCGCCGGAGGCTCTCGCGACCTTCCCGCGTTCGCGCGGGAATGGGAGACTACTACGCGGGCAGCGCCACGGTGTTCTTCGGGCTCGCCTACGCGGCGCTCCTCTACCGCTCGCTGCGGCGGCGCCGCCGCAGCCGGCGATGCCCCGATGCGCGCGATGCCGCCCATGGAGCACTCGAAGCCCATCGTTCTCCGCCCGCGGCTCCCAGGGCGACCTGAGCACTGCGGCCAGTTCGAGATCAACTGGAACCTTCGCGCGAGCTACACGCAGGACCTCCTCCACCAGAAGCTGAAGAGGCTCAGACGCACCGCAAAAGGGCGTCAAGGAGGTGCGCGGGCAGGTCTCCCGCCTCGCCGGGCGTTGACCGACGTGAAGAGGACCTCGCCGGGCGAGGACCGACCTGCGGCACCGTCGTGGAGAAGGTCGCCCACAGCGTCGCGGAGGAGAACCGCGAGAAGGAACTCTCCGCCGACGGCGAGGCGCTCCCCTCAAGAAGATCGAGGGCGACTTCGAGCGGGCCACCTCAGGTTCACGCAGCTCGACGAAACGGTGGTGCGGCTCGCCAGCGTGTTCGGCGAGAAGCAAGCCCAGGAGATCGAAGGATCGCGTCAGGTCCGGAAGTGGCGAAGCTCGGGCGCAGTGGAACAGGCAGTCGCCGTGTTCGCCGCCGAGATCGACGACGCGAAGAAGCAGGGCAGGCGCTTCTCGAGACGCGAAGAAGGCGTCGGAGACGGAAGCGTCGCTTCGCGCCGAGATCCAGGCGCGGCGGACCGCCAGAGAGCCTTCGCCGCGAGCTCCAGGGCAAGGCGGCGGAAGTCGATCGCGCCGCGCAGGAGCGCGAGACCGCCTGGCGCAGGGAGCGCGACGGCGTCCGCGGAGCTGCACCGCGAAAGGCGCGCGAGAGGCCGCGGTCGCCAGGGCGGCCGAGGTCGAGCGGCGCGTCGGCGCTCAGGATCGCGATCGCCGAGGTGTCCACCGCGAGGACGAGCTTCGCCGCGAGACCGAAGACGCCCGCGCCGCAGCGGAAGCTCGAGGAGGCGATCAAGGAGATCTACTACCGCCAGGAGAACCGCTTCCAGCAGGACCTCAGAGCGGAAGGAGAAGGAGTTCGAGCACGAACGCCAGGAGCTCGGCGAAGGTGAAGGCGCTCGAGTCGCGGGCGCATGAACTCGCCGCGCAGAGCGGCAGGCGGCTCGTCTCGAACGCGAACGCCTCCGGCAGTTCGCCGCCGCGGACGGGAGGAGGTTGCAGGCGCTCCGGCGATCGCTGGAGGCTGAAGGAGGGAGAAGAGGGCATTTCGAGCGGGCCGCGCGGCCTCGGCGAGGAGGTCAGGCGCTTCGAACGGAGCGCACGACCTTCAACGCGATCGATTCGGGAGCTCGAGGAGGAGAACCACCACGCCTGCGCAGCGGGTTCCGGTCCTCGAGGAAGGGCTCCTGAGGCGCCTTCAACGCGACGCGAGGCGCTCGACGCGTAGCTCAGATCGGGCTCATGGACCAGGCGGCTCTCTGACGCGACCGGCGAGGAGATCACCACGCTCCGCTCGAGCTCGAGCCGGTGCCGGGCAGGCGCGTTGCAGGCGGCCGAGTCGAAGTCGGAAAGTCGCGCCAGCCGAAGCGCCTCGAAACGCGCGCGCCACGCGAAGGCCGATGGCGAAGCGAAGCCATGAGAAGGCGTCGCGCGCGGCACGACAAGCGCACCTGCGCGAGCGACGGAGCGCCTGCGGCTCAGGGGCGCGGCTCGCGGGAGCTGGAAGGCGAGTGGCGTTCCGCCAGAACGACCTCGAGCTGCGCGCCGCCGGGCCGCGCGGAAGCTGGCCGAGTCCGAGCGCAGGCTCGCGGAGGCGAGGAAAACACGTCGCGCGGGCTGCGCATGCAGCTCGATCAGGCGAAGATCTCGACGCGCTCGAGCGGCGGTATGACCAGAACGGCTCCGCACGCTCGAGCGCGAGCAGCAGTTTTGACGAGCTCGCTCGATCGGCTCTCGAAGGAGCTCGAGAGAGAGTGCGGACCGGGCCGAGGGCGTTGCCAGATTTCAGGGCGCCCTGGTCGGGGGTGCATTCCGGCGGCGCGATCGTCGCGTTCGGCGCTCAAGGTGTTCGCCTGGAACCCGCGGGCCGAAGGGCTCTGGAACCGGCCCGCCGGGCGATCCTCGGGCGGTTGCTCGGAGCTGGGAGTCAAGGAATCGACCGCCAGATCGTCGACCTCATGGCGGCGCTCGACGACGGAAGGCCGTCTCGTTGGACCAGGCTTCCTTCACCGTGAGCGGCAGGGTGCGGCACGTGCGCGTGAAGCGCAGGCGATCCTCGGCCCGCAGGCGGCAGCTGCGGCGTCCTGATCGTGGACGAGATCACCGGGAAGGTCGAGCGAGATTGAGGCGCGGCTCCAGAACCTTTTCAGCCAGAGCTTGACGCGATCGCTGCCCGGCGCGCTCGTCGTCGTCGACACGCAGCAGATTTGAACACCGGTTTGTTCCGGTCAGCCGACGGCGGCAAGACATTCGAGCTCATGCCGGCACGTCACGGGGATCATCATGGGCTTTGGATTGATCCGAAAAATCCGCAGCGAATCGCAAACACCAACGACGGCGGAGCAAGTGTTTCAACGGATGGTGGGAAGACTTGGACGACGCAGAACAATCAGCCAACCGCGCAGTTTTATCATGTCTCTGTCGACAACGCGTTTCCGTATCACATCTACGGCGCGCAACAGGACAACTCGAGTGTCGGCATCGCGAGTCGGACCGACGAAGGGGTCATCAGCCGCGCAGGATTGGTTCCAAGCCGGCGGTGGAGAGTGCGGCTTCGTCCTGGCCGATCCGCGCGATTGGCAAATCATTTATTCGAACAACGAAGCCTCCATCACGTCGCTACGACAAGCACACCGGAGCAATACCAGGATATTAGCGTTTGGCCGCTCGATAACTCCGGACATGGCGCGGAAGATTTGGTTCACCGCTTCCAGTGGGTTTCTCCGCTCATTCTTTCGCCGCATAATCCCGACACGATTTATACCGCAGGCGAGGCGGTCTTCAGATCGACCGACCACGGCCAGACTTGGACGCCAGATCAGCGGCGATCTCAGCCGCAATGATAAGAGCAAACAAAAGCCGAGCGGCGGTCCGATCCAGAACGACATCACCAGCGTAGAATATTACGACGTGGTCTTCGCCTTGGCCGAATCTCCTGTGCAAAAAGGCATGCTCTGGGCCGGGACCGACGATGGCCTTCTGCACGTCACCACCGACGATGGCGCGCACTGGAACAAAGTAACTCCGAAAATGCCGGAATGGAGCACGGTCAGCATGATTGATCCTTCCACATTCGACGCCGGGACCGCCTACGTGGCGGTCGAGCGACATCGCCTCGATGATTTCAAACCGTATATTTTCAAAACGACCGATACAGGGAAAAGCTGGACCGCGATCACGAACGGCGATTCCCGATGGCGCCTATGTCCACGCGGTCCGTCAGGATCCCAAACGCAAAGGTCTCCTCTACGCGGGCACGGAAACCGGTGTCTTCGTTTCATTCGATGACGGCGCGAACTGGCAGCGTTTGCAGCTGAACCTTCCTACGTCGCCAATCCACGATCTCGTGGTGAAAGATGATGACCTCGTCGTCGCCACTCATGGACGTTCCTTTTGGGTGTTGGATAACTTGACGCCGCTGCGGCAGGTCAAGCGCCAATTCCGCCCAAACCGACTGTTCTGTTGTATCAACCGCAGGTCGCGCTCCGCCTCCATTACCCGACAGAGTTCGATAAACGCCAGCCGGTCGGCGACAATCCGCCCGCTGGTGCCATGATCGATTATTATTTCAAGAGCGCGCCGAAAGACGAAGTCACGCTCGATATTCTCGACGCGCAAGGCAAGCTGGTTCGCCATCTTTCAAGCAAGGAGAAGAAGGGCCACGAACAACCGCCGGAGTGGCCCGACCGTGTGCAAACTCTGAAGACCATTCCAGCCAATGCCGGCATGAACCGTTATGCATGGGATTTGCGCTCTGAAGATCCGGTCGAAATTCCGGGCGCGTTTTATTCCGGTGATGGGCCGCGCGGTCCGCTCGTTTTGCCCGGTGATTATCAGGTGAAGTTAAGTGTTGCCGGCAAGAGCCAGACCGCGCCGTTGCATCGTTGCGATCGATCCGCGCATGAAAGGCGCTGAAGCGGCGCTCCAGAAACAGTTCGAGCTGTCGACGCAGGTTCGACGATCGCATCGCGCAACTCCACCAGGCCGTGAATGAGATTCGCAGCGTTAAAGGTCAAATCCAGGATTTGCACAAACGCTTCGGCGACGACGCAAAACTAAAGCCAGCGCTCACCGCGGCCGACGATCTCAATAACAAAGCCGTCCGAGGTCGAGGGTCAATTGATGCAGGTGAACATGAAAAGTTCAGAAGGAAATCTGGTCTTCCCAAATATGCTGAATGAGTCCTTCGACACTTTCAGCGACACGATCGATAACGCAGACACGGCTCCGACCAAACCGCAGTATGACGTTTACCAAGTGCTGAGAGGAAGGCTCGAGACGGAGTTGAAGAAATGGGATCAACTCAAGGCGCAAGCTGTGCCGGCGGTTAGCGAGTTGATCAAGAAGCGCCGATCTGCCCGCGATTTCGCTGACGGCAAACATGACGCCTGAAAAAAGTAACGCAGCGCAGTTGGGATTAGTTGGGTTCCATTCTGAAGGCACGGCCGACTCCGCGTCCCCTGCTCTATTTATCTGCACTTACGGTTGGCATCTACCAGATTGCTTTTAATCTGATGTCATGAATCACCAGCCGGAGCGACCAGCCGAGCTTTGGTCGCGCTTTCGCGATTGGCATCCTGCTCAACGGCGGCTTTATCATTGCTGAAGTTCTGTTTGGCTTGGTCAGTCATTCGCTTACGCTCATCGCGGATGCGGGTCATAATCTCGGCGACGTGATGGGATTGTTGCTGGCATGGACCGCGACCAATCTCTCGCAACGGGAAGCAACCGAACGTTACACCTACGGCCTGCGCCGCAGTTCTGTTCTCGCCGCGCTTTTCAATGCGATTCTTTTGCTCGTCAGCGTGGGAGCGATCGCGTGGGAGGCGATTCTGACGTCTCTCGCAGGCTCCGCGCGTCGAAGGGATGACGATTGTGTGGGTCGCCGCCGCTGGAATCGTCGTTAATGCAGCAACGGCCTGGATGTTTTTGCGCGGAAGAGAGCGCGACCTGAATATTCGTGCAGCATTTGTCCACATGGCAGCTGATGCGGCTGTCTCGGCCGGCGTTGTCGTCGCCGGATTAGCAATTTTTTGGACTGGATGGTCAACTGCTCGATCCGATCACCAGCCTGGCGATTGTCATCGTGATTCTTTTCAGCACCTGGGGCCTGCTGCGCGATTCGATCAATCTCTGCGCTCGATGCGGTGCCGGAGGGAATCGACCCGACCGCGGTAAAGGATTACCTCTGCGCGCTGCCAGAGATCGCAGAAATTCATCATCTGCATGTTTGGGGCCTCAGCACGACAGAGAGCGCTTGCACAGCGCATCTCGTAAAACACGAGCCGAAGCTTGATGACAAATTGCTGCAAGACGCATCGCCGCACGAGTTGCACGATCGCTTCGGCATCGAGCATACGACGATTCAGTTTGAATCCTCACGCGTCTGGCTTGTCCCACTGAACCGGCTGTAGAATCGGTCGAGCACGCAAAAGACACAGCACCGCCATGACGACCGTTTCGCCGATCGCGAAAGCGGTGATCCTCGCCGCGGGCCGCGGAACCCGCATGCGCGAACTGACCAACGAACTGCCCAAGCCGATGATCGCAGTCCGCGGCAAACCGATTTTGCAGCATATCGTCGAAGGCCTGCGTGCCGCTGGTGTGACGGAGTTTCTGATCGTCGTCGGATATCGGGCCGACGTTGTTCAAGATTTTTCCGCGACGGATCACGATTCGAGCGTCGGAATCAACTATGAGACGCAGATCGTGCAGGATGGAACCGGCAAGGTCGTGGAGCTGGCGCGCGCTTTTGTCGGCACCGATCGCTTTTATCCTCAGCTACGGCGATATTATTGATCGATCCGGTAAACTATCCGCCGACTCGTCCGGCTCGATGCAGGACACCGAGGCGATTGTCAGCGTGAAGCGCGACGAAGACGTGAGCAAGGGCGGCGCGGTTTTCGTCAACGCGCGTTTCGAGCTGATCGATCTGCGCGAAAAACCGAAACCAGGCGAGCCGATCAGCCCTTGGTATAACGCCGGCAGTCTACGCGTTTCGGCCGAGTATCTTCGAATACATCGCCGGGCTGCAGCGTTCTCCTCGAGGTGAATTTGAGCTGACTGATGCCATCCGTGATCTCGCTCGCTCAGGCAAAAAGTGCAGCGCACTCGAATTGACCGGCGACTGGGCCGACGTTCGCGATCCGGAAATTCTGGCCAGACTTGAATCGTTAGGCCACGATTCGACTACGGCATCTTCCACCGGCTCGTCGATCGGGTGTTCCTCTCCGATTTCCTCCTCAATCACGCGGCGGCGTTTCGGCGAGAGGAACGGCCGCAGGACTCCATAGAGCAGATACAGGAGGAAGATGATCGCCGTCATCCATTGATAGAACTTCACGGTCACGGCCAGGAGAACGAAAAGAAAAGAAAGCGCGGAATGGATTGCGTCGTCCGCCAGTTGATTGCCTTGAAGCTCGGGTAGCGAAACTTGCTGAACATCATGAATGAAAGAAAAAGCATGAGCGGACGGCAGCGCATACTTCCAGCGGCCGATCGTGCGCTCGCCTTCATCGAGCCAAAGCAGGAACAACGTGAGTGACGCGATCACGCCCGGCGGCGGCGGGAATGGGAAACCGGTAAAATTCTTGTCCGCGCCCGTTCGAGCCGCCATTCGCCGCGACGCAGTTGAAAGCGCGCGAGTCGCAACGCGCCGCAGGCCAGATAAACAAACGCGATCATCCAGCCGAGGTTCTGGAATTCGCCGAGAACAATTTGATAAACGAGCAACGCGGGCGCCATTCCGAATGAAATCACATCCGCGAGACGAATCGAATTCTCTGCCAAACGCACTCTCGTGACCGCCGAGACGCGCCAGTCGACCATCAGAGCAAATCGAAAATGCAGGCCGCCAGAATAAACCAGATCGCATCATGGAAATTTGTGCGCGGCCATCGTGAAAGTCGACATCCTGCGCGCCATCATAAATTCGCAGCACCGCGGTAAAGCCGCAGAAGCAAATTTCCCGCCGTCATCAAATTGGGCAGCAGATAAATTTTTGCGTTTTTGTCCTCGGCCATACTTCAGGAAAGACGCGCAATAGTACTGGCGCCGCCCGCCACGCGATCGCCCACCTTCACCGTGACCGCGGCACTCATCGGCAAATAAACTTCGGTGCGGGAGCCAAAACGAATCATGCCGAAACGATCACCCTTTTTGAGTTCATCGCCAACCTGCGACCAGCCGACGATGCGCCGCGCAATCGCCCCCGTGATTTGCCTCACGACTACCGTTGCGCGCGCGTTCTCGAAACCCCAGGTCATCGATTCGTTTTTTGCCGGAGGAATCGGGATCCCGCGCATCGAGACAAAGTCCTTCATGGCGCTCACGATAAATGACACGTCCATCAATCGGCGCACGATTCGTGTGCACATCGAAAACCGAGAGAAAATGGCGACCCTCCGCATCCTCGCGTTGATGACCTCAGGTTCGTCTGTGTCAGTGATCTCAACCACGACTCCATCCGCAGCCGCCAGCACCGCTTCGGATCAGCCGGCGCGGCCCGCTCGGGGTCACGAAAAATGCGAACGTATAACCCGTCAAAAGCAGGAACAGAAGCGACAACCACGGGGTCACGAACCAAGTGATTAACGCTAGCGCGAGGAGCACCGAAAAGATCCACCGCGCTTCATAGAGCGTTTGAAATCGCATAACGCGATAGTCATCTTCGCGGTGGCACAAAGTCCGGTCAACTAATCGACCGCGGCACCGATCAAAAGCGATATCGGGAAATTCCGTTTAAGGCCGCTTTGAAGAAGTGGTTAAAAGAGAAGATTCCCAACCTCGGGCGGGCTGCAATTTCTCCGACAAGCCGCGAAACGGCTGACACCACAAGATGCTGAGCTTTGCCGCTTTGCCGTCCTCAATGGATAGCGGAAAATCCTGCCGAGAAACCACCAGAAATTTGTTGTTTTTCATGAACTCTCGGCTATCTTTTTGTGTTCGCAGTTCGATCGCTTTTTATGCTTCAAGCCCACGACGAAACGCCCGTGCAAAATCTGCCTAAGGAAAGGCTAACGGGCATCGCCGATAATCAAAAATATAACGCCGCCCAGATCGACATAAGCTCGAAGGCTCGGAAGCGGTGCGGAAGCGGCCGGGCATGTATATCGGCGATCCCGATGAGCGCGGTTTGCATCATGCGTTTTCGAAGTTCTGGATAACTCGATCGACGAACATCTCGCGGGGTTTTGCAGCAAGATCGAAGTCGCGATTCACGTCGATGGCTCCATTTCGGTGCGCGACAACGGCCGCGGTATTCCGGTTGATATTCATCCGAAATGGAAAATGCCGGCCGTCGAACTGGTGCTCACGAACTTGCACGCCGGCGGAAAGTTCGGCCAGGGCGCTTACAAATATTCCGGCGGTCTCCACGGCGTCGGCGCGAAATGCACGAACGCCCTTTCCGAGTGGTTCAAAGTGGAAGTGTCGCGCGACGGCAAGGTTTATCACATGGCCTTCGCGCGCGGCAAAACCACGCGAGAAGCTCGAGTGTCATCGGCGAAGTCAAAAACAAAAAGACCACCGGCACACTGATCACGTTTTTCCCGGACCCGACCATTTTCACGATCACGACGGAATTCAAATTTGAACGGCTCGCAACACGACTTGCGCGAGCTCGCGTTTCTCAATCCCGGGCTTGAAATCACACTCGAGGATGAGCGGGCTGAGCCTCGAAAAAGGAAACATTTTTCTACAAGCACGGCATCGAAGAGTTTGTGAAGCAGCTTGGCGAAAACAAACAGGTCATTCATCCCAAGCCGGTCGTGATCTCACGTCAGCGCGATGAGGTTTTTGTCGATGTCGTTTTGCAATACAACGACAGTTACAACGATCAGATTTTGCCCTTCGCCAATTCCATTTCGAACACCGATGGCGGCACGCATCTGACCGGTTTCCGCACCGCGCTCACTAAAGCCGTCAATCAGTACGCGAAATCGAATTAGCTGATGAAAGACAAAGATCCGTCGATCTCCGGCGACGACGTGCGCGAAGGTTTGATCTGCGTGCTTAGCATCAAGTTGCCAAATCCGCGGTTCGAATCGCAAACCAAAGTGAAGCTCGTGAACACCGAGATCGACGGCATCGTCAATTCGGTTGTTTACGACGGGTTGATGACTTTCTTCGATCAAAATCCGCCGGTCGCGAAGCGTATTTTCGACAAGGTGCTCACGGCCGCACGCGCCGCGAAGCCGCGCGCAAAGCGCGCGAGACAATCCGCAAAGGCGCACTCACTGGCGGCGGCCTGCCGGGAAAATTGGCCGATTGCTCCGAGCGCGATCCGGAATTAACCGAGCTTTACATCGTCGAGGGAGATTCCGCCGGTGGTTCCGCCAAACAAGGTCGCGATCGTCGTTACCAGGCGATCCTGCCCATCCGCGGCAAACTGATCAACGTCGAGAAAGCGCGCGAAGATCAATTTCTGAAGAACAACGAGATCCAATCGATGATCACCGCCATCGGCACCGGCATTGGCAAACCGAAGGAGGATGGCAACGGCAAGGATGAAGGCCGCTTCGATATCACTCAGCTGCGTTACGGCCGCATCATTATCATGACCGACGCCGATGTAGACGGATCGCATATCCGCGCGTTGCTGCTGACTTTTTCTACCGGCAAATGACGGAGCTGGTGCGCGCCGGAAAAATTTACATCGCGCAACCGCCCCTCTACCAAATCAAGCGCAAGAAGCGTGAAGAATACGTCGAAGATGACGTGCAGTTAAACAAAATTTTGATCTCGTTAGGCGCAGAAGATGTCCGGTTGAAAAATCTTGCGGACAAGAAAGAAATCACGGCGGCTCAACTAAAAGACATCCTCGAATCGCTCGAAAAACTGGCCAAACTCAGCGAAGCAGTGCGGCGTCACGGCGGCGATTTCGAAGAATTCCTGAGCCATCGCGAAAAGCGCTCTGAGGAAGCTGCCTTCCTATCTCGTCAAAATTCGCGATGGCAACGACGAATCCGTCCGTTATTTCCACGACGAACGCGAAGTGCGGAAGTTTCACGAAGAAAATCTCGATCTCAATTTGTTCGATATCGAGATGGGCCAGGAGTTGTTGCCGCTGACCAGTGCGCCTGTGCGCAACAACGGCGCCCGCCGCCGCGGCAAGCTCGTCGAGCTGCACGAGTCGACCACCATTCAGAAACTGATCGCAGAGCTGGCGCGAAAGGGTTTGAAAGTGGATCACTACGCCGCAAGTGATCGTCCGATCTTCGAATTGATCGAGGGTGATGGCGAACGCGCGGTTTCGCATCCGCTTTTTCAATCCCGGAATCTTGCAAAAGATTCTGGAGATCGGGCGGCGTGGCGTGCAGATCAAGCGCTTCAAAGGTCTCGGCGAGATGAACGCGAAAGAGCTTTTCAGCACCACGATGGATCCAGAAAAACGCAAACTTTTGAAGGTCGATTTGAACGACGACAATGCGGTCGATGCCGACAAAATGTTCACGATTCTGATGGGCGATGTCGTTGAGCCGCGCCGACAGTTCATCGAAGACAACGCGCTCAACGTTCGCAATCTGGATGTCCAGCGGCGGACATGGGCGGCTTGTTTCATCGCTGGCGTCACCCGACGCGGTGCTATGCAATTTGCGCGGTGGCGCGATCTGGCAGCCATCTGCTCTCGGATGGTCTGCGCGCGAAGCTGCGAGCCGGCCGGCCAAACGATTTTTTGAGCAACTGAGAAGAAATACGGCGACCAATACGGGCTCGATCCAGTGCGTGATTATGTGGGCTATGTGCGCGGCATCATCGCGGCCGTCTCGACCCCGAATGCAGTGTTTGGTTTCAAGCTAATGGGCTGGGATGTGAAGCGACTCGTGGCGAAACTGCGCCAGACGGGGAGTTCGGAGCGCCGGAATGCGCCGGAAATTGACCTGTTCCGATCGGCGTTCCCGCGCCTCCAGTTTATCCAGCTTTCCCGCCGCGACAAGCTTCGCCAGGCGATCTCATATGCGCGTGCGCTGCAAACCGACCTCTGGAAAATTGTCGAGGGCAGATCGCCAATCGCAGAGGCGAAGTTCAACCCTGAACAGATCGCTCAATGCCTCGAGTCTGCGAATGTCGAAGAGAAAATCTGGTCGGACTTTTTTGGTAGAAATAAGATCGAGCCATTTCGTCTGACCTATGAAGAGTTGTGCCACGACTACAAAGGGAGGATAGCAGCAGCGCTCGACTTCCTGCATATCCGGCTGCCGCGCAAGACGGTCCTCGGGAATCCGGTGACGGTTCGCCAGGCGGACGCTATCACCGCGGAATGGGAAGAGCGTTACCGCGCGCTCGCCGCGCCCTTGCCAGTTTCCTGATTCATGATAACGCCAACGAAAAAGTTGAGTTGCGGAATCCCGATGTTTGATTCAGCGCCTAGTCGAGTCGCTGGGACAAACGAACCCAGCGCCTACGAAGAAAAAGCTAAATCTTGGATGCCTCTGGCGCTGGCCGTTGTGGCAGCGTTTGTTTTTTATTTGTCGACAAAGGCGACACAGCCTCACTTCGACTACACATATCGGATCGCAGGCGCGCTTCTGAATGGACATCTCGGCCTCCTCCACCAACCTCCATCGTGGTTGAATGAGATGATCCCGCTGGGAGGAGAATACTATTCGGTCTTTCCGTTGGGGGCGGTGCTCGCAGTCGTTCCCTGTCGCGCTCCTGCGCAAAATAGGGCTAGTCCACGAATTTCCGGACCTCGTTCTGGCCGCTGTCATCGCGGGGGCGTGTGTTTACTTTTTCTTCCAATTGTCCGGCATCGAACATAATTCGCTCGGCCGGAGAATTCTCCTCGCGCTCTTCCCGATTTTTGGAACATGGACCTGGTGCAACCTTGGTTTCGGCGGCGCCTGGCAGATCGCACTCGGTTTCGCGCTCTTGGGAGAGACGGCAGCGCTTTATTTCACTCTCGTTCGGCTCCGACCGCTTTTGGCAGGAATCTGTTTCGCTCTTGCGTTCGGCAATCGCACCGAAGTGATCCTCACGCTTCCGATCTTCGTTTATTTTTGGTTTTTCGCGGCACCGCTAACCTCCAGCCCGAGGTTCGAGATACGACCGTGCCGCTGCCGCGCGATTGGAGAACCTTGCTCAGATTTCTGGCGATTCCACGGCGCTCGGCATCTGCACGACCGCCTACAACTTCGCGCGTTTCCATTCCATCTTCGATTTTGGATACGCGCGCATTCCGGACGTGCTGCGAGAACCCTGGTATCGCGAAGGATTATTCTCGCTGCCCGCGATTCCATGGAACGCCCACAAAATGTTGCTGGAGGGAATGCAGAGCATCAATCAATTTCCCTATTTTCGTCCCTATGCCTTTGGCTGTTCGATTTTCCTTGGCAGTCCATTCCTTTTCCTTCTTTTTCGCGAAGGCGGTCGCTACCGGAAAATTTGCTGGATTGCGATCGGGACATTGACCCTCGCTCTCTGGTGCCACGGCAATCCCGGTGGGTGGCAGTTCTCGCTACCGATATGGCATGGTTTTGCTGCCCGTGGATGTTTCTGCTGCTGGTCGGGAACGGGCCGCGCAAGATATCGACCTCCGAGTTGACGCTTTTTATCGCATCGATCGCGATCAACGCGGTCGCGACTCACGAGTTCCTCTGGATCAATGAAATCAAACCGTAAATCTTGTGTATAACCAAAACGAAAAAGTAGAGCCGATTAATATTGCCGAAGAAGTTTCGAGGTCATTCCTCGATTACTCGATGTCGGTTATCATCTCGCGCGCGCTACCGGATGCGCGAGACGGATTGAAGCCATCGCAGCGTCGAATTCTTTATGCGATGCACGATTTGTCGCTCTTTCCGAATCGGCAGCATCGAAAATGCGCGAAGATTTGCGGCGACACGAGCGGTAATTATCACCCGCACGGCGAAGCGGTGATTTATCCGACGCTCGTGCACATGGCCCAGTCTTGGGCGATGCGTGAGACGCTCATCAACGGTCAGGAAATTTCGGGTCGGTCGAAGGCGATCCACCTGCGGCGATGCGTTACACCGAAGCGCGAATGACCCATCTCGGCGCGGCGCTCATGACCGACATGGAAAAAGAGACGGTCGATTTCGTGCCGAATTACGACGAAACGCGGACCGAGCCCACGGTTTTTCCGGCGGCATTTCCAAACCTGCTCGTCAACGGTGGCACCGGCATCGCTGTCGGCATGGCGACCAATATTCCGCCGCATAATCTCGGTGAAGTCATCGATGGCATCTGCGCGCAAATTGACGATCCCGATATTTCGCTCGACGACCTGTTAAAGCACGTGAAGGGACCGGATTTCCCGACCGGATGCGCCATTCTCGGCATCGCCGGAATAAAACAGTATCTCGAGACCGGCCGTGGCAGCATGAAAGTGCGCGGCAAGGCCGGCGTGGAAGAACTCAAGGGCAATCGCGAGCAAATCGTCATCACCGAAATCCCTTACAACGTGAACCGCGCCACGCTGGTCGAGCGGATCGCGCAGCTCGTCAATGAGAAAGTGCTGACCGACATCACGGCGATCCGCGACGAGTCGGACGAAAACACACGCGTGGTGATCGAATTGAAACGCGATGCGAATCCGAAGGTCGTCATCAACAATCTTTACAAACACACCGCGATGGAAAGCTCATTCGCGGTCAACATGCTGGCGATCGATCATGGGCGGCCGAAGCTGCTGCCGCTCAAGCAGGCAAATCAGGCTTATATCGATCATCGCCGCGATGTCGTCTTGCGCCGGACTCGCTTTGAGCTGCGCAAAGCCGAGGAGCGCGCCGAGACGCTCGAGGGTTACCTGATCGCGCTCGCGAACCTCGATGAGTTTATTCGGATCATTCGCGGATCAGCCAATCGCGACGAAGCGCGGGTGAAGCTGCTCGCTTTCGAATTTACGCGGCGACAGGTCGAGCAAATCGGAATTCTCATTCGTAACGAAGCCCGATTGGTCGAAGGTCGTTATGCTTTCAGCGAGCACCAGGCGAACCAAATCCTGGATCTTCGACTGTATCAACTCACCGGTCTGGAGCGGGAGAAGAATTGTCAACGAATACAAAGAGCTGATCGAAACGATCAAAGACTTGCGCGATATCCTGGCCAAAGAGGCTCGCGTCTTTCACGATCATCAAGAGCGAGTTGCGCGAAATCCAGCAGAAATATGCGCTCGCCACGGCTAACGCAGCTGGTGCCAGACGAGGGCGAGATCAACATGGAAGATCTTATCGCCAACGAAGGCTGCATCATCAGCATTACTCACGGTGGGTTCATCAAACGGACGGCCGTGAGCGCTTTTCGCGCGCAACGACGCGGCGGCAAAGGCGTGATCGGCATGGCGACACGCGAAGGCGCGACGCAAGAGGACGAAGGCGATTTCATCGAGCATCTGTTTACGGCGACGACGCACGATTACCTCATGTTCTTCACCGCGTCGGGGCGCGTTTACATCGAAAAAGTTTACGAAATTCCCGAGATGGGGCGCGCGGCCAAAGGGACGATCGATCGCAAACATTCTCGAGCTTCGGGCCGACGAGAAAATCGCCGCGACGATTCGCGTGCAAGCGAAGAAATCAGGCAGCGGCGCCGAACGCCGATCGATCAAACGTGGGATGAAAACCTGCACATCGTCTTCGCAACGCGTTCTGGCATTGTCAAAAAATCGAATCTATCCGATTACAGCAACGTCCGGAAAGGCGGGATCATCGCCATTCAGATCGAATCGGATGATTGTCTCATCGACGCGAAATTGACGAGCGGTAACGACGAAATTGTGTTGATCACGAAAGATGGGATCAGCCTGCGATTTCACGAGGAACAACTTGCGCGATCAGGGACGCAACACGGTCGGCGTTTGGGGAATTCGTCCGGTTAAAGGCGATGTCGTCGTCGCGAGCGCGATCGTAAATCCACAACGCCATGCTGCTCGTGGCCGGCGAAAATGGAATTGGCAAGCGCACACCCTTCGATGATTACCGGAGACAAACGCGCGGAGGCAAAGGAATCATCACGATGAAGACCGGAGAAAAAACCGGTCGAGTAGTAGGCGCGCTCAGTGTTACCGAAAAAGATGAGTTGATGCTGATCACCACCAAAGGTCAGATGGTCCGCACGCGGATCTCGGAAATCCGCGCCGTTGGTCGGAATACGATGGGCGTAAAGTTGATGGATCTCCGCGGCACGGAGAAGCTGCAGGCCATCGCGCCCGTAGTCAGCCAGGAATCTGAAGAGGCTGAGGTCACTACCGTGGTTTAGCCGGTGTCTTGAGGCAGCGAACGACACGCCGTCAAGAAAAAGGGACACGCGCAATACGTGCCCCTTTTTCGGGATCTGGTGGCCTGGCTTAGTAGCCCCCGGACGGACGCATAGGAGGCATGGGCGTCGGCATGCTGTGAGTCACGGCTGTTTCGGTGTGCGTCGTGTGTCGTCGTTGCGACTGGTTCTTTCTCCTCTGTGGAGCAGGAGGTCAGAAGCATCAAGGCACAAGCCGGGAGCGCAGGTAATAGAAGGCTGAATTTTTTCATAATGTCTGTGTTCAAAGGACAATTCGGCGCAAGTCTCTTCGGCGGATGGATTAAAACCAAGTTTTTAGTGGTTAGGCGATTGGCACTTCGCGTCCGAGATGGCTGGAAAGATAAATTGCGTCCAGCATTTCCATCAGATAAACGGCCTGCTTGCGCGTCGTTTTCGGGGAGCGGCTTCACCATTGATCGCTGCGACAAAATTCTGGAACTGCAATTCGAACGCGCGTCGCGGTCATCGGCTGGAGCGGCACTGTCACCAACTGGCCATTCTGATCTTCGAAGTGTTAAAGGTCGGGCCGAATCGTCGCTCTCGTTCCGTAGACAGTGGAGTTATTTCAGTTCCTGCCCGAAACTCTCGCGCGGGGGTATCTCATCGGTCAAATTACCGGCCCACGAGGTCTTCAATTGGACCACGGAATCGTTCTCAAATCGGATGAAGGCGTAAGCTGCATCTTCCACATCGAAAACGGTGGTGCGAACGAGATGCGCGAAGTTTCCAGAAAAACCTGCGCGCTAACCGATATCGGTCGCGGTGTTCGCATCAAATACCAGACGGCGTCGAGCGCATGGATGCCGATATCGATGGGCGGCGCGCCGCCGCCCGAGCGCTTCTTTCCGTGAACCAGCCGCCGACTCCGGTCGGGATTCGCTTTGACCGGATCCAAACGGCTTCGCAAAGTAAATCTTGCCGAGACGATCCGCTGCGATCAATTTCTTCGCCGCGCACATCGCCGGAGAAAGCGGAATTGCCGGCCCGAAAAAGAAAGTAAATGAGGCCGCGCTTTTCGGCTTCTTCCTGAAACTTGCCGCCTTCATTTCGGCGCCGTTCGTTGTGGGCGGCTTTTCGCGAAGGATGTGCTTGCCTGCTTCCAAGCCGCGAGCGTTGCCGGGAAATGGAGGAAGTTGGGCAGACAAATAATCACCGTGTCGATTTCCGGATCATGAAGGAGGTCCTCGTAACTCAAAGAATGTTTTTCTGGGTGAAAACGTTTCCCGGAACTCAGTTCGTCGTTCTCAGTCCGACTCAGCAATTCCGTAGAGCTCGGCGCGGTCGTTGGCTCGAACGGCGTGCGCATGCTGCCCCGGCCAACCCGCGCCGATGATTCCCACTCCGAGCTTCTTCGCCACGAGCCGAGGAATAGCCTAATCGACCGATTTTGCCCGCAGTTTTTGAGCTGCGAGCGCTTTCGTTTCGACTCGAGAATTCTGCGCTTCAACCGTGCCGGCCGCGGCGAATTTCGCCGGCGAATCTTCGACGCTGTCGCGCGCTTCGCCTGGCGCTCTTCCGCGGCGCGGCGCCTGATGGCTTCGAGCAATCGCTCCCGAGCCAGTTGCCGGTTGCGCATTTGCGAACGGGAATCCTGCACCGTCACGCTCATGCCGCTGGGCCGATGGCGCAGCGTCACGGCAGTGGCAACTTTATTTACATTCTGCCCGCCCGGCCCGGATGAACGGGCGAACGTTTCCTCGAGATCGCTTTCGGGAAGGGCCGTTCTACTATTTGCTTAGCGTTTGCGTGCAGCAGCGCCCTGTCAATCCAAGTCAGCCCAACGTCACGAAGAAAACGGCTACATCCTAAAAATGTCCGCTCTCGTGGCTAAAATGAGCGAAAGTTTTGGCAGATGCACGGGCATCCTGCCTTGCGTGAGTGAGCGGGTTCCCAACCTCCATACGTGCTCTCGGGTAGGCGAGGTGCGCTGACGGCGCAGCCTGGGAAGGCTATGGTCGGGCCCTTTTTGCAGTTTTTGAGAACTTCGCCCCGTAATTCCCGGAGAAGAAGGTGAGAAATGGCCCATCCACAAATTTCTGAAATCGCTATGACGAGGGCCGCACTACAAAGCACAGCAAATAATCTTGTTTAGAACTCCTTTAGCTTTTCCCTGCAATGAAAAAGCAAAACGATCGCCGCAAACCTCGATCCCGGAAGGGTCGGAACGCGAATCAAAGACGAATTCGATGGCCGTCGCGATATTTCCCGCCAGCGTCGGCATCAACTGCGCAAACAGCGCGACGGCATCTGTATTATCTGCACCGAGCGTGCCATTCATGGAGGTCGTTGCCGCAAGCATTGGATTCTAAACGCAATCAGGATTAGGGAGAGCATCCGGCGCAGACTTGGCTGTAAAAGAGATACCTGGGCGGAAACTTACGGGCGCTAATTCTAAATCGATATCCGTTCACCATGTTCTTCGAAACGAGTCAGGTCACACCATCTAACGCATTCTGAATCTTCCCTTTCATTCACGTATATTAATCAATCATTCAGTTTATGCCCATCACATTAGTTCATATTCTTAATCAGAAACTTCATCGTTTACAGGCTTCTCATTTAACAAACATAGTCTTACATATCATCCCCACATCCTGGTAACAGCTTGATCATGCCATCGGCTGGCTGGACAACGCCGCCGACACCTGACCGCCTTGTGAATATATTCCTTTAGATTCATGTCGAGCGCCTGTTTCCAGCAACCCGGGGTAGCCGTGATTATATTCGGGCACGACAAGGATCAGACCATCGCAACGCTCAACTGTCGCTGAGAATACCGGGTCCTTCATCTCTTCGCCGGCATCGTCGAGCCGCATCGGCAAATTGCGGATGTCGATCAATTCGGTTTCCACGCCCGGCGCGCATTTTCGTTTGCTCGAACACGAATTTCGCAGCGTGCTCGCTCTGCCGGCCCTGTCGCGCCGTGCCGAGGATTACCGGAATAAAAGAGTGGGCGCGATGTGTCCGCCATTTCCGAGTGTCGAAGAAGTTGCGCTGCGATCAGAGCTTGCGTCCAAAGATCGCTGTTACGTTTCAACGAACGCCTTCGCTATTCATGTTACCCTCGAGCGAGTCTTCACTTGCTAAGCGGCTTTGTCGAAATCTTGAAGCGAGACTTCTGTTTGCAGGTAGCGTACGAGCGCCTCGCTCAGACACGGGCAATGCTGATAAAGCTCCATAAAGATTCGCATCGCGTGCGCGCAAGTCGGGGAATTTGCCTTGTTCAAGCAATGTCGACTGATTGGATTGAGGAGAACGCCATGAAGATGGTTCGAGTTCACGACTTCCAGGTGAATGGCGTCGTCGTAGTGACGAATTTTTCGAATGCTTCGTCGGCGGTTTGGCATTTGCCGCTGGGAATGTTAGGCACGATTCCAAAGATCTTTGCCAGGATCTCGCGCAAGCTCGGCGTTCGATCGGTCTTATAGACCTCTTGCGGTTTGGGGAAGGTTCCGTAAATTCTTCGCTGAAGAGCAGGCGTCGCAGTCCTCGTTCTTCGACTGCTGGCCAATCTTCTGCTTCGAATGCATCGCGCAGAATTGCAGCGCCAGAAGCGACAGCTTCGTTCGCTTTGTGCGCGAACCTGTCCTTACATCTCACGATCAATGCGCATGCCGAACATGCTCACCTGGTCCTGCGCGACAGCAGCGATTGATCGGGCGAGGTATTGCAGCGGCCGATGCGAACGCCGCCACCACCTCCACTTTATTTTGCCCAGGCGGAGCCAGTTCGCGCGGTGGAATTAATTTCGATCGTAATCATTTTTCGAAGTATTCGCAGTTCGCGAAGAAGTCGTGAAGAGCGCGAAACCATCCTGTCGATCTTTGTTCATTCTCGCCATCCTGATGTTTGAATGTGAACAGATTTTGTCCCGCGGCCTTTGATTTGAATAAAATCTGTCGGCGACATGATGGGGCGCGCGAGGACGACGTTTAGAATATCTTCGTGCATCGTAAAATTCGGTCGTCATCATTCCGACGGTCACGCACACTCTTGCGCGACTCGTGTTGTAATCGCGAACTCATTTTCGCGCCACTCGACTTGCCGTTCAAATTGTTGTTCGCAAATCGAGAGCGTCATCTGTTGCGCGCCGGGAATGTCCGACGTGACTTGCATTGCGAACGTCGAACCAGCGCCATTCTCGGCCAAAGACGCGTCGCTTTCTTTTTCATTGAGAACCGCAGCGAGTTTCGTTGCGTGTCTGCGGCTGACGGCGAAGAAAATCGTCTTGCCTACTTCACCCGTGAGGGATCGCGCTTTGCGTTATCCAGAAAACAGCGGACGAAACTGAGGTTTGTCTCAGTCCGAGAAAACTTTGCGCTCGTAATCCTTTTATTGAAGATGCTCGGTCTCTTCTCCATTTCGTCTGCAGGAGCAGTTACGGTAACCTTCGTCTGAAAGCATCTGCGTCGTAATCTCGGTGCGCGCGTCAAAAGTTGTCGGGTTAACAAGGCATGGCGGCTGGTGCTGACCGTTTGGGTCAGGCTGTAGCGGAAGGCCGGCGTCCATCGTCGCAGCCGAATGTCTCCGATAAGTATCGAGCAGTAAACGCCGCTCGTATTCGCGCGATCGTGTTGGGACCGTGTTCACCCCCTTTAGATAGCCTTTTGAGTTGTGGTGAGCCCAGCTGCGCCGACGAAATACTGAAATTGCGCGGTTGTTACCGCTGATCGTCCGGTGGGCTTCGTCGCTGATAACCGTGCTGAAACGGCGGAGCAAACTCGGTAAGGAATTCTGATTAAAGCGCCGCCAGGCTTTGGATTGTGGTCACGACCACTGCGCCTGTTTCCATTCCTGGCGTTCTGTTTATAGATCACCGTCTCAATTCCGTCGCTCGCGAGGTAAGCCTTGAAATTCTCCGCTTCCTTCCGATTTTCAAGCCTGCCGATCGACAAGAAACAGGGATTCGGGCTCGTGCCTTCCGCGTGAGGCAAAGCTTTGCGATCGCGCGGCGCTCAGCAGTGTCTTTCCCGTGCCGGTCGCCATTTCGAAGAGGAACCGATCCTTGCCAGCCTTCGCGGCGTTTTGAAGCGCACGGACCGCGTCGAGCTGATAACGCGCAATAGCCTGATTTTATTGACTATGAGAGCGTCTCGCGATCGGCGGCGGAGTAGGTATCAGCCGGTGCCGAGTCTCTGAGAAACGGCGATGTAATTTATCGACGGCGGCCGATGCCATTGTGCGGGATCGTATCGCCATTCGGAAACTTTGCCCAGTTCTTCGAGCGGCAGAAAACGCGAAACCTTTACGGGATTTCCTTGCCGCAAATTCCAATACAGTGGACCAGCCCATTACTTAAGAAGATATGACTCGCGTTTAAAGTTTGTGCGTAAGCGCGCCTGCTCTTTGGCGGTGAGCGGATCAATGCTCCCGCGCTTGGCTTCGACTACCGCGACGGCGCGGCCGTCCAGGTTCAGCAGCACGTAATCGACGAAACCTTCTGGCGCGCGCTCGAAGTCTTGTCCTAAATCAGCGTTTGGAGGAAAAAAGTCCGTCCGCTTAATCTGTGCTCGAGAATGACGCTTTCTGTCTCTATTTCCGTGAGCGTCGGGAAGGAAGCGCTGTTCGAGTCTTCCAACATCTTGTTGATAGTGATCCGCGCCTGGCTTCGGACGGCATGTCAGAGCAGTTCCATTTGATGTTGATGGGGCGGCGCGAAAACCTGACGCGATCACCCAAGGATTAGGAGCAAATCCATGGAACTGTTGCGTGGTCCCGAGAAAGAAATGCAAGTCGCGCTGACCGAACTCGCTCTACAGATATTTCGCCTTCACCTTTCCAATGCTATCACCTGGTCGCGGTGCGGTTGTTCCGGCGCAGGCAGTTCCAGTAAAGCTGCCGCATTCCAGTCGAGCACCTGCATCGTGCTCTTCCGGCCGTCTGCGTCCTCGAATTGATACGAGAAGGGAATACGGGCAGCTTGGGAATGAGTCTTGAACGTTTCACGCCACGTCTCCTCCCTTGAACATCTCCGCCTGCCGCGTCTTATCCCAGCAATCTCTGCGACTTTGTCCTGGTTCCAGTCACGCTCTTCATCCTCCCATGGAAAAGAAGCCGCGAATCTTGGCCGGCTTGAACATGGCCAGCGAGAAAGCTTGTTTTCTTTTGGCGCGCCGGCCAGCAGGGGTTCGAGCCGGTCGTAAACCTTCACTTTGTTCAGGAGCAGTTCCCGGCGCTTCGCGCCAGTTGTCCTCCATGTTCCACATGGCCAGCGGGCAGCATCTTCGCCAGGTCGGCGGGATGATGCGTCCCGGGACGCGGGTCCGGATCGTCCGCGGATGAAATCCGTCTCCAGCCAGTCAAACTTCTCCGATACCGCTCGGTCTCTTCCAACCGCCGGAACGGCACCGGATGCCAACGCGCATCCATCGAGCCGTCCGGCGCGCACTCCGGCGGTGCAAACCGTCTCGCCATACTTCCGCGACAGCGTCGGGTAGGTCTTGGACCGTGATGAGGACGCGCGCCTTGGCTCATGGCCCGCTCGCTACAGTCGCGCCGTCGCTCTTTCGCGTCATGTGCTCCGACGGCCTCGACACGCAATGCCGATGGCACTGCTGGGGCTGCGCCTCGTAACACGTCAGCGCCACCCGTTCGCCTCGCTCAATCCAACTGTGCCGATCTTCTCCAGCGCTGCCTGCTGTGGGGGCAGGTCATTTTCGTTCGTAGGTTGCGAACAACGCATCGTAATCCGCCTGCGCTACCGAGGTCGCGCCGCTCCTCCGAAGCGATGCCCAGCTCCGGCAAATGCTCGTAACGGATGCCCAGACGCCTTCGCATGCCTTGCGCAGGGTGCTCTTCGCAAAACCGCACTTTCCGGCTCAGAGGATTTCGCCGCACGTCGCACAACAACGTCACACCCTGCCCGCAGCAATCTGGTTCAGGTAGTTCTCCAGGCTCTTGCCTTCGTAGCCAATCGTGCAGAGGCCGTTCGACTTTGCCGGTCGAGCAGCGGCAATGCGCGCGCGCGCTTCGGGTTCAAGTGAAAGCTTGTCCGCAATCTCGCTCCGGTGTCGCGTAGTAAGGATATTTCCGGTACTGTTCGGCAATGAGCGCGGGCCCCGCAGCGTTGCGTGCGGCGGCATTGCAACTGTGCCACCATTAGCGGCACCACGGCGTGCTCACGCGCCATCTGTCGCCCGGGCTCCGTCAGTTCCCATCGCTGGTCGCGTCTTCCGTCAACAGCCCGGCTTCCGTGAGCTTCCCGGTCTCAGGTGCCGCATGGGGAGGTGAAACGAAAAGCCGGCCGAACTTGTAGGGCACGAACTCGTAGCTGGGCGATGCCCGCATTCCTGCGTGTAGAAGAAGCAGCAGCTTCTGAAAATCCGTAGTCCGTCTTGCACTCGGCCCGTCCAGGGCGATCCAGCAGGGTCAACAAGCAGGCGTTGGCGTTCGAATAGCATTTCACTTGCATAGCGTAAAGAAGAAGCCTCGGCGGGCAAAAGCGCTGATTTCATTCGCTCGGCTACCGAGCCGTTCCCCCCACACGCGGTCGAGGACGCGTTGTATTTTGGCCTCGAAGCGTGGGAAGCAGACGAATCGCACCGCCCATCTGCGCCGCCTCCGCGTCCGGCTCCGCCACTAACTGACGTTGCTCCTCCAAGGGCGGCAGGGGGGATTCGATGCTCTTCAAATCTGTATTTGTGATGCTCGCCTGATTCACGGCTTCCGCTTCGCGTAGGTCAAAGCTTTACGATGAAAGCATCCTGCTTGAGCTAATACGCCAAGAAATCGGGCACGACGATTTTCGCGAGTTAGGGCGCGGCGGCAAAGAAGATTATTCCGTGATGACGCGCCTCGAGCACCCCCGAACAACGCCGTCTTTGCAAGGTGCGGTTCACCGTTGATGGATTGAGCAGAATGCCTGAGCTGGAGAAAGCGGTCTTCCGCCACCTCGTCATTTGTCCATTTGGTTTGTCCGTTGAAAGTGAAGCGTCCGCGATGGACTGGATGCGCGACACTGAAACTTGGCTGGCGGTCCCCTTGTTTACGTCACGAGCCATATTCCGCATGGAATGGAGAACATTACCGAGCGCCGCATTTCCTTAATCCGGCTCAACTTCGAGCTTGGGCTTGTAGCCCGCGAGAATCTGGCGAGCGCGTCGAGGATCTGGTAGCCTCGATCTCCGCTGACGATCCGCCGCTTTCGCCCTCCAGCGGCGGTAGCGGGATTTCGCGCTCTGGATTTGTTAGAGTTCTCAAAGGCCTCGCGCGAAGCGCCGATTGAATCGTCCGAATCTGGCTCTGCACTCCTTCACTGATGAGGTATCGCGTCAGGAAACGCGGTAAAAGCTTTTCAGTCGGGTGCGAAGAATGGCGACGTGCTGGTTCACGTTCGCCTTTTCGGTGTCGGAGTAAATTGCGCTGCGGCCAATCGAAGCCCAGTGATGTTCAGAAGACATCCCACTGCTTCACCCTGGCGTCTGAATCACTTCGGCGTGCGTCTCTTCGGAGATGAAAGCGGCATCCGAAAAAGTCGCATGAGCCCCAAAGCACATTCTGGCTGCGGATGAATCGCACGCCATTGGCGAGAAGTAAGTTGATTTCCGCCGCTTCGGCGTCACACCGCTTTGCCCACGGTCGATGCAGCAGCACTTCACCGAGTGCAACGCGTGGATGTGTGGGCGTCGGCGCTTCCAGCTTCGGCGAAGAAGCGTTCAGCGCTGAGCGAAGTGCTGGAGTGCGACAGTAGTTCGTTTTTCTCGATGAGTTTCCACGCCACCGGAGTTGCCGGCTCAGCCGGGAGCTTGCCCTTGAAGAAAGCCTTCACCACTCGCTCCGCTTCCGGCAAATCGTTCGCTCGAGATTTCCCTGCGCTGGTCGCCGAGGTCGAAGCCGTCGGCGGTGATTTTGAGGAAGAGGATTTCCTTGGTCTGCCGCGCGAGTCTTTTGTCGAGCAGGAGGATGCTGGTCTTCACGCCGGAGTAGGGCTTGAACACGCCCGCCGGAGCGAGACGACGGCGACGAGCGAGGTCCTCGACGAGGAAGCGGCGCAGTTTCACGTAGGCGTTCTGCGTGGTGGCCACGATGCCGTTGGGCACGATGACGCCGCCGCGTCCGTCGGCGGTGAGGTGCTCGGCGATGTAGTCGGTGAAGAGCACCTCGGCCTTCTTCGCGCGCGATGCGAAACTTGGTGTGCGGGGTGACGCCACCTTTCGGCGTCATGAACGGCGGATTGGCGAGGATGATGTCAGCCTTCTCGTTCCAGCGCGCGTCGTTGCTCAGCGTGTCGTAGATGTGGATCGCGCGGGTCGGGAAAGCCGTGCAGGAAGAGGTTCACCTTGCTCAGCTTCACCATCAGGTCGGTGATGTCGTAGCCGGTGAGGTTGGCATAAACTTTCTGGCGCTGATCGTGCGTGAGCTTGGTCGCCGGGAACTAGTCGATCCGGGCGATGTGTGTTGCGCAGAATGTGCTTGTAAGCGGAGACGAGAAATCCGCCGGTGCCGCACGGCGGGATCAGGATGCGGTCGTTCGGCTGCGGATCGAGACACGCGACCATGAAATCGATGATGTGACGCGGCGTGCGGAACTGGCCGTTCTCGCCCTGGATGCCCATGCACTTGAGCAGATACTCAAACGCGTTGCCGAGCTCCTCGCTGTGCGAGTAAACGAAGCCGTTCACCTCGTTGAGAAACAGCGTGAGGATGCGGCCGTCGCGGAATTTCAGGAACGAGTTGCGGAAGATGTCGCGGAAGAGCGCGGGCAGATGCTCCGCTTTCTGCCGATGCGCTTCGATCCCTTCCGCGAAAAGAATCATCCGCTCGTCGGCGGAGACGGTCTGCGGCAGCAACGCGCGCCAGCGATATTTCTCGAGCGTGCCCGATGAAGAACGAACGCTTGCCGCCAAGCTTCACGGATTCCTCGTCGAGGTCGTCCATGAATTTGTAGATCAGCGCGAGCGTGATCAGCTCGACCTGGTCAGTCGGCAGCGGCAGCTTGCCGACGAGAACGTCGCGGCAGGCATCAATGCGGCGCTTGGTTTCAGCAGTCAGCATGCAAAAATTTGTATCAATCAGCCGCGAAGCTGATCAGCGGCTTCCCATAAACATTTCTCAAATGCCTCATTCGCAGCCTCTTTTCTAAGGGCGCAATCCATTGCACGACTCAGGTAAACGTGTTTCGACGGTTCCGAGCAACACAAGGCTCGCGCTTTAGTTTTCGAAATCGGAGATCGAAAGTGCCGGAGATCGCGGCCACGTAACCGGCCGCCCGTCGTTTTCCCTTCCTGACGTTCAAAGCTTCCGAAAGTCTCTGGCGATCGGCCTGCAGAACTTCGGATCGGTTCGTCGTAGGGGCGAATTGATGATGAGATGCGTGTTTCCTTCTGCCATGTCAACTTGCGTCTCCGAACTCCCGTCGGCGCGCGCTTCGCCCGTTCGTCGCGAATATCGGAACCCGATACAGTGCAACGCTTTCGGCGGAGCTGGCGGCGTGATTAGGCAGCCGACAACCTCAGTGCGTCCGGTTGACGTGTTTACGCGCAGCAGTCCTGCCACGAAGGCCAACGCGGATGCCTATCTCGTACTCAAGTTCGGAAGGTGAACGGGAGTCGCATCCGAACTACAACCGGCTGGCCATGTTTGCGCGCCGGGGCGAACCGCCAATTTTGCACGGCATACATTGCTTCCTCTGCAAATGAATAAGCTGTGGCTGTTATGGGGCGAATATCGCTGGTCGCGCCATCGGCTGTGACGCTGAACTCAACAAGGGCATAACCCCACTGACGCCTTGTGGATTCCGTCGCAGGAAAAAAGGGGCATAGCCTTTCAAGAACTTCGGCGGCGTGTCATAAGCACTCGAAGGTGTAACGGATGTCATGTAAGTCGCGACTTGTTTTTGGGCATCGGGTTGCCCTCAAACGCCAGATTTGGAGAGGAACAATCGCAAAGAAGCAACGTTGCTGCCGTCCTGGAAAGCAAAACGACAACAGCAAACGTGAACGTTCTCGCCCGTGTCATTGCGCACTTCATATCATTTTGTCATTGCTGTGTGGAGAACAAAAAGACAAAATCGGCACGCGTGATAGTATTGGGAAACCATCGCTGACAACTCTCAGCAAAGCGGGTTGGACGTCGGTTCGGAAATCGAAGAAGGCGCGAAGTTGGCCGAGAGTCGGGTTGAGGACTTAACGGGACAAGACACAATTTCGCCACCTGCTTGCCAAGTGATTCGGTCCGACAATGTGTCCGGTTGCACCGTGCGGGATGCCAGGTAATTCGGCAAGCAGCTTCGAAGGCAATTCTTTGTCGATTTTTAATTCTTCGATTTTCACGCTGAACGGGATCAAGCACATTCGACCGATTTCCCTCGTGAAAAGGCATTGTAGAGGGTGCCGATGGCGGGACTCGAACCCACACAGAGTTTTCACTCTAACGGATTTTAAGTCCGTTGCGTCTGCCATTTCGCCACATCGGCCTTGCCTGGCCAAGAATACGCAGGAACGGCCGTTGAGGCCAAAAGTTTCTTCGCGCTCGCAGAGATACTGGAAGCTTCCGTTAGGCCACAGCCTCCATCTGGAGAGCGACGATTGTGCTTGTCTCGCCGGCGGCAGGTTCTTAAAAACTTTGCGTCCTCAGTCGCAGATCCGCTTGGAGAGAAACGATATGCCAAACTTCGACCACACCGCCACAAAGTTCAGCGCCAGGAACGTCCTGCTTCTCGCCGAGGTGTGTGATGCCGTGGCAGGCCGATGAAAAACACACCGTAGTGGCCAGTTTTCCGTGAACCGGTCAGAAAATTTCACTAAAACATTCGCCAAATGAAAACTTCATCGCGCTACTGGCCCCCGTTGCTGATTGTCGCATTTGTTTTAGCATTCCTCTTGCCATCCTATCGGATTGCAGATGGCTGCTGCCGAGAGCGCCGCGTCGAGCTATCCGGGAGAAGATGCGCCAATGGGAGCGATCGTGGGGGTGCGACCGCGGCTCCAATCCGTTCGGCAGGGAGGTCCTTTCACCGCCACCCTCGATGATGAGATCACGGTCGATTTCCGCGGGCCGGAGCGATTTTTCAAAATCTGATCGACCGCGAGATTCTGCCGGATCCCAGGAGTGCGAAAGATCCTGCTCAGCGCGATGCCGAAAAACAAGAGGAAGAAGAGGCTAGAAAGCTGTCCGAACCGGATCGGACCGCAGTATTGCAGAAGATCGCCGAGCGCGCGCGAGCAGCGCTTTCAAAATGCAATGGATGGATGGCTGCAACAGATGAGTCTTTTCTTCGATGGCCACCCAATTCCCGCGCTCGCGCCTCAATTCGCTTATCGCTGGCTCGAATACACGACGGATCCAAAGCTGCCGCCCGTGAGCAATTACGCGCTGGAATATCACTTGCGCAAAACCGACGAGAACCGCGATGCCTGGTTCGACTTGGTTGCGCGGCCAGGGCGTTTTTCGATCGACCGACCGTTGTCTCGCTCGGATTCAACAAGGTAGTGGGGGATCGCGAAGGATATTGTGCTGTCATGCGTAAATGCGAAAGGCGCCAAGGATTGGCAGCGGTTTCAGTCTCAGGACCGCGCCTTTTGGTCGCTCGCTGTGAGCTGCGTTCTGATCGCGCTGCTCGTCGTCCTCGGTCTTGTCCTTGCGCGCGATTCGGATTTGCTCAGAGATGTCAGCGCGCCGCTAAACCCAAACGGGCGGCACCCGTTTAGTCTCGCGCTCTGCCAAATGGCGTTCTGGCTTTTCATTCTCACGGCAGGTTTTCTATTCCTTTGGGTGGTAACGCGTGAATACAACACGCTTACAGCCTCCGAATTGACGCTCCTCGGAATCAGCAGTCTCACCGGTCTGAGTGCAGTCCTTATTAATCAGGTCAGTCCGCCCGCAGCGCCTTCCACTCTCACCGCCCAGGAGCGGCAGGAACGCAAGGTTGAAGAAATCAGTAAAATGCGTGTGGCCGCCGAAGCAGCGCTGACCGCGGCTGCGCAAGAATTGGATGTCAAACGCAATTCGCTTCTGCAAGCGACGGCTATTACGAAAGCCGACGATCCAGCAGGAGGTTGATACCGCCGCAAGCCGAAGCCGATCAGCTGAAAAAAAGAGTCGTCGGAGTTAACTGATCGCGAGCGCTACTTCAAACCGTGGGGCGCCCTGCGGCAGTTCTTTCTCGATCTTTGCGGGAACGCTGCAACGTCGATTTCCATCGCTTTCAAATGATGGCCTGGACGCTGATCCTGGGGATCGTCTTCGTTTTTGGCGTTTTTCAGCAATTGGCGATGCCAAAATTCGATGCCACCCTGCTCATCCTGATGGGCATCAGCAATGGCACTTATCTTGGTTTCAAATTACCGACCGCACAGAAGGAATCGTGACCCGGCGGCGGCACATTGCGCACTGAATTTACTACGCAAATAATTCGCTCATCAAGCAATCCACCTCATGCCAGGACCAAATTCGCGCTTTGGCGAAGGAATACAGCGACCTCTTTTAATACCTGCGAAATAAGTCAGGATCATGTAAACGAGTTCGAAATATCATCGTCCCGTAAATCGTTGCTTTTCAGGACCGGTATGAACCGGTCGCCACCCACTTCACGACGGTGCCGTGGTATGTGATCGCGGTGATTCATAACATGGAATGCGGTCTCGATTTCACCGAGCATCTGCACAACGGCGATCCGCTCGCTCGCCGCACGATCAACGATCCGCCCAAACGATTTGGGAGCGATCGCGTCGCGCACATCAAACTACCGCGCACAATCGTAGTTATTAAGACAAGCTTATTGAAGTTTTATATGATAGTTCCGTGGAAGCTAAAAATATTTTAGCCTGAGCGCACACATCCAGATCAATCTCTTATGAAAACTATGAAAACAAATTCCCCGTCTCGATCCGCTTTCTTGAATGCCCCCGTCCTACTCTTGCTTGGGTTGGGCGTGTTCTCGAGTGCGTCCGCCCTGGCGCAGGGACCAGGTCCCTCCAAGTGGGTTTTTCCTATCACAACGACGTCTCACGGCCACTGCGCGAGATGCCAGCCTGGAACCCCGCAGACATAAAGGGAAGAGCACGGGGCCAATGAAAACCCGAAAGTGCCCCAATTTCCACCAGGACAGCGCCGACCCGGTTATCCAGAATAGGCACTACTCTGTGTTAGGCCTCCTGGCTCCGCACATCCCGAGCCCCTCCTCAATTTTGCCGGTATCCCCTTTCCAGGTGTCGGATGCAACTGCGCACCGCCCGATACGGATGGCGAGGTGGGCGCGACGCAATACGTGCAAATCGTCAACGAAGGCTTTCAGGTCTTCGACAAGGCCACCGGAAATTCGGTCCTGGGGCCAAATAGCATCTCGTCCGATCTGGAGCGGCTTCGGCGGAGCTCTGTCAGACCGGCGGCGCCGGCGATCCCGTTGTTCTGTATGATCAGTTGGCCAATCGCTGGGTCATCAGTCAGTTCGCGAGCGCGACTGGCGGCGCCCCAATCACCGACGAGTGCGTCGCTGTCTCCACGACCAGCGATGCCACCGGCACTTGGAATCGCTATGGCTTTCATCTCGGCTCGAACTTTTTCGACTATCCCAAGCTCGCGCGTCTGGCCCGACGCCTATTACATGAGCATGAATGTGTTCAATTCCACCGGCACGTTCTACCTCGGTCCGCAGCCGTTTGCGTTCGATCGCACGGCGATGCTGGCTGGCTCGCCCGCCACCTTCATCAGCCCGGTCGGCCCTCTCGGCAGCTCGGTCTCGCCCTTTTTGCCTTCCGACCTGGACGGCTCGACGTTGCCGCCAGCTGGCGCGCCGAATAGCTTTCGTAGGATTCCCGGGAGGCGGCCAATACACCACGTATCACTTCCACGTGGACTTCGCCATGCCGACGAATTCGACCTTTACGACTTTCGCCACTCCGGCAGCAGCGGGCTTCACTTCGCTCTGCCCCAGCACCCGCTCCTGCGTTCCCGAGTTGGGAGTTACTTCGTCCAACAAACTCGATGGCATTGGTGACCGCTTGATGTTCCGCCTGGCTTATCGGAATTTTGGCGACCACGAATCGGTGGTCGGCAATTACACCGTCAGCGCAGGCGGGGTGGCAGGCGTGCGCTGGTTCGAGCTGCGCGGCGTCACGGCTGGACCGGTCACGGTCTTTCAGGAAAGCACCTACCAGCCCGACACCACCTGGCGCTGGATGGGCAGTGCGGCGATGGACGGCCAGGGAAATCTGGCCATTGGCTTCAGCGCCTCGAGCTCTACGATCAATCCTCAGATCCGCTATGCGGGGCGTCTGGCGACCGATCCGATCAACACGTCTGGCGCAGGGCGAAGCCCATCTCTTTGATGGCACCGGCAGCCAGACCGGCACCAGCAACCGCTGGGGCGACTACAGCGCCTTGACCATTGATCCAGTGGACGACGCCACCTTCTGGTATACGAACGAATACTATGTCACCACCACCACGTTCAACTGGCGCACGCGTATCGGTAGCTTCAAACTGGCGTCGGGTAATCCAACTCCGACACCAACCACCCAACCCCCAACTCCGACTCCGACACCTGACACCAACTCCACTCCTACTCCGACGCCTACTCCAACTCCGACGCCCGCGCCCGACTATTCGCTTTCGATTAGTCCCTCGTCGGTCACCGTGAACCGCGGAGGTGGGACAGCCGTCTACACGGTCACCATTAACCCAACCAACGGCTTCAATTCGCCGGTGACCTTCTCGGTGAGCGGCCTCCCGTCGGGAACGACCGGGAACTTCAGCCCGAATCCGGCGACGACTTCCTCGACGCTGACCTGACAGTCAACGCGTCCACGGCCGAAGGGCACCTACGTCTTCACCGTCACCGGCATGGGAGGCTCTCCGACGATCACCCGCACGGCGACAGCAACGCTCAAAAAGACGAACAAGCCATAGTCTGATGAGGCCACAGGGCCGTGCCCGAGCGGATTCGTTGCGTCTGCCATTTCGCCACGTCGATGGCTGCGTGGCGAAGTAGGAACGAGCACCGCGGCCGAAAACTTATTCGCGCCTTGCAGGCTTCGTAATTGTAGGGCAAGCGCTCCCGCTTGCCATGTTCCCTGCAGGCAGGCGGGAGCGCCCGCCCTACAACCTCCACCAAGACGCTGCCCATTCAGACAAGCGTAGGACCGCTGGAGAGCTCAATAATCTCATTGCGCCTTCGCAATAATCGAGCTTCAGCGACAACCTAGTCCTGTATTCATCGACCAGCCCTGCGGGGCCCGTTCGGCCGGGCGGACCCGCGTGTATTCGACACCGGAGACCCAGGTCGGCCTGTTCACCTACGACGCGCACGTCCATCCGGAGTTCACCGACGCGAGCGGCCTGCTCGTCTCCTACGACGATGAACACCTTCGACCCGAGCGAGTTGCCTCGAACGTAGACAGCTACCGGCCGAGATTCATCAGGGTCAGGATCGGGCGTTGAGGCTGGACGGCAATTACAGTCAGTCGCGCAGGCGGGACTGATCGCAATAGGAACAAAAAGGCTAGCTGGCACTCCTATCACTGGATCGTGACCCGCTTCGGTCTCGACGGAATTCCGTTGGCTACAACAACGATTTTCGCTCGCACCCGTCTCGGCGGTTACGGGAACGTCGAAAGTGGTAGAAACGATCGCGGTTCCCGTGGCTATTCCCATCGTGCTGTGGTCGTGCGTTCGGGCGTAAAAAACGTGGTTGGTGGCGTCGTTGGTAATGCGCACTAGTGGATAGTTAGTCGCCATCGTGGCATCGTCCCCGTAGTCGGCGCCAACCGAAAGACCGTTGAACTGGGTGCCAGAGATTTGGAAGGAAGCGCCACGAGTCAGGTACCGGGAACCGGGGTGATAGTGGGCGCCCAAGCGGGGTCGGCCGTGCCCCTGGAAGTAAAGAGCTCGACGTCGATCGTGCTGCCCTCCGCTGTCACCCACAGAACCTGGCCTGTCGGTAGCAGCAACATGCGCGACTGGTAGGAGGTGAGGCTGTGACCGCTTTGTGTGTTTGGAGCCGGGGTGAAGGTAGCCCCGTCGAAAACAAAGAAGGTGGCCGGTGGGTTAAAAATCCCGGGCTCGCAAAGACGAGGATGTTGCCGTTCTGGCAGCAAGCATCCCGGAGCGTCGGCCATATCATTGCCGCCTGGGAAGTCAGCCGTTGGCGACCAGGTCGCGGTGGCAGAAGTTGCAGATAGAATTGTGAATCGTTCCTCCAAAGCGCCACGCTCGTGCCCGTTTGGACGCTGGATGATGGGGTCCGATCTCCAGGGCTGCTAGCATCGGGCAGCTTGACGACTGTGCTACCCGCAGTGCTCCATTGGTTAGTCGAGGGATTGAAGAGCTCCGAATTAGTTCCATTCGCGCAATCCACGGTGAGAACCTTGCCGTCCGGCAAGATGGCAAAGCCTTCTTCGGAATAGGTGTCGGCCTTTCCGGTGCCCGCGATGGTCCAAGTCAAGGTGGTGGCATTAAAGAGAGCCGAGCGCTTTGGACGAGTTTTGGCCCAGCATAAACGTCCCATTTTGTGAGGACCACACCGGGGAGTCTCCGATCGAGGACCACCCGGTGGGCGGATTGACCGTGGTCCAGGTGTTGGTGGTGGGATTGTAAATCGCGCCTTTGTTGGTTTCGGAGGATTGGAGGAAGTTATATTCTCCGCCCTCGACGATGACCCGGCCGTCGGGCAGGACGGCGGAGGCGAAGTAGAGAGGCCCATGGGTGGGCGACATGGAGGCGAGCTGAGACCAGGTGCCGTTGAGATAGCTTCCATTAATATCGGGTGTGAGGCGCCACCAATTGTTGTTGCCGTATTCGTGCACCATCACGGTTCCGTCGGTGAGCAACAGGGCCGTGTCGGTATCGAAGGGCGGTTGATTGGTAAGTCGCTGCCATCTTGCGGCAGCCGCTTCCTGCCAGCCGGAAATCCCCAACTGTTGCCCCTGGGCGGTTTCAGCGATCGTCAAACCGCCAACGCGGCGGTCAGCGCCCATGATCAGGAGAATGAAACGTCGCCGAAGCGCCGTCCGGATCGTATGCGGTCTTGAATGTCATATTTTTGCATCGTGACAAATTCTGCAAGGTTCTTGGCGAGATAAAGAACTTTCGCCGAGCGTTGTGGACGATGCGGTGATCGGGCGAGACAGGCCGGATGAAGGCCGAACGGAACGCATATCCCGGCAACTCGTGTCGGTCATCCGCGACCGGACTCGACTTCATGAGCCGACAAGGCATTCAGAACCTACGAAAGCTTCCGGGTCATTGAGCGGTTGCGCCCTCTCGCTTTGACTTCACCCGAGGCCGCTCGGCAAATCGGCGCGTGATCGTGACGAACGACGATAATTACATCCGAACCGGCTCGCCCCGGCGAAACTATGACAGCGCTGGCCACCAAGCTTTTCTGGCCGGCCGTAGATATCATCACGAGAAGGAGCTCACTGGACAAGAAACTGGATGGGAAAAAGATCGCGATCCTGGTCGCTGACGGGTTTGAGCAGGGTCGAGATGACCTGAAACCGCGCGATGCGCTTAAGGAAGCGGGCGCGAGACGTGAAGATCGTTTCGCCGAAGCCGGGCCAAATTCAGGGGATGAATCACGCCGACAAAGGCGATAAGTTCGACGTCGATATTGCAATTCGAAAGATGCGAATCCCGACGGAGTTCGACGCGCTGATGATCCCGGGCGGAGTTGATGAATCGGATCAGCTGCGCTCGACGCACAGACAGCGCTGGATTTTGCCACGGCATTTTTCGAACGCCGGCAAGCCGGTCGCTGGCGATTTGCCACGGGCCGTGGGTGCTGATTGATGCGGGAGTCGTGCGTGGCAGGACGATGACGTCGTGGCCCGCGATCAAAACTCGATGTACAAAACGCCGGAGCGACCTGGGTGGACGAGGAAGTCGTTGTCGATAACGGTCTCGTCACAAGCCGCAAGCCGGATGATATCCCGGCGTTCAACAAGAGAGATGATCGAGGAGTTTGCCGAAGGGAAACATCGGGCAAAGACGGCGCCGTGCCGGGACCGACCGCGGCGATGCCCGCGCCGACGCTCGTAGACTCGATCGGTCAGGCCGAGTGCGAGACGCGCACACGCGGCGGCGGCTGCGTTTTTGTTTTCCACGGGAATCGCAGTGGCTAAAATCCTTGCCAATTCCCGTCGACAAACTTTCAAGCTTTCCGGGGAGCCGCGTAATAGATGACAACCGCCAACAAAATCACGGTGGTCCGGATTCTGATGATTCCGGCGTTCGTCACGATGGCGATTTACTACGGCGAGAGCATCAAGCGCGGCGAGCCACTGGAGTGGCAGCGCTTCACTGCAATCATCATTTTCTGGTCGCCGCCGTCAGCGACGGTCTCGATGGCTACGTCGCGCGCCGATTACAATCAGCGAAGCGCGCTCAGGCGTAATTCTCGATCCGATTGCCGACAAGGGCCTGCTCCTCAGCGGCATCATCACGCTTAGCATCAGTAACTGGAGCCGAGTCGATCCGGAATATGGGCGGTTTCCGACATGGTTTCCTGTGCTCGTGATCACTCGCGATGCCGTAATTCTCGTCGGCAGCGCGGTGTTGCATTTGCTCAACGGCAAGGTGCAGGTCAAACCAACATGGACGGGTAAGGTCGCGACTTTTTTCAGATGGCTGCGATCGCGTGGGTGATGTTGCAGCTTCGGTTTTCCCGCTGATCTACGTGGTGGCCGCCGCCGGCTTTTTACTCTGGTCTCGGGTGTGATCTATGTGACGGACGGCTTTCGCCAACTCGGCGGCGCATGGACAAAGCAAGGCGAGCTGACCGAATAGTTCTCACGAAATGTCAGGAGCACGCGACCGCAATGTCGCCATCGTCGGCCGGCCGAACGTCGGAAAATCTGCGCTCTTCAATCGATTGGCCGGCCGCAACATTGCCATCGTGCACGATCAGCCGGGCATCACTCGCGATCGCGTCTCGGCAATCTGTGAACGCGGCGGCGAGCCGTTCACCGTCTGGGACACAGGTGGCATCGGAGGCGCAGGCGAGACGCAGCTATTGCGTGGAAGTGCGGAACGCGGCAAACGTGGCGATGCAGGAGGCCGATCTCATTCTCTTCATCGTTGATGCGCAGGATGGTTTGACGCCGATCGACGAAGAGCTGGCGCGATTTCTGCGAAGATCAAAACGGCCGGTCATCCTTGTCGTAAACAAAGATCGACCATCCGAAGCACGAAGATCTCGCCGCTGAATTTTCGCGGCTCGGATTTCAGATCAGTCGTCACGGCCAGCGCCGGCGCACGGTCGTGGGAATTGCTTCCATCGTAGAAATTATCGAGGACCAACTCCCGCATCGCCTGCCGTCGAATCGAAGTCGACAATCCACAACTGCCGCTGAGCAAGCAAAGCGATTCGAATGGCTCCAAGGCGAACATTTTCTCGCTCGCGATCGTGGGCCGGCCGAACGTCGGCAAATCATCCCTCATCAACGCGATCCTGCAGCGATCGACGAACCATCGTGAGCGACCTGCCGGGAACGACGCGCGATGCGGTCGACATTGCCTACCGAGCGGAGCGGTGACGATAATTCATCCTGATCGACACCGCCGGGATCCGCGCTCGCGGCAAGCATTCCAGCTCAGTGGAAGTTTTCAGCGTCATGCGGGCGGAGCGCACCATTCGCCGGGCCCATTTGTGTGTTCTGGTCGATGGACGCTACGAGCGGCGTGACATCGCAGGATAAAAAAATCGCCGAGGCTGATGCAAAGGCGCACAAGCCCTCCACTGATCGTCCTGAATAAATGGGATTTGGTGAAGCCTCGTCGACACACAAGGCGGCCATTGCCGCACTGATCACGCAGAGACGCGCGAACGACTCTTCTTTCTTCCCTTTAACTCCAGCGGTAATTGCTTCCGCGCTCACCGGAGAAACATTGAGCGTTTGTTCGGCGCCATCCGGTCAATCCGGCGCGCCGCGCCGTGATCATCTCGGCTTACCGGCGTTCTTAACCGACTACTCCGCGCGGCCTTCGCCGTGGTCGCCGCTTCAATGGTCGAAATAAACGGCTCGAAGTTATTTTACGCGACGCAAGCCGGTGCCAATATCGATTCGCCATTGCCGACTCCAGAGTTCATTCTTTTCGTGAGACGATCCGGAAGCTGTAGCGAAACCTGCGCGTTACCTCGAGGCGCAGATTCGTGAGGCCAAGCCATTCACCGGTTTGCCCATTTTACTGAATTGCCGAGCGCGCGGAGTCGAGCGAGACGGTTGAATTGGACTCAAAATTGATATGCCGCTATCGCGCTACCGCTGCTTCACACTGTTTGAGTAGGCTCGGCCTTAATTCGAACGCATCGCCGTGGCGTTTGTCTCACAAAACCGTATGAGATCAACTCAGGAAATTACTCAGCAAGTCCAGGAGCTGGGTCAGTGGATCCCGCCGTTGCGGAGCAGGTCGGTCATGTCGTCGTCGGTCAGAAATATCTGGTCGATCGCCTGTTGCTCGGTCTGCTCGCGAACGGTCATATCCTTCTCGAAGGCGTGCCCGGTCTGGCAAAAACCCTCACCGTCAAAACGATGGCGGCCTGCATTCAGACCGGATTTCAGCGACTCAATTCACCCCCGATCTTTTACCGGCGGATCTCATCGGCACGCTGATTTACAATCCGCAGCAGCGGCGAATTCACGACCAAGCTCGGTCCGCTTTTTCCAATCTGATCCTGGCGGATGAAATCAACCGCGCGCCGGCGAAAGTGCAGAGCGCATTGCTCGAAGCGATGCAGGAACGGCAGGTGACGATCGGCGAAACAACCTATCCACTTTCCGATCCGTTTCTCGTGCTGGCCACGGAAAATCCGATCGAGCAGGAAGGCACGTATCAACTGCCCGAAGCGCAACTCGATCGCTTCATGTTCGAAATTGCATGTCGGTTATCCGACCAAAGCCGAAGAGCGCCGCATCCTCGACTTGATGGCGACATCGGCGCCCGATCTTGAGCGTCACGCCAGTGGTCGATCGCCGGCACAGGTCATCGCTGCACGCGAAGTGGTGAACGCGATTTACATCGACGATCGAGTGAAAGATTACATCGTCGATGTCGTTTGGGCGACGCGGGAACCGGCATCTTACAACCTGCAGCTCGAAGGCTTGATCCGTTACGGCGCGTCGCCGCGCGCGACCATTTATCTGGCTCTCGCCGCGCGCGCCTGCGCTTACTGAACGGCCGCGGCTACGTCACTCCGCAAGACGTGAAGAGCATCGGACCCGACGTGCTGCGACATCGGATTATTGTCAGTTACGAGGCCGAAGCGGAGGCAGATCACGAGCGAGACAATCATCGAGCGTATCTTTGCGGGATTGCCTGTGCCATGATTTTCGTCATCCCGAGCGAAGTCGAGGGATCCCGTTGATCAAATGGGAAGCGTCCGATGAGCGCATCAAAACTATTTCGTTTATATCCTAACGAACGCCGATCGTCACACCGTTCTCTACATCGGAATTACAAACGACCTGGAACGCCGGAGGAACGAGCATTCGCTCGGCCGTGGCAGCGCCTTTGCTCGCCAGTACAACGCTCACAAGTTAATCTACTTTGAGGCGTACCCCGGATCCGACTGAGCGCAATTGCGCGTGAAAAACAATTGAAGCGCTGGAGCCGGGCGAAGAAGGAAGCGTTGATCGCGCGGTCCAATCCCGAATGGCGCGACCTGATAGAGGAAATGGACGCGGTGCGAAGACTGGGAGGTTCTCGGTAATGCCACGGGATCCCTCGACTTCGCTTCGCTCCGCTCGGGATGACAAAACCGGACTGCAAACAGCGGACATCCTGAAAAAATCCGAGCCTTGGAAATCAAAACCAAGGTTCTGGTCGAGATCCGCTTTTGCGGGCGATTACCACAGCATTTTCAAAGGACGCGGGATGAATTTCGAGGATGTTCGCGAATATCAGCCCGGCGACGAAATTCGCGCGATTGATTGGAATGTCACCGCGCGCCTCGGGATCGCGTTCGTGAAAAATTCACGGAAGAACGCGAGCTGACCGTCATGCTCGTTGTTGACGTGAGCGCATCGGGTAACTTCGGCAGCGTTTCCCAATCAAAACGGGAACTCGCGGCTGAAGTGGCCTGTCTTCTCGCGTTCAGCGCCATCCGCAACAACGATAAGGTGGGTCTGCATTCTTTTCACCGATCAGGTCGAGCTTTTCATCCCGCCGAAGAAAGGACGCTCGCATACGCTGCGGTTGATTCGTGAGATTTTATTTTTCGAACCGCAAAGTCGCGGCACGCGAACCGGCGCTTGCGCTTGATTACCTCAACAAAGTGGTGACGCGCCGGGCGGTTGTCTTTTTCGTTTCCGATTTTCCAGACCAGCGACTTCTCGCGCGCACTCAACATTACCAGCCGGCGTCATGATCTTATCGCAATTCACATTGCAGACCAACGGGAGGAATCATTGCGCCCAATATCGGGATCATCACGCTCGAAGATGCGGAAACCGGCGAGCAGATCGAGACTGAACACGGGAGATCGCGGAACCCGTTCACGATTTAATCAACTGGCGCGAGAACATCGTGCGGACGTGGCGCGCACTTTGCGCCGAAACAATATCGACGCCATTTCCTTGCGGACGGGAGACGATTATTTACCCGCGCTGAAATCGTTTTTAGACAGCGTGAGCGCCGACTCGCGGCGCGATGATCGCTTATCTGGAACATGCTATTCTTCGCGGTCGAACAATTTCACGACATTGCGCCACCGGTCGATTACTCGCTGCTGAAAGCGTGGGTGATCATCTGCGTCGTTCTGGCCGTGCTGGCGCTGATCGGTTTTGTCACGTGGCTTGTGTTCCGCTTGCGGCAACGTCCGATCGCGGTTCCCACAGTGCGGGATCGCGCACTGGCACAACTGGAGTGCGCCGGCGGCGAGATCGAAAGACTTACGCCGTATCAATTCAGCATTCGCGTTTCGGATATTCTGCGGGGCTACGTGACAGAGCAATTTCAATTGCCAGTGACGCGACAGACTTCCGTGGAATTCTTGAATGCAATCGCCGAAGGATCGTCGTTTTCGCTGGATGAAAAAGCGCTGCTTGAGGAATTCCTGAATCGTTGCGATCTTCATCAAGTTCGCGCGCTTCGAGGCGACGACAAACGACAGCCGTTTGTTGCTCGAAGAAGCGACGCGCTTCGTAAAGGGAGGTCAGCTTGAGCCTGCCTGATCTCTGGCCACCAAATTCGCCCTGGGGATTGTCTTTTGCGCATCCCTGGCTGCTTCTCTTGCTGGTGATTATGCCGTTGCTTTCCTGGTTGCGCGGAAATCGCGGTCCGACCGCGGCGCTGATTTATTCGTCCACTTCCTGTGTTACATGGGCTCGGCCGCCGCAGCGCTTCGCGGGTCGGAAAGATTTCTGCACGGTCTGCTTTATATCGCTTTGGCGATTTTGATTATCGCGCTGGCGCGGCCGCAACTGGGCAAGAGTTTAACGCAGGTCGAGGCGAGCGGAATCGACATCATGATAGCGCCTCGATGTTTCCGGCTCGATGCTAACGAAGATTTTACGGTCGGTGGCGAATCGTGGCCACG